>Ga0075163_10011133_pt1 | contig 11727 bp, 9 predicted proteins | sample JI1023141ADNA_FD_71478 | JGI IMG/M metagenome (GOLD analysis project Ga0075163, IMG submission 71478) | Wastewater effluent complex algal communities from Wisconsin, to seasonally profile nutrient transformation and Carbon sequestration -... | ecosystem: Engineered > WWTP > Effluent > Algae... | reverse complement strand
CACGGTGCAGCGTGCGGCGCAAAAATCGTGCTATGTGCCGCTACGCGCGGTATCGGTTCGGCCAGCTGCGCGCTCCTACACGCCGCTTTCCAGCACGAGCCTGGCAAAGGCCTGTGACGCGGGGCTTAGCGGTCGTTCCCGTATGCGGGCACGGTACAGCGGGCGTATGGTCCGCAGGCCAGCCAGCTCGAGCTTTACGAGCCTGCCCAGTGCCAGAGGGTCACGCGCCGCCTCGACGCTGATCATCGTCACGCCCAGTCCAGCCGCGACGCTCGCAACAACTGCCGCATTGCCGTCGACTTCGAGCATGTCGCTGATCTCGACGCCGGCCTCTCGCAGCCGGCTGATCGCGATTTCTCTTGTCCCGGATCCCGTCTCCCGCATGATCCAGCGCATCGAGCTGAATCTCTCTGTCGTTAGGGGGCGACTGGTTTCGCGAAAACAGGTGGCGCTCGCCACGATCGCCATATGGTCGTTGCGCCATTCCAGAAGCTCGATCCGCGGGTCGCGCATTGGCGCTTCCACCAACGCCAGGTCGAGTTCGTAAGCCAGCAATCGCTCCTCGATGGCGTGAGTGTTGTCGCTCACCATGCGCACGGAGACCCGGGGGTGCGCGTCCAGGAAACGGGCGACCAGCGGCGGCAGCAGATAGGTGGCGACGGTCCGGCTGGCGCCGACCACCAGAGTGCCCTGCTTGAGGCCCCGGCGGCCGCGAATGTCCGCTTCGGCGGTGCGTTCCAGCGCGAAGATCGCGCACGCGTGCTGGAAGAGGGCGGTTCCTGCCTCAGTGCAGCGCACCTGTCCCGCGATCCGCTCCACCAGGGGCAGGCCGAGTTGTTCCTCCAGTTCGTGGACAGCCCTGGAGACGGCCGGCTGGCTCACGTGGATCGCTTCGGCCGCCCGAGTGAAGCTGCCGTGCTCGGCCACCGCGGCGAAGGTGCGCAACAGGTGCAGGTTCACGGGAACATAAACAAATGTTATGAAGAGCAAAGAATAGTCAATTTGCATTCTGCTGCCTAGACCCGCAATCTGGAGTTGACCTTGAGTCATCCACAACCAGAGCGCGGGAAACCAATGCGCAGGAGGAGACACCATGACCTATCAAACGATCCGGGTACGCAAACTAACGCCTCGAATCGGGGCCCAGATTTCGGGCGTGGACCTTGCCAAGCCGCTCGACGATCGGACGTTCCGCGAGATCAAGTCCGCGCTGCTGGAGAATCAGGTCATCTTCTTCCGTGACCAGGACATCACGCTCGATCAGCACAAGGACTTCGGCCGCCGCTTCGGTGAACTCCACGTTCATCCCGCCGCGCCTTCTCCGGAAGGCCACCCCGAGATCCTGCGGATCCATGCCGACGAGAAGTCCAAGCGCGTCGCTGGGGAGGGCTGGCACAGTGACGTCTCCTGCGACGCCGAGCCGCCGATGGGCAGCATCCTGCGCCTGCACAAGGTCCCCTCGTGCGGAGGCGACACGCTGTTCTCGAGCATGTACGCCGCTTACGATGCGCTGTCCCCGCAGATGAAGGAAATGCTGTACGGGCTGACGGCCGTGCACTCCGGTGAACACGTCTACCGCGGGCGCTACGAATACGCCGCAGGATCGCGCGAGGATACGAAGAAGGCGTTCCCGGTGTCCGAGCATCCGATGATCCGCACGCATCCGGAAACCGGACGCCAGGCATTGTTTGTGAACAGCGGCTTCACGACCCACATCAAGGACCTACCCAAGCGCGAGAGCGAAGCGTTGCTCCAGTTCCTGTATGCGCACTGCGCCCGGCCCGAGTTTCAATGTCGGTTCCAATGGGACGTCGGGTCGATCGCGTTCTGGGACAACCGTTGTACGCAGCATCATGCGATGTGGGACTACTTCCCTGAGGTTCGCAGCGGTTTCCGCGTGACGATCGCGGGAGACCGGCCGTTCTTCCGGGCGAACACGCCCGAGAAGAGCGCAATGGCGGCCTGACTCAATCACCGCTGACGAGTCGTCACCCGCGTATCGGCCGCTCGGCGGCCGGCACGCTTCGGCTGACGACCTGCACCTGCAGTTGGGCTGCGGGCGCCATCGAACCTTGCACGGTTGCAACAGGGTTCGTGCGCCGAGTTCGCCTATGACTCGAAAAAATTGGAGGATACGGTGATTCGAAACATCCCTCAGGGATCTTCGTGCGGAATCGCATTTCGGCTTCGCCGTGCGGTCAGCGTATGGGTGGCCGTCGTCGTTACAGCAATTGCTCTCGGCCTTGCACCGGCAACAGCGCCTGCCGCCGAACCGCGCAAGGGCGGCGTGCTGACGGTGGGGCTGGAGGCGGACTTCCCCGGCTTCGATCCGCTGGGCATGGGGGCGCTGGTCGAGCGCATGGTGGCGGTGTCGTTCTACGAGCCGCTGATGGAGATCAACGAGAAGGGTTACATCGTTCCCCACCTGGCCGAGTCGCTGTCCGTGTCGGGCGACGGCATGACGTATACGGCCAAGCTGCGCGAGGGCGTCAAGTTCCACGACGCAACGCCGTTCGACGCCGACGCGGTGGTGTTCAACTTCCGGCGTTTGATGGATCCGGCCAAGGGCTGCCGCTGCTTGGCGGAAGTGTCTTCGATCAGGAGCGTCGACAAGTCCGGGCCATACACTGTCGAGTTCCGCCTGAAGGCGCCGAACGCCGCCTTCCCGGCGGTGCTCGCGGACATTGCCGGCCTGCAGACGTCGCCGACCGCGATACGCAAGGCGGAGTCGGCCGGCAAGAACTATGCGGAAACCCCGGTCGGCACCGGACCCTTCCGCTTCGTCGAGTGGAAACGCGGCATCTCGCTGCGGGTCGAGCGCAATCCGGACTACTGGCAGAAAGGACTCCCGCACCTGGATGCAGTGGTCTATCGGCCGATCCCCGACGGTCAGACGCGGATGGCGAGCCTGACCGCCGGCGACATTCAACTGGCCGCTGTGCCGTCGGCGGCCGATGTCGCTGCCGCCAAATCGGGGCAGACACGCGTCAAAGTGGTCGAATCGCCTGGGCTGGGCAGCGTGTTCGCGATGTTCCATGCGCAACGGGCTCCGACGAACGACGCTCGCGTGCGCCAGGCGCTGTTCCATGCCACCGACCGGGCGCTGATCCTGAAGACGATCAACCGAGGCGTCTATCCCATCGTCAACTCGCCCTTCGGTCCGGGCATGATGGCGGGCCGGTTGGATGTCAAGTTCCCGGAATACAACCCCGACAAGGCGCGGGCGCTCATCAAGGAATACGGCAAACCGGTCAAGTTCACCTTGTCGGTCAGCGCTGTGCCGTCCGCCGTGCAGTTGGCCCAGGTGTACCAACAGATGTGGCAGAAGGTCGGCATCGAGGTGTCGATCGAGCAGCTCGAGCAGTTGCAGCTGATCCGCAAGGCGATCAAGAACGACTTCGACGCCGTGTCCTTCCGCTGGCCCGGCCGTGGTGACCCCGACCTCAACGCGTACCAGTTCTTCCATTCGACCAGCCCGAGGAACTACACGCAGTACAAGAATCCGGAGATGGACAAGCTGCTCGAGCAGGCCCGCAGCGCGCTCGATTCCAAGGTTCGGCTGGATACCTACGCCAAGGTCGCGCAGTTGCTCGCCCGTGACGGCACCTACCTGTTCATGCACTCGACCACCAATTACTTCCTGTCCAGTCGCAAGGTGGACGGTTTACCGAAGATACCGGATGGTCTGCCGAGGGTAGGGAACGTCTGGCTGGAGCGATAGGGGCACCAGATGTCTTTCGCACGGATACGGTCGCGCCTGCTGTCGCTGGTTCTGGTCGTGTGGGGGGTGACGATCGCGACCTTCGTGCTCGCGAACCTCCTGCCCGGTGATCCAGTGCTGGCTCTGCTGGGCGAGGATGCAACCCCCGAGAGCATCGCCGTCTGGCGCGCGAAGCTGGGGCTCGACCAGCCACTGCTGGTCCGGTACTTCGACTGGCTGCTCAATGCGCTGCAGGGCGATTTCGGCGCCTCGTATCGCACCGATGAGAAGGTCTTCGACATGATCCTGCATCGTCTGCCGGTGACCGTCGAGATCCTGGTCCTGACCCAGATCGTCGCGCTGGCGATCGCGGTGCCCTGCGGGATCTTCAGCGCCTGGCGTTCGGGGAGCAATTTCGACCGGGCCACGATGGGCACCTCGCTCGGCCTGCTGTCGATGCCGCCGTTCCTGATCGGCATCCTGCTCATCTACCTGTTCTCGATCCAGCTCGGGCTGTTGCCGGCGACGGGCTACGCATCGCTCGATGACGGCATCCTCGAGAACCTCCAGTCCCTGTTGCTGCCGGTGCTGGCGCTCGCGCTGGCGGAGATCCCGGTCTACCTGCGCCTGCTGCGCGAGGACATGATGCAAACGCTGCAGCAGGACTACATTGCCGTGGCCCGCGCGAAGGGCATGCCGCCGAGGCGCATCCTGCTGTTCCATGCGTTGCGGCCGTCGTCGTTCTCGCTGATCACGGTCGTGGGAGTCAACATCGGCCGGTTGATCGGAGGCGCGATCATCGTCGAGGTGCTGTTCGCGCTGCCCGGCATCGGCCAGTTGCTGATCCAGTCCGTCTACCAGCAGGACTTCCTGGTGTTGCAGGGTATCGTCCTGTTCGTCGCGGTGGCGTTCGTGCTGGTCAACGCCACAGTCGACCTGCTCTATAACTTCCTGGACCCGAGGACGAGCCATGGCTGAGGCAGTACGGGATGCGCCTGCACTGGCGTTGGAACCCGCCGCAGTGCGGCGACGTTTGCTCGACGTGCCGGTGTTGCTGTCGATCGGCTGGCTGACGCTGCTCATCGGCCTGTCGATCGTCGGGCCCCTGCTGCCGATCCCGGATCCGAACGCGCAGGATCTGATCAGCATGCTGGCGCTGCCCGGGCAAGCCCACTGGCTGGGCGCGGATTCGCTCGGACGCGACATCTTCGCCCGCGTGCTCTACGGCGCTCAGGTCTCGCTGACGGTGGGGCTCGGTTCAGTGGGGATCGGGCTGCTGGTGGGGGGCGGTCTCGGGATGGTCGCTGGCTACTATCGCGGATGGAGCGAGCAGATGGTCATGGGATTTATGAACGTGCTGCTGGCGTTCCCGGGCCTGATCCTGGCGATCACCATCGTTGCGAACCTGGGCGGCTCGCTGCTCAATGTGACGCTTGCGATCGGGACCTTGTTCGTGCCTGCCTTCGCAAGGATCGCGCGCGCGAACACCTTGGTGTTTCGCCGCCGCGAGTTCGTGCTGGTCGCGCAGGCACTTGGCGCACGTGATCCGCGCATCCTGCTGCGCGAGATCCTGCCCAATCTCGTCGGGCCGATGCTGTCGTACAGCCTTGTGATGTTCGCGATCGCGGTGCTCGCCGAGGCGTCGCTCGGTTTCCTGGGACTGAGCGTGCCGCCGCCAGCGCCGAGCTGGGGCAGCATCATCAGCAACGAGCGCGCCAACCTTGACATCGCGCCGCACGTGATCTTTGTGCCGGCGGCAGCGATGTTTCTTACGGTCATGTCCTTGAACCTGCTCGGCGAGCGGGCGCAGCGCGCTTACGACATCCGGGTGCCTGGAAAATGAGAATGTCCGCCGACGCCGTGCCGATCACTTCCGTCCGTCAGGGCAAACAGGGCCCGCCGGATGGACCGCTGCTGGTGGTCGAGGGGCTGTGCACTCATCTCAAGACGCCGCAGGGCCTCGCCCGCGTCGTCGACCAGGTCTCGTTTTCGCTCGCGAGAAAGCGTGTGCTCGCAGTGGTCGGCGAATCGGGATCGGGCAAGTCGATGCTCGCGCGTTCGATCATGGGACTGGTGCCGGAGCCGCCCGGCATTCGTGCCGGCGGGCGCGTGCTGTTCGACGGCAAGGACCTGATCGCATTGTCCGAGCGCGAGATGAGCCGGATCCGCGGACGGGACGTTGCGATGGTCTTTCAGGACCCGATGACCTCGCTGAACCCGGTGCTGCGCATCGGCGAGCAGATCGCCGAGGTGGTCCGTCATCACCTGGGCATGGACCGGGCCGCGGCCCGTGCGCGGGCTCTGGAACTGCTCACGGCCGTGGGTATCCCGATGCCCGAGCGTCGCCTGGACGAATATCCGCACCAGTTGTCCGGCGGGCTGCGCCAACGCGTGGTGATTGCGATCGCACTCGCGTGCCGGCCCCGCCTGCTGATCGCCGACGAGCCGACGACCGCACTCGACGTCAGCATCCAGGCGCAGATCCTCCGTCTGCTGAAGAGGTACCAGCGGGAAAACGAGATGGCGATGATCTTCGTCAGCCACGATCTGGGAACGGTTGCCGGCATCGCCGACGATATCGCGGTCATGTACGCCGGCCGGATCGTCGAATACGGCCCAGTTGGGCAGGTGCTGAACGCTCCGCGCATGCCGTACACCGAGGCCCTGCTGCGCTCGATTCCGCGGCTCGATGCCCCGAGCCATGGGCGGCTCGACGCGATCCGCGGCCGGCCGCCGCTGCTGACCGCACTGCCCGAGGGCTGCGCGTTCCAGGCGCGTTGTCCGTATGCCCAGCCTCGCTGCGCCACCGAGCGTCCGTCGCTGTCGGGTGCCCCGCACGCGTTTGCCTGCTGGTTTCCGTGTTCGGCTGCGTATGCTCGGGAGTCCCTCGCATGACGGCGATGCACGCGCCATTGAAGTCGTCCGACGACGTCGGGGTTCTGCTCCAGGTCCGAGACCTCGTGTGCAGCTACCCGATCAGGGGCAACCGGTCGTTCAACGCAGTCGATGGCATCAGCTTCGACGTCCACCTCGGCGAAACCCTGGGGCTGGTCGGTGAGTCGGGCTGCGGCAAGTCGACCACCGGGCGGGCGATCATCCAGCTGCCGCGCCCGTCCGCCGGCAGCGTTCGACTCGGCCCGGACGACCTGACGTCGCTGCGCGGAGATGCGCTGAGGATGTGCCGGCGGCAACTGCAGATGGTGTTCCAGGATCCGATCTCGTCGCTGAATCCGCGCCGGTCCTGCGGCGACATCGTTGCCGAGCCTCTGCGGATCGCAGGTGGGGTCGGTGAGCAGCAGATCCGCGAAAAAGTAGAACGCGCGCTCGAGACGGTCGGGTTCGACCCCGCGGTCGTGTGGGAGCGTCGGCCGCACCAGTTCTCGGGTGGCCAGTGCCAGCGCATCAGCCTCGCACGCGCGATCGTCGGCGAGCCGAAGTTCCTGATCTGCGACGAGCCTGTCTCGTCGCTCGACGTCTCGGTGCAGGCGCAGATTCTCAACCTGCTCGAAGACATGAAGGCCAGTTACGGTCTCACGATGATCTTCATCTCGCACGACCTGGGAGTGATCAAGCAGGTGAGCGACCGGGTGGCTGTCATGTACCTCGGCAGGCTGTGCGAACTGGCACCGGCGGATGCGCTCTACAGCCGCCCCAGGCACCCGTACACGGCAGCCCTGCTCGCGTGTGTGCCGCGCGTCGACCGTCCAACCGATTACGACAACGACGCGACGATCCTCGAAGGCGAACTGCCTTCCCCGATCGACCCGCCCAGCGGCTGCAGGTTCCGGACGCGATGCCCGAGGGCACGGTCGGAGTGCGCGCAGGCAGTGCCCGAAATGCGCGAACTCGCCGCAGGGCATCGGGTCGCCTGTCATTTTCCCCTGGATTCCTGAGACCGGCCGCGGGCCGGCGAGGGGTTTCCTGCAATCTGTCCACCTCGTACACGGAGAAGCAATCATGAACTCGCCGGAGATCGCTGACCAGATCCGCAACCAGCATCGGCCATTGCCGCGCTATGAAGGGCCCCAGGCTTGGTACGGACCGGACATGGCATTGCGCCGTGACGAATGGCTGCGTGCCTGGACCGGGCCCGAACTCGCCGAGATCGAGGCAGCTGTCGCGCGCGTGCTGGAACGCGATCTCGAGATCCTCGAGATCGGGCGCGAGCAGTTCCCGTTACCGACCCTCGAACCCGTGCTGCACGACATTAGGAAGCAGGTGCTGCACGGGCGGGGGTTCGTGCTGCTGCGCGGCCTGCCGGTCGAGCACTGGAGCGTGCGTCAGGCCGCGATCGCCTACTGGGGCATCGGCGTGCATCTGGGGGAAGCGTGCTCGCAGAACGCGCAGGGTCACGTGCTGGGACATGTGAAGGACCTCGGGCGCGACTATCACGACTTGTTGGCCCGCGGTTACCAGACCAACGCGCGACTGCCTTACCACACCGACTCCACCGATATCGTCGGACTGCTGTGCTGGCGGCCGGGCAAGGCCGGCGGCCTGTCGTCGATCGTGAGTTCGACGACGGTCTACAACGAAATGGCCGCACGCCGGCCAGATCTCGCGCAGGTCCTCCTGAGCGCCTTCCATCGAACGCGCTGGGGCGAAGTGGCCGAGGGCAGGAGCCCCTGGTCCGAGATGCCGATCTTCATGCCAAACGACAGCCGCATGATCGTCAGCTACGTACGCAGCGCGATCACCAAGGGACAGAAGTTGCCCGGCGTTCCCAGACTGACCGAACGTCAGGTCGAGGCGCTCGACATGATGGACGCGCTTGCCGAAGACCCCCAGCTCTATCTCGACATGGAGTTCATGTCGGGCGACATCCAGCTGCTGTGCAACCACAGCATTTTGCACAGCCGCACCGCCTTCGAGGATTGGCCGGAGCCTGACCGGCGCCGCCATCTGCTGCGCCTCTGGTTGTCGTGTGCCGACGGCCCCGCGCTCCCCGAGGCGATCATGCGCAGGGATCAGGACCAGAGCGCGAGCGGCCGACCAAGCGGCATCCGTCTGCCGGGTGTTGCATTGAAGGCGCCGCTCGAGGCCGAATGAGCGGCGCGCTGCGCGTCGCGGGTCCGAGGTGCGTCCCGCCGCAACGGCCGAGCGCGCGCTGCCACGTGCGCGCGCGTCTGGCGGGGCCCCCGCGCGGGCGGCAGACGTCGGAGACAGATCGCTCAGATGCCCGCGCCCCGCGCCAGCTTCTGGAGAGGATAACTCGTTCACAGACCATTTTTCCGTGGCGATGGGGTAGTCGGGCCCGTTTGTCGAGGCTCCGAATGCGGTTCTTGCGATCGACGGTGGCCGGCGAATGCCAATGAACCCGGCCGCATGTGGCCAGCGCAGCGCTCGTTTGCGGGTTTACCGAGGCGACAGGGCCGCAGCCAGCCGAGGTACTCGCAAGCGGACAAGGAGCGGGCCGTCCGGCACTACCTCGATCACGGGCGCTGCATCGCGGCGACGATCAGGGCGCTGGGCTATCCATCGAGGTCATTGCTGTCCGAGTGGCTGCAGGAGCTCAATCCGCAGAAGCGCACACGCGTCGTCGGTCGATCCCGGGAGCTGGCACCCGCAATGAAGCAATCTGCCGTCATCGCCTTGTGCATGCGACCAGCCAGCGCGCAGGTGGTGGCAGAAGAGCTTGGCGTGTCTCGAGGTTCGCTGTACAAGTGGAAGAATCAATTGCTCGGCCACGACCCATCCGCACCCATGAAGCGCCAGCAAGACGCCCCGGCAAGCCCTGATCGATCCGAGCTAGAACAGCAGCTCGAGACGCTTCGGCGAGACATCAGGCGCCTGCAGCTCGAGAAGGACCTGCTGAAGAAGGCGAACGAACTCCTAAAAAAAGAACTGGGCATCGACCGGCAGAACCTGACGAATCGGGAGAAGACGCAGCTGGTTGATGCCCTGAGACCGACCTATGCGGTGACGGAGCTGCTCTGCGAAGTGGGCTTGCCACGCAGCTCCTATTTCTACCATCGCGCCCGGCTCCAGGTCGCGGACAAGTACGTCGAGGCGCGACAGGTGATGACCGACATCTTCGAGCGCAGCTACCGCTGCTATGGCTACCGCCGGATGCACGCCTCGTTGACCGATCAGTCTTTGAGCATCTCGGAGAAGGTCGTGCGGCGCCTGATGAAGCAGGAGAGCCTGGTGGCCGCGACGAGCAAACGACGTCGATACGGCTCGTACATGGGCGAGATCAGTCCGGCACCTGACAACGTTCTGAACCGCGACTTCAGCGCGAGTGCGCCGAACGAGAAGTGGCTCACCGCCATCACGGAGTTCCAGATCCCGGCTGGCAAGGTTTATCTGTCGCCCATGATCGATTGTTTCGATGGCATGGTTGTCAGCTGGTCGATCGGTACGCGGCCGAACGCCGAGTTGGTCAATACGATGCTGGACGCCGCCGTCGACAAGATCACTGCCAGCGGCGGTCGGCCCGTGGTGCATTCCGATCGTGGTGGCCACTATCGGTGGCCTGGCTGGCTATCTCGGATCGCTGAGGCCAAGCTGGTGCGCTCGATGTCCCGCAAGGGATGCTCGCCAGACAACGCAGCGTGCGAAGGCTTCTTCGGTCGCCTGAAGACCGAGATGTTCTTCTCGCGCGACTGGCTATCCACGACCATCGACGAATTCGTCGCTGCCTTAGACGCGTATATCCGCTGGTACAACGACGCGCGGATTAAGATTTCATTCGGCTTCCGCAGCCCCGTCGAGCAACGCAGGAGCCTGGGGATCGCTGCTTAACCGGTCCAAGTTTTTGGCCGCACCCCCACCATGGCTCAGTTTTCGGTCGGCGCCAACAGGCCGCGTTGTCGAAGGTATATGCAACCCCCACGACTTGCCCGCTCGCGTTGATCCCGGTAGCCAAGCTCAGAACCCCACCCAGCGTGCCCAGATCCGTGAGTCTGTACGTGGGCGCGGCCCAACCCACCGCCGGTGTCGCCGTCAGTATCACCGTCGCCGACAGAGCCGCACCGACAACACCGCGCCACGCGCCTGCTCTCATCATGTTCGGCCGATCCATCTCCGCCGCCGCGACATGCGAGAGCCCATCACCAGGGTACATGCACAAATCGTGCCCTTGAGCAGTGTGGCATATCCCGCTGATACAACAGAACAACGTCTTGGAACGATCGGGCGCCGAACCGTCGCCTTCGCCTCCGTCAAACTAAAAAGAACTTCGACTCATCCAAAGTGATGATGCGATGGCGATCAGCAGGGCCCTCATCGCGGCATAGAACTCCGAATCCTGCGGAGACCGCCCCGACGGCGGACAGCTGCGACGCCGGGCCAGCGCGCAAGCTGTCCGCGCGCGTTCTGGTGTCAAGCTGCCGTTCGTGCGCGCTGGCGGCATCGTGCGGCTGGCAAGCCAGCGTAGTGACAACGGGGGGTCGGCGACGCGCTGACGGGCGTTCTGGCGGCTCCGGTTGGCCATGCGCGCCCTTCTGCAGTCTGGTACCGTCCATCGACGGACCGACCCACCTCACGGGTCAAGGGGATTTGTTCCAGCTTGCGGCCCCTGGCACCCAGCCGAACGCCGCTAAATCGGAGACGGTCATGAACCGCCGCACGTTTCTCGCCAGCCTGCTGGCCGCCACCGCATCGGCCCCGCTGCCGGTGCCCTTCGCCAAAGCCACCACCGCCCAGGTCGACGACGTCTGGCAGCGTCTGGTCGATGACCCCGTGTACTTCGAGGTCGACGAGTTCCAGACCATCCGTGACCCGCGCGTGCCAGAGCCCGAGATCAGGGCCGACATCTTCGACGACATCGTGCCGGCCAGCATCAAGACGCCCGAGCAGCTCATCGCAATCGCCGAGCCCGGGCCGATGTGGCGCAGGCTCACCGAGCTCACCGACGAACGCCGACAGGAGATCGAGTGGTCGCTGGACGACGAGCTGGCGCCCGGCGAACGCCGCTGCCTGAAGCGCATCGCCGGCCTGCTCGCTGCTCCGGATGAGGGTTGGAAGCACTGGGTGCGACTGGAAGGCCGCCGCAGCATGACCGGCCTGCGCAATATCGTGACCGA
>Ga0075163_10011131_pt1 | contig 11728 bp, 8 predicted proteins | sample JI1023141ADNA_FD_71478 | JGI IMG/M metagenome (GOLD analysis project Ga0075163, IMG submission 71478) | Wastewater effluent complex algal communities from Wisconsin, to seasonally profile nutrient transformation and Carbon sequestration -... | ecosystem: Engineered > WWTP > Effluent > Algae... | reverse complement strand
TCTCCAGATCCAGCAAGTTTAATCGCTATAATTTCAGCTGTATCATTATTAACATTTGCCCCAGCTAACACTGTCACACTTGTAGTATTGGTTCCCGCTGATTCAAAGTAACCTTTATCAGAGGTTCCCATACATATGGTGGTTGCACCCGTACCCATTACGACTTCATTACAAGCAGCTTGTGCTGATGTGCCAGACATTGCCACAACCATTAAAGCCGCAACCGAGGTCATGGTCACAAAACGTGTTTTGGGTGATATGAGGTGGGTCATCAATCTCTCCTTAAAATCTGTGTGAAAAAGCCAGGAAAATACAGGCCGTAATGGCCCCTTATTAAAATAATTGTGGCAAATTTATCATATTTTATTATATTTGGCAAATTTTATGATATCTGGCTAGATATGTATTTTCATGAGACAGAAATCTGCTATTTGGTTTTATACCAAGATTCTAAAAACACTCAGAAACTTACTTTTTCTAGGCACCAATTGCCCGCCATTTTTTATGGATGATGTGAAATTCAGGATTTTATAGAAAATTACTTATTGTGTCTGCTTAAAAAGTTCGCGACCAATCAGAATACGCCTGATTTCAGAAGTTCCGGCCCCAATCTCATATAATTTTGCATCCCTCAGCAATCGCCCGGTTGGATATTCATTGATATATCCATTCCCCCCCAACACTTGAATGGCTTGCAACGCCATCCAGGTGGCTTTTTCGGCGGCAAATAAAATGACGCCAGCCGCGTCAACCCGGCTGGTTTGGTTGCGGTCACAAGCTTGGGCAACCGTATATACATAAGACCTGGCCGCATTCATCACCGTATACATATCGGCAATTTTCGCCTGCATCAGTTGGAATTCACCGATGGGTTGGCCAAATTGTTTGCGTTCATGGATATAAGGCAGCACCACATCCATACAAGCCTGCATAATGCCTAACGGCCCACCGGCCAAAACCACCCGTTCATAATCAAGGCCACTCATCAGCACTTTGACACCCTGATTCTCAAGTCCCAACAAATTTTCTGCAGGTACCAAACAATCGCGGAATACTAGTTCGCAAGTGTTGGAGCCGCGCATCCCCAATTTATCCAGTTTTTGGGCGGTTGAAAAACCCTTCATCCCCTTTTCGATGATGAAGGCAGAAATTCCCTTAGATCCGGCTTTCGGGTCAGTTTTGGCATAAACAATTAAAACATGGGCATCCGGGCCATTGGTAATCCACATTTTATTGCCATTTAAAATGTATCCCTTAGGCGTTTTATCCGCTTTCAACCGCATACTGACCACATCGGAACCGGCCTCGGTCTCACTCATGGCCAACGCCCCAATATATTCGCCGTTGATGAGTTTAGGTAAAAACTTAAGTTTTTGTGGTTCAGTGGCATGACGGCGCAATTGATTGACACATAAATTGGAATGGGCCCCGTAACTTAAGCCCACACTTGCAGAAGCACGACTGATTTCTTCAACCGCAATCACATGTTCTAAATAACCAAGACCGGTGCCACCATGTTCTGGTTCAACCGTGATCCCAAGCAACCCTAAATCGCCAAATTTCCGCCATAAATCATTGGGAAAGCTGTTTTTTTGGTCGATTTCCGCGGCGCGGGGGGCAATTTCAGCCGCCGCAAATGCTTGCACACTGGAACGTATCATGGCGGCAGTTTCAGGTAATCCAAAGTCCAACATCGGCAATTTGTCATAAATGCTCATTCTTTTTTCTCTGCTCTTTTAAGGTTTATTGATAAAAATGATAGGGGATTTTATGCCTTCAAATCAGGCATTTATCTAAGTCATATTACAATTCTATTTTAACCGCCCCTAAAAGCTGGGCACCCCGCGATGCCATGAAATATAGCCCCATATGATGCGTTGCTTGCTGTGGATGACACAAATGAAGGGGCAATTTCTTTTCCTCCACCTCTGCCCTTGGCAGATCAAAGGTGGAGCAGCCTTTTTCATACACCCAGATTTTGTTAACCTTTCCTAACATCCCGTGATTCCTAGCCGATAATAAGGTCAAAACCAAATCCATCACACAAATATCGGTACAAATGCCTATCACTAACAATTCTTGCAATTGTTGCTGCTTAACCCAGCCAAGCAATTGATTGTTACCCGAATGGTCATAAGCACCAATGAACCCATTGATACAATCTTTTCGGATCAACGTGACCGATTTTTCCTGTTCCAGCCATTTTAATGCGGGCACTAAATCTTCTTCCCCTGTTCCCACCACACAGTGGCTGGGATAGGGATATTCTTGTTGCTCAGGACGATGGGTATCAAGAAAAGCGAGAATAGGCCTATTCTGACCGCAAAAGAGCTTTGCTAAATCATTTGCCTCGGCAACCATTTGGGCAATTTTGTGATTCGGTTGCTGCGGCGCCATACTTCCCGCACCCGTTGTTGCAAAACCGTTGACAATATCAACGATAACCAACCCGATTTTTTCCTCTTTTCTGATCGTTTTTGCCTGTAACAATAAAGGCATCTGCTGGTTTAATAATTCTCCCCATACGCCTTCTGAAATTACCTTAGTTTGTTTACCTGTCATTTTATTTCCTATCAACTTCACCCCCCCTGTATATCCTATTATATAGGAATTTTTATCCGCGCCATCATCTAAAATTTTTCTAATGATTTTAAAAAAAACATTATGTGCCCGGGCATTTTAAACCTGGGCATTTTAAAATGGATATTTTTATTTTTAAGTGATACCATCATAAACTATTGACAGGCGTTACTAGAACCATATGGGCTAAAAATTTTTTCTTCTTAAAAATCACGCCCTCTCCAAGTGACAACCTTCAAATTATCTAAAAATATCACAGCGAATCGTTTTTTAATTTGATCCCATTAATACATCTTGACATATTTTCATGCCCACATACAAGATGTGGTATGGATGAAGTTTCTTCTTCATAAATTAAGAAATCAATCATCGCTTTCATCAACATGTAATCTGTACAACTCCATTTTGGATGCAGGTTCATTTTTATTAACATACCCAGCAACGGGGAGCACGACATGGACGGCGGAAATCGTTTTTTCAGCAACCACATTAATATTGATACCAACCGTAACAATTTGCTGACCGATTTCGGGAAGGCTACCCTTTCTGATCGTTATCTGTTGCCGGGCGAAGACTACCAAGATTTATTTCTAAGGGTCTCTAAGGCCTATGCGGATGACACGCAGCATGCCCAACGACTTTATGATTATATGAGCAAATTGTGGTTTATGCCAGCTACCCCCATCCTTTCGAACGGTGGAACTGGCCGGGGATTACCAATTTCCTGCTATTTGAATTCTGTCCATGACAGTTTAGATGGCATTGTTAACACTTGGAATGAAAATGTGTGGCTATCATCGCGCGGCGGCGGAATCGGAACTTATTGGGGCCATGTGCGTTCGATCGGTGAACCCGTCGGCATGAATGGCAAAACTTCCGGTATTATCCCCTTTATCCGCGTGATGGACAGTTTGACCTTAGCTATTAGCCAAGGCAGCCTGCGCCGTGGCTCTGCTGCTGTTTATTTGGATGTGAACCATCCAGAAATTGAAGAGTTTCTTGAAATCCGCAAGGCATCGGGTGATTTTAATCGTAAAGCCTTGAATTTACATCATGGGGTTTTAATCACCGATGCTTTTATGCAAGCAGTGCGGGATGATACGCCTTTTGATCTAAAAAGCCCTCGCAGTCACCAGCCGATTCGCAGCGTGAATGCGCGCAATTTATTCCAAAAGATTGTTGAAACCCGTTTAGCCACCGGTGAACCTTATTTGATCTTCATTGACACGGTGAACCGGCAACTAGCCCAACATCAACAATCATTAGGGTTAAAGGTTACCACTTCCAACTTATGCAGCGAAATTATGCTGCATACTGGCTTTGACCATTTGGGTAACGACCGCACCGCCGTTTGCTGCCTTTCTTCCGTTAATTTGGAAACATGGGATGAATGGCATCAAGAGCCAAAGTTTATCGAAGATATCATGCGCTTTTTAGACAATGTGTTACAAGATTTCATTGATCGCGCCCCCGACAGCATGAAGCACGCCAAATACAGCGCCATGCGGGAAAGATCAGTTGGGTTAGGCGTGATGGGTTGGCACAGTTTCTTACAATCTCGGATGATTCCCTGGGAAAGCGCCCTGGCAAAATCTTGGAATATGAAAATGCACCGCCATATCCGTGAACAGGCCGATGCAGCGAGCATGTATCTCGCTAAAGAACGTGGCCCGTGCCCGGATGCCGCAGATGTCGGTGTGATGGAACGTTTCAGTCACAAAATTGCCATTGCCCCAACTGCCTCTATTTCCATCATTTGCGGCGGCACATCCGCAGGGATTGAACCAATTCCTGCCAATATCTATACCCACAAAACTCTATCTGGTTCTTTTGCTGTTAAAAACACCCACCTTGAAAAATTGCTGCAGCAGAAAAATGCCGATCAGGAACATGTATGGCAATCGATTTTGGAACATGACGGATCGGTACGCCATCTTAAGTTTTTGACAGAAGACGAGAAATCGGTTTTCCGCACAGCCTTTGAAATTGACCAGCGTTGGTTGCTTGAATTTGCGGCTGACCGCACCCCGTTTGTTTGCCAAGCCACATCATTAAACCTGTTCTTGCCGGGTGATATTGATAAATGGGATTTGTTGATGCTGCATTACCGTTCTTGGGAAATGGGTGTTAAAAGTTTGTATTATTGCCGCTCTAAAAGCATCCAGCGGGCCGCTTGGGCGGGCGGGGTTGAAGCTGATAACACGATTGAACACCGCAAAGTCATTGCTGAAACCAAAGATTATGATGAATGTTTAGCCTGCCAGTGATCTTCACGGCTATTTACGTCTTATCCCCCGACTTCTCTTCATTATTTACTATGGTGAAAACATGTCCTTACTGAAAGCCAGCAAAGTCTATAAACCCTTTTCTTATCCTTGGGCCTTTGATTATTGGAAACGCCAGCAGCAAATCCATTGGATGCCTGAAGAAGTTCCGTTGGGCGAAGATTGCCGTGACTGGGCCCGGAAATTAACGGAAAATGAACGCAATTTGTTAACCCAGATTTTCCGCTTTTTTACTCAGGCCGATGTGGAGGTGCAAGATTGTTACCATGACAAATATGGGCGCATTTTTAAACCCACCGAAGTCAAGATGATGCTGGCCGCCTTCAGCAATATGGAAACGGTTCATATTGCAGCCTACAGTCATTTATTAGATACTATTGGGATGCCGGAAAGCGAATATTCAGCCTTTTTAAGATATAAAGAAATGGCTGATAAACATAATTATATGCATTTTTTTAACGTTGAAAATGACGGAAATGTCGCCCGCACCTTAGCTATGTTCGGCGCTTTTACGGAAGGGTTACAATTATTCGCAAGCTTTGCGATGTTGCTGAATTTTCCTCGCCTCAATAAAATGAAGGGAATGGGACAGATTGTGACCTGGTCGGTGCGCGATGAATCGCTACATTGCGAAGGCATCATCAAGCTGTTCCATGCCTTCTGCCAAGAAACAGGTTGTTTAACGCGCGCCATTAAAGATGATATTATCGATTGTGCCCAAACAGTGGTTAAATTAGAGGATGCCTTTATCGACCTGGCTTTTGATATGGGGCCGGTTGAGGGGATGGCAGCGGCTGATATCAAATCCTATATCCGTTATGTGGCCGATTGGCGTTTGGGGCAATTGGGGTTGCCAGCTGTTTACAGGATTGAGTCACATCCCTTGCCTTGGCTAACCGGTATGTTGAATGGGGTTGAACACGCTAACTTCTTTGAGACCCGTTCAACCGAATATTCCAAGGCGGCCACCCGTGGTGATTGGGAAGAAACGTGGGACAGGTTTAAAAGGCGCTTGCAATCCCAACAACCGGGTATTGCCGAAAACTCACCCTTAATAGTTGATAAGACATTGCCCTTAATTTAAAGGTTGCACCGACTATATCGTCTCAGATCTAGATAAAAATAAAGCGGGCAGTTCATTCTTCCCGCTTTTCTAGTTTATCGGCAATAATCAAGGTCTTCAGAATCTAAATGACACTGTTGCCGTTGGCGGCTTATCTCCATCAATCGACTATTGTTTAGACTGCCCCCCCAACGAACATTTCTAGCAGCGGAAATGGTTGTACCTACTTCATTTACAGCGCCTTCTCCTTATTTCCTGATCTTAGATATTTATCCTTGTCTAGACCAGACCCTGTTAAATTCGAACTGTAAATGATTACCCAAGCCTTTTCCGGAAAAGGCTTGCTGAAAACGGAATGGTTACCGCAGCAATCACTAATAGCGGCGTTACCTGTGCCAAGACAATGCCCCAAGGCATATCTTCTAAGAAAATACCCCGGGAAACAATCATGATGTAGCGCAGTGGGTTCAGATAGGTGATGAATTGGCACCATAGGGGCATATTATCGATCGGTGTCATCATCCCTGAAAGCACAACGGCAGGCGCCAAAAATAGGAAAACCCCCAAAATAGCCTGCTGCTGGGTTTTAGAAATTGTTGAAATGCTAAGCCCTATGCCGACAATCGCCAACAGAAATAAGAAAATAGCCAAGTAAAGTTTTAAAATATTCCCCGCAAAGGGGATGTGAAACCAAATTTGGGATATAATCATGACGACATTGGCCACCAAAAAGCCAACCATTAAGGCCGGAATAATCTTACCCAACATAATTTCATTGGTTCTTAAAGGCGTTACTAATAATTGTTCAAAAGTTCCCAATTCCCTTTCCCGGGCCACACTTAACGCAGTAATTAAGAGGGTCGTAATGGCCGTAAGCAAGCCAACCAACCCAGGTAAAACAAACCACTGACTGTCAAGATTGGAATTATACCATATGCGGGTTTCAATGCTCGCAACATTGGCCAACCGGGTTGTTTTGCGCCAATTTTTCTGGAATTTTTGGATAATTTCTTGGGCATATCCCTGAATGACCATCGCCGCATTGGAACGCCTACCATCAATAATCAATTGCAAAGCAATGGGTTTGCCATTCAATAAATTTCCCGAAAAGTTCTGGGGTATATGCAAAACCATCATGGCTGTTTGCCCTAAAATATAATCCTCAGCCCCTTTAATGTTATTGACCAACCCTACCAATTTAAATTGCCCGGAACTGGTAAATTGATAGATCAAGTCACGCGCCGGTAACGTCGCATCTTCATTCCAAACCACTAGGGGAATTTGTTTGACGTCAAAATTGGCGGCATAGGAAAAAACCAGTGTTTGCAAGATGGGCGGTATAATAAGTACCGAGCGCACGCGCTTATCTTTCCACAGGCTGATCAATTCTTTCCTAACTAACGCCCATAATCTTGCAAACATGTTTTATTCCAACTTCTGGCGGCTAAAATACAAAGTTAACCCTAAACCAATCACGGCAAATAACAGTAACACTAACATGTTTGGGATGAGGATTGCCCACACATCGCCAACCAAAAAAAGGCTTTGCAGGCAAGCCACGAAATATTTAGCAGCAATAATATTTGTTAGCCATTGGATGATGGTTGGCATGGAGTTAATATCAAACAAAAATCCAGATAACATCATGGCAGGAAGATAACTGACGATAAAAGCAGTCTGGGCAGCCACGAATTGATTGCGGGTAATGGTTGAAATCAACAATCCCACCGACAGGGCCCCTAATAAAAATAATCCAGATGCGATGGCAAGGGCAAAGAACGATCCCCGGAACGGCACATGGAACAAGAAGCTAGCCACCAGAAAGCATACAAGCATACTGGCCATCCCCAATACAAAAAAAGCAATCAAGCGGGCCAGTAATATTTCTGTGGTGCTAACCGGCGTGGATAAAATCGATTCGACCGTTCCCCGCTCCCACTCCCTTGCTACCACCAAAGCAGTTAATAAGGTGCCGATTAAGGTCATAACCAAGGCAATAAGCCCCGGCACTAGAAAATTGGCGCTTCGCAATTCAGGGTTAAACCAAAATTGGGTTTCAACCTTAATTTGTCCTGAAAAACTATAGCCACGCTCTTTTAATAGCCCACTCAACCAAGTTTGCAGCGCACCCGTGACATAAGACGAAACGATGCGTGCCTGACCAGCATCCACCCCATTGACGATCAATTGGATTTTCGGAATCCAAGATAAAGGGCTGACAATATGGGTGGTTTCAAAATTGATGTAAGCTTTTATTTTCCGGTCAATCAGGCTTTGTTCCGCAGCCCGGTCACTTAAAAAAATAACAGGTTCAAAATCCGGCAATGCACGCAAGCTGTTATAAAGCGATAAAGCCAACGGACTTGAATCATTATGCACAATCCCAACCGGTACATTACGGATATCAAATGACATGCCAAAACCATTGATTAACAAAAGGATAAGGGGCATCACAAATGCAATCAGGATGGAAGACAGATCCCGGGTAATTTGCAAATATTCTTTATGGATCAATCCCCATAAGCGTTTGCTTTTCATACTATAGGCCCCTGTTGCTGATCGGTCTGTTGAATAAGCCTGATAAAAGTATCTTCCAAAGTCACTATTTTGTTGGGGCCTTGGCCAGTTTTACCTTTTAGATCATCGGGGCTGCCATTGGCAATCATTTGGCCGCGGTAAATAATCCCCAAACGGTCGCAATATTCTGCTTCCTCCATAAAATGGGTGGTCACCAAAACAGTAACGCCTTGATCCGCTAAAATACCAATCTCTTGCCAAAACTGACGCCGCGTGTTTGGGTCAACCCCGGAGGTGGGTTCGTCTAGGAACAAAATACTGGGGGAATGAATTAAGGCGCAAGCCAATGCTAAACGTTGCTTAAACCCAAGCGGCAGTAATATGCTTGGCATTCTCTCATAAGCCTTTAAGTCAAATTGCTCTAACGCTTTGTCATAAGCGTTTTTTAAAAATTTTCCCTGCAGGCCGTAAACTTTACCAAAGAATTCTATATTTTCTTTAACGGACAATTCCCCATATAAAGAAAATTTTTGTGACATATATCCTAAGCGGCTTCTGGCTTCAGCCGGGCTATGCCCAAGATCCAACCCGGCAACTTTGGCAGAACCGTCGGTTGGGGCAAGCAATCCGCATAACATCCGAAAGGTGGTTGATTTTCCTGCCCCGTTAGGCCCCAGTAAACCAAATATTTCTCCCTGATGCACATCAAAACTAATCTGACGAACAGCCCAAAAATCCCCAAAGCGTTTACTGAGGTTTCGAACTTCGATATCGACCCTTTTCCCCACTTGGTGGGGAAGCAGGGAAGCATCTTCTTGAACGTCTGGATGTTCAGTTTTATAAGAGGGCTTTTTATGGGACTGTAACCGAAAAAGATGATCCATATAACTATCTTCAAATCGGGGGGGGGCCGGAATAATCGTTTTTATAGAAGGATTAAGCTGAGTTTCTTTTAGAACCTGTTCAATGATCCCCTCAGCTTCCGCTAAAACCCGGATATATTCCCCTTGGATAACCGCACTGATAATTTTTGGATGGTTGTTTAAACGGCGTTGCAACATTCTTTTCAAGTTTTTTTCAACCGGCAGCAATAAGTTAATACGACCAGCCAACTGGTTACTTAATTCACTCGGTTTGCCTTGGTTTAATAAAACCCCTTCATGCAATAGTAAGACGTGATCGCAACGCTCCGCCTCATCTAAATAAGCTGTACTCCATATCACCAAGGTATCCGTGTTGCGAATAAGTTGCTGAACCAGTTCCCAAAGCTCGCGGCGTGACAAGGGATCAACACCGACACTGGGTTCATCCAACAGCAAAATTTTTGGCTTAACAAGCAGGCTACAGGCCAAAGCCAGCTTCTGTTTCATACCACCGGATAGTTTGCCCGCCTGACGGTTGGTGAAGGGTTCCAACCGGCTAAATTGCAACAACCGTTGAAACTGCGCCCCGCGTTCTTGCTGGCTGATACCGTATAAATCGGCATACAGATTAAGATTTTCTTTGATCGTTAATTCTTCGTAAAGGCCAAATCGCTGGGGCATATAGCCCATATACGGACGGTAAGAATGATCATGCCGGATATCTTGGCCAAATATTTTGATAACCCCTTTGGTAGGGCTTAAAAGCCCTACCATCAAGCGCAGCAAAGTTGTTTTACCCGCCCCGTCTGGCCCAACCAGCCCTATAACTTGTCCGGGTTGCAAAGCAAAATCTAGGCTTTTGAGGGCGTGAACTGTTTGTTTGCCCTGTTTAAAGACTTTCGCAACCTTTTCAAATTCAATGACGTTTTGCATGGTTTTGTAAAACTATGGCCTATGGATTTTCAGGGATTGCCACCACAACAGTGACTGGCATGCCTTGATGTAAATTGCCATCATTATCATCCACCAAAATCCTTAACCGATACACCAGTTGGGTTCTTAATTCTGTGGTTTCAACCGTTTTTGGGGTGAATTCAGCAACAGGAGAAATAAACCCAATTTGGCCATGATATGTTTTACCATCCGGCTGATCAGAGGTGATCACCACCTGCATACCTTGTTTAATAAATCCACGCATAGGCTCTGGAACGTAGCTGCGAATCCAGGGTTTATCATCCACCGCTAAGGTAAAAACAATCGAAGAGGCAGCAACCACCGAACCCGGTTCTAAAACCCGGGCGGTAATCACCCCTTTTGCCGGGGAGAAAAGTTGGGTCCGAGCATAGCGGTTCTTCATAATGGCCAAGCTTGCCTGCTCTGCCTGTAATTGAGATTTAGCCTGGGCAATATCTTCCTCACGGGCGCCTTTTTCTGATAAATTTAAATTTTGCTGAGCCGATTGTTGGCGGGCCAATGCCGTTTCTAAGGCATTTTTAGAATCCTCATATTGCTGACGGGAAATATTACCACTTTTAAAAAGTTCTTCCCGTCTGGAAAATTCTGCTTTCTGTAAATTATATTGGCTGTCCGCCACAGCAAGTTCAGCCCTAGCTTGAGCAATTTCTTCCAAGCGATTACCGGATTGAAGTTTCTGCAAAACAGCCTGCTGGGCATTCACCCGTGCCTGTGCTAATAGGGTAGATTGTTGATAAAGTTCCTGATTAAGGGTACCTATCAATTGGCCTTGCTCAACCATATCCCCCTCTTCCACCACAAGCCTTTCAATCCGTCCGTCTACTTCAAAAGCCAAATCAACCTGGCGGATATCAACATTACCATAAAGGGTCAATTGTTCAGGACGGCCATTGTGGTTACGAAAGGCCACGATGTATAAAAGGATAAGTGCCAAAATACCAGCTATTCCGGCAATCAAATATTTTTTACGAATAATCATTGCTTTAAAGGAAGATTTATCAGTCGTTTTCATAAGATTGATCTTTTTAAGTATTGAAAATAAGTGAAGAAATTTTGCCACGCGCTTAATTTAGCGATGATAGGAGCATATAGGTTGCGGATATCAATTGGCAACAGGCTTTTTTAAGCCAATATTAGGAAATATTACGTCATAATGCTCCCATTTGAATAAAAAAAGGGAATTTATAAAACTCCCCTTGCTTCATACCTCTTATGATTCATTAAACATCAAAGACTTATTTTTTAGATGACTTTAGTCGTCACTTTCACCCCAACTGGCGCGGAAACTTAATTGGAGAGTGGAGCTTCCATTAGCTGGAACAGGTATTGTCCATTGCCGTGATTGGACGGATAATCCTTGGCTAGGATAATTTTCCTGGGTTATTTCCCAACTATAATCAATTTCCCCAGCATTTTCGTTCATGATAATGGTGACAGGTTGTGAT
>Ga0075163_10011130_pt1 | contig 11728 bp, 2 predicted proteins | sample JI1023141ADNA_FD_71478 | JGI IMG/M metagenome (GOLD analysis project Ga0075163, IMG submission 71478) | Wastewater effluent complex algal communities from Wisconsin, to seasonally profile nutrient transformation and Carbon sequestration -... | ecosystem: Engineered > WWTP > Effluent > Algae... | reverse complement strand
TCATTTAACCAACCATCAAATGCTGTTCCTGTATGGGTTGATTCACCATTCATAAGTCGCCCAAACTCATCACGAGCATGAGAAAAAGCTGCACCACCCAAATAAAGTCTATTTTGTCTATCAGAGAGATATACCGTGGTAGCCATAACAGCTTTACTGATATCACTAACCTTTTGTGCTGTCACTGTCTGCTCGTCATGCGTTGCACGATATAAGTCAGCACCAATATAGCCCCTTACTTCATCAAAGAAACCTTTAACCGCATTAAAAACAGATAAACGCAAATTAACTTGTTCAACTTCGCAGACACCCAAATAGGCAGCATATGTCCTAGGAAAATTTGCAGGATCCAGTTGCATTTCTGCTCGCTTGGCAGGGTCTGATAAGAACGCAATTGCAGAACGCGTGTTGTCCACAACGCTTTTAAACATTGAAGGTTCAACATCGATCCCTTTGTGGAAACTCATTTTAGTAAAATCTCTCAAATTAAAAGCAGCATTCTGTGGTACCGGAAACCTAACAGGCAACCATGGCGCAGGTGCGGCATCCCATTGAAAAGTCGGTACTCTTTGCACTTGGACTTGAGATCGGGCTTGAACTTGTGAACGTGTTGAAACCATCGTTGATTGTGCCGCAACTTGCGCTTGTGCAGAAAACATCAGTGGTTGAACAGGCAATTTTTTTTCTGCTTCCCAAGGCATAACCACGACATGCGGAATGTCATTATTAATACGTGCAGGATAAGGCACGAATGATTTATCAGAAGCTGTTTGTGAGATGTTTACACCAACTTGAGAGCCAGTAACAACGGGGGTTGGAGGTGTTTTAGCAATTGTAAACAAAGGAGGTGCTTTAGGTGTTGTAAATTGCATCACACGAAATTGATAACCATAGGTAAAACCCGCAGTTATGCCATCAGCGTTTGCATTAGTACTGATACCTCCTGTGGTTTTTAATATTTTCTTACCATAATGTTTGACTTCTTCTTTAGCATGATACCACCAGCGTTTGAGTCCATGCGGTTTGCTAGGCACATGTGGCACAACTTCTGGTGAAACATAGACACCTGCTTCTGCAATCGAAATCGCTTTGGTTTGATTTTGTAGCACATTCGCAATCGCTTGTGCCGCACTGATATCATCCTGCGCCTCAAATCGAGAGGTTAACATTTGACTAAATGAAACACCTTCTGTTTCAAAAATGAATGATTGACCTTCATTATAGCGAAAACTGTTCTGTAAATGATTACTAATATTGGAAGCTCGCAATTGCGGAGTAAGTGACTTGCTATTATCTATTAACTGCTGTGCTATCTGTAAATCCATATTTTGTTTTAAAACTAAAATATGATTTGAATCTAATGTCTGTTTTGCTAAATCAACAGCTAATACATCAATTTCTTGCAAACGAACATCAATATTAGGTGCAGTTAAAAACAAATACTTATAATCTATCAGTGATTTCGCCAAACTCGCAGCCATATGACCCTGCGAGGAGGGGCCACCACCGTCAATCATGGCGTTGACTGTCATATTCGATTGGCCTAGCAAGGTCAGGGTAACTTTAATACCTTCACCATTGTGCACCATATCCCAATTATTGGGTTGGTTAAAGACTTGATCAATAATGTAACCATCAGCCGACTCACCCCCTATTGCCGCTTCGTAAGCTGATTTACTCTGCTGAACAATATCTCTTTGGGCATCATATTTGTCAGAAATTACATTAAGTTCACGGATGGCTGCCTCATTTTCTTTTTGTAATTGTATGCGCATCTGTACCAGATTGGCTCGATAATCTTGGCCTAACTTGATTAGATGATGTGATACGACCTTGTTTAATTCATCATCTTTATGCTTATGGGATTTGAAAGCCTCTTCAAGTGAACCTTTAATTCTCTCTTTAGCATCCGCTAAACTCACCATACCTGTTGCAACAATTTTCTGTAAAATCAGTTTAACCACTTGGTCACGATCGTGAGGATACTGAGCCAACGCATTATCCACCGTATTGCGTGAATTAAAGGGTGGCGGGCTATCAATGGCTTTAATTCGTAAATCAATGATGTCAAAATTGATTTTAGCAGTTTCAACATTCTGCTCTGAATTTCTGAGGTCCACCCAGACTTCATTAAGCTCATCTTGTGCAGTTAACAGTGTATCAAGATGCACATAAACTTTATCTTGCTCTTGCTTGAAAGTAGCTATTTGTTCGTCAACGTGCTTATCCATTTCTTCTTTATGCTTGGGTAGTTGGTCTTTTTCTACTGGATTAGCAAGTTTAAGCCATTCTGACTCAGTCTCATTTAATAAGTTCTTTAAATTAACAAGTGCACTTTCAGCTTCTTGTAGCTGAGTGTTTGCTTCAGTCACCTCAGTTTGTGAGGCATTGTGATCTTTTAAAAATTGAATTTGAAGTTGTAAGCCCTCAATCTTAATTTTTTCAATAAATTGATTTTGCTGCGCCTCTTTGTACTTAAACTCGAGAGCCCCTTTAGGGGTTTTTTCCCAGATCGCATCATAAGATTTTTGACTGTCTGTAATTTTTTCAGCAAGTGCATCACATTCTTGATTAATTGTAAGTAAATTATTTTTAGCATTTTCAATTTGCTTCTCAAGACGGACTTTTTCGTCAACCGCACTTGCATCCAAAACATCACGCTCTTCTTCTAATGTTTTGACCTTGCTTTCCTCGTTTGTTTTGTCAATTTTTTTAGCAATCAGTTTTTGTGACAATAAAACAGTTTGATTAAGTAACAAATATTGCAACGTTACATCGCGGTGTAGTGAATCTGGCAATAGATTTTCAGCAATTTTATGTTCAATATTAGTTAATACTTGTTCACGCCATTGGAGGATTTCTCGAGAACAAGACTGAATGGTTGAATACAAGGCTTGAGGATAGATGCTCACTGTAGATAATGCTGAGACAATATTATCATCCAAAGTTTGCAATCCCACCCCAACAACTGCTTGTCGAATAGTATCTAAGCCGGTGCCAGCATAAGACAAAACGGTATGTTCAAACCAACCCACACTTTCAAGTAAACTTTGGTGCATTTCAGCAAATTGATGCATAGTCGTAACAAGACCTTCACCTTGCTCTTTACCCAATAAACTGGTCCATAAATCATAAGCTCTAGATAGCTCAGCACTGCGTGAAGCATCAGAATGGGTTCGATCATAATTTTGATAGGCATCAACCGCAAACATTCCAATTTCACGACCAAAGAAATAAGCGGCGCCCTGAAGTTCTCGATTATTCGTATATCGACTTGCAATATTCGCGGCCCCCATACTGGCTGCAAGACCTGCAATGCGGCGCGGTGGATTAACAGCAAAATCTAACCAATTGAGTGCTTGAAAGACCCCTTGTGCAACAGTTGACGTTACGGTCGCTGTGACATCTAAACTTTGTTCAACTAATTTTGGTGCATTGTTATGGATTGTGGGTTTAACTGTATAATATAAATCTGATGACTTTCGCATTATGGTTGGCATACCATATAACAGTGCCTGATGCGCTATAGCGACGCCCATCCCCACAGATCCTTTGTAAAAGGTTAACAAGGTACTGCCAGCCATACGACCTAAGGTTAAAAATTGATTCGTTCTGGTCGATTCAAGTTGACCACGAAATTCTGTTTGGCTACCATAAAAATGAAATAAGCGCTCTTTTGTGCTTTTTTCACGCTCAGTACTAGCCGGCACTGCGATTGCGCCCTTTCTCTTTAAATATTGAACGACAGTTTGATGTTGGTCTGCTAATGTGAGCGCATTTATTCCCTTTTCTGGCAAATCATTAATCTCAAATTTACGCCCTTTAAATTGGCTCCAATAAGATTGTGAAGGAGCGAGCACTTCAACATAATGTTTAACGATTTCTAAGTCACCAGTTGCGCAAGCTGAATGAAAGGGTAAGTAATTAGTATCATTCGTCACAAAAGGATCAACACCAATACGAAGTGCTTGCTTAAAACGCTTAAAATCTTTAGAAAAGGCAAAGTAATGTAATAATGTTGAGCCATCGATACTACGCAAATTAGGCAATGTTGACGTATTATTTTTGGCAATATAATCATCAAAAATGGCATTTACAATGGCATGAGCATTTGAATTGAGCGCGATCCAAAGGGGAGTAATCTCCTGTGTGGTTTGCACTGGCTCTTCAAATAATTCTGGTAGTGAATAGGGGTAAGCAACAATATTAACATTTGACCCTTCTCGCAACAAGGCATCAAAAGCATCCTTTTTACCAAAAGAGGCAGCCAAATGTATCGGCGCTAAACCTGTGTCTGTAACCACATCGACGTAAATACCAGCAGAGCCAACAAGTAATTGTATAGCTCTAGGGGCGTCGTCCAAGGCTGCATAATGAAGAGCGGTATAACCTGCTTTATCCGCTTCCAACATATTTGCGCCAAGATTTTTTAGATATAAAATCATTAAATGCCTGGTTTCACCAGTAACAACAGACCAAACACCTAACGTGGCAGCGTGAAGAAGTGGCGTTAAACCATTTTTATTTTTAATGTTAACATTGGGTTTTTCATTCATCACTTCTAATAAACAAGACTTTCCTGTTTGTTTATATGCAGTAAACGCATGATGCAGCAAGGTATCTCCTTGCTCATCAACCTTTGTCAATATTTCAGGGTTCTCACGAATGTGTTTTTGCAGATCTACAGCCCTGCCTTGATATATCAGCGCTATTGCCTTTTGGAATGAACGATGTGGTGCTTGTTCTTCAAATGTTTGAGTAATGAAGGTGGATTTCGATAAACTTTTAGCTGTTTGATTTTTTTTATTTTTTGCCAAAATATCAAAAGTCACTTGGTGTGACTGAGATGTTCGATTTTGTAAATATCCTGCTTTGCACAGCCGCTCGACCGCACTACTGTTGGTGTGCGCGGCAGCATTGTGTAATGAGGTATCACCTTGCAGATTGGGCTTTGCAACCAACGCACCATTTTCAGTTAATTCAATTATAACATCTCGATTGTAAGATCCTGTTGCAATGTGTAAAGGCGTATTTCCTTCACGATTAGGCATATTGATTAGACGCGCAACACTGGGCTTTAACTTTAATACTTCTGTAAAGTTTTCTTTAGAGCCCTTTTTTGCGATCACATGAAGTATATGATTACCGTGCTTATCTTTTACAGTATCAAATTCGGCCTTAAAAGAATCCTTGGCCAGCTTAATCAACAAATCGACATTATTTTCTTCTAACGCTTTTATAAATTTTTGTTTAACTGACAACATAACAATCCCTGCCATATGAAATAGAAAAATTTGATATAAATTGATGGCAACTGGTGCCCAACTGATTTAGTAGTGCTTTTTATGAAGTCATGTGATGAGTAGGAGCTGCTTACAATTTAATTTAGTAAACAAAATTCCTTTTAAATTGTGAATGGACCGCATCGACTTCTCCTTAATTCCCTGACGCATGTAGGGCGATTATAGAGAATAATTGCAGGATGGCAATACATTTGTGAACAAATATACTAGCAATAACAGAGGTTTTACACGAATTAGGCAGGTAGGAAAAGTTGGATATCCCCCGATGCGAAAGGATATCCACTTAATTTACTAAACTCTGCTCTTCCTTAATGATTTATTGGTTAGAACATTGGCGGCGGGAACAGAAGCTTGTCGCTTATGGACTTGCCTTCTCTGCCTTTTAACATGTTCATACATCGACACAACAGGCTTGGCATTTTCCTTTTCTTTGCTTAAGTCTATTACACAGGCCTTTTTCTTCACCAACCTAATCATGGTATTTTCAGTCGGATCGCCATTTCTGACTAATCCCTTTTCTGAGGTTTTACTTAACTCAAAACCATATTTAGCTAATAAATCCACCCATTCTTTTAAAGGCCTGAAATTTCTCACTTCATTCATTTCTTCCTCAAGTGATGTACCCATTACAGCGTTGTAAACACTATGCGCCATGGTTGCCATTTCAAAAGTGGTTTGATCTTTGATGTCATGATCAACCAGTAAAAGACTGCCACCGGGTCTTAACACTCGATTTAACGAGTTTAAAAAGCCATCCATTTTATGTTCAGGGATATGATGTAACCCAATAAAACACGTAATCAAATCGACCGAGCTATCTTTACATTTATCTTTAGGTAAAGGCGCATAATCATTAAAGGGCACAAACGTGTCATACGGTCTTGGGAAACCTGATTGAATGTAATCTGTGGCTGACTCTGCATCATTCACAATCGTCATATTACCTGAAATATTAAGCTTTGATTTCAAGGGACGTATAAACCGACCAGGATAACCAATTTCAATCATCCCATTCAATTTATCAGTCGGCTTTTGCTCCATTAATTTTACCGCTTGTTCAGCCAAATCAGTTTTGATATGCGAGAGTGATTGAAAGATTCTCTTGACAGAAGAAAACTTCGTTGGCATCACTTCAGGGACACGGCGCAATAACTCAGCATAGATATCTTTCGGCGTATCAGAATAAGCTAATATATCGTCTAATAAAACATAGAGTTTATCTTTATCCACTCTTTCTAAAACGTTATCTAAAAACTTGCCAAATTGTTCCTTATTTTCAGCTGTTGCTAAAATTTTCTTATAATGATTAGGCTCATTTTTAGCAGGCGCTAAATACTGGCTAGCAAAACCACTATTAAAAGTTTGTTTAGGATCTATCCGTACTTTTTCTTTGTAAACAGCTTCAGCAGTAGGGTACGCTTTTGTAAACTGCTCTTTTGAAGCAAAAGGTTGATAAGGTAAATAGTAGGTTCCGCCATTTTCTAATGACAAATCGATCGCTTTTCTCACCCATTGCTTGGTTTTTAAGATCTCTTCTTCTTTTAGCGATTGATTAAAACACAATACCACTGCAAATCTGTCATCTTTATTGGCATAGCCCATTTTAGTAATATTATCTTGCTTAACATATCTGACAGTTGCATTAAGAAGTGAAACCTTGTTCTCAGTTAAAACATCACTTAATTGTCCCAAAAAGGAATCAAGATTTTCACCGGGGATGAAAAATTCCTGTAGCCATTCAGATTCACTTTTTGCATTATTAAACATGGCATTAATGGCAGGTTGCATGATCTCATTGGTGGTGGTTTTCGTTTCATGCTTAAGTAAACGATTTTTCTCATAAGACCATAATAAATTTCTAACCCAAGAATAACGTCTCGCAAAATTAACAAATATTCTTTGAAAACGTGTGCCATGAATAGGCTCTAACTCAAAACCTTCAGAGCTTTTTACTTGTGACTTATCCGTCGTATAATAATTGACGGCAACGCCTTCTTTTAATAACCCAGATGGCGACAGTGACAAGCGATATAGGTGCATTTTAATATTGTTATTTTGCTTTACGCTATCTGTAAAATATCGAAAATAGTTACTGGGTTTAACGAGCATCCCTTTTTCAATCAAGGTTTCATTGTCAGCCAAATCGATTTCTGCACTAACGACAACACCAAATTGTCCAAAGCCGCCAAGAACATGTTTAAATAGTTCTTCGGACGGTTTAAGAACTTCAACATCACCTTGCGCATTAATAATGGTTAACGATCGAATAGTGGTTGCCAGGGTTCCTTCTTTATTCCAACCATGAATATTGGTACCAATCGAGCCACCAATACTAAAAACATTCGATGCCTGCATGACTTTGACCGCTAATTTATGTTTATTCGCGGCAACTTGCACTTCACCCCAGGTTGCACCGGCACCCACTGTAACCGTTTTTTTCTCAGGATTCACAACAACTTGATTAAAGTTCTTCATGCAGATTGCCACGCCATTATCACTGGTTGGCATAAATTGTTGACCTTGACTTCTACCTGCACCTTTGACAGTCACTTGTTTGCCTTGATCGTTCGCCTGTTTAATGAGCTGTTGTAGCGCCTCTAGTTGCGTTGGATACTGCAATTCCGGGTGTACTGAATGAAGATGACCACCCGATTGCAAATGACCATATTTTTCTCTTCTTGGAATAAAGTAAAATGTCACCAACTTGGGGTTAATGATGGCAAAAATAAAACCACAAACCGCCAACAGATTTTTGACGCCATTGTTAAAATACTTCTCGGATCTTTTTTGAAATTCGCTTTTTTTGTCAGCAGCAGCTAATATTTTTCTCAGCTTTGATATTGCCGCGATGGTAAAGCTTGCCAACGTGTCCACAACGGTACTTGGTACAAATAGTAGTGTCGCTAGCAATCGCACCTTAACAAATTCAATCGTTTTCGACAACAATGATGCTGATGGTTGTGCATAAATATCATCAATCTTTCTCGCTGCTATTTTAGACCAAGAACCAACATAAAATTGGTTTTTAACAAATTCGTATAAAGCCATGAGGCACCTCTTATCTATTCTTAAAAATCGTGCATTAATTTGAGTGTGAGATCATCTTCTTTTAATGACGTCACTGTTTGATTTAATTGACCCACTGGTACATCCAGCATATGTGTCTTGTTATTATCAAGATGGTTTTGATAAGAATATAGTGTTCGATATTTACCCAAAGGTAATGAAGAACCATTCTCTTTTACTTTAAACTGAATGCATTCTTGCGATGCTATTTTTTTAACCTTTATATCATTGTCGGCCAGTTGATTAATCACTTTGGCAAATGCTTCATAGCGAGGAATGGTAATGTGTGCATATTGTGTTTTTTTTGTATTTTTAGGATCTTTCTCAAAAGACTTAACTAATGTGATTTCTTTATCTATTTGTTGCAATTTTTTTGCCGTGATATCGCCTTTAACTAACAAATGGATTTTATCTGCCGCTTGATTTTGGGGTTGGTTGTACCACCAAGCGATCGGTTTAGATACCGCTGCCCTCGCACAGAGCTGGCAAAAAGTGGTGAGAAATGTCACATAATCCGCTAAGGATTTACCGCGAGTATCCTTAAAAGCCTGCCACAAAGGCTTTACTTTGCTCATGTATGAGAAATTATAAAATGGGATTTTATGGATAAATTCGGCATACTCTGACACTAATTTGCCCACATGGGTTTGAAATGTGGAGTGATTTTGCTTTTTCATCACTAAAAATATAACGGATGATAAAGTTCCAAGCCCCACAAAGCCGACTGTGGTAAACACACCAATGAATAAATTCATTAGCATATATTCGCTAGTGAGCAATTCCTTGTGAGTATGGTGAAGTTTCGCAACACGATACGACTCAGCAAAAATCCGCCAAAAAGTCGCAACCTGTTTAAAGTAAGGATATTGGTAAAAAGCATTACCCTTTTGAATAAATTCACCCAGCTCTTCAGCCATTTCAACATTTCGCCATTCAGGCGCTGTTAAATAGGTCTGCATCATTAAGCGTTTGTAATCTGGTTGCGCTTTACTTAAATCGTTATTTAATGAGTTGGTATACTTACCCATATTTTCACCCCTTATATCGAGAAGCGAAATCGTATGTGATTAATCACTCACTTACAATAGCCGTTTATCGGACACTACAGTTTAGTGAATCGTTGGCCGCCTTATATAAGGGATGGTAAAATAGGCGTCGCCCTGAAGTTTGTTTGGTTTCTTTCTTATTGCTAAGGTTCTGCAGTAATGTCTAAAAAAGGTCCTCGTCGAAAAGCTAAACCCTCTTCTTCTCATCCTCAAGTCCCCATGGAACTAGACACTTATAGCGATCTTTTTCAATTGCTGATGTCCTTTGAAGACAAAGCCAATGATTTTATTCGTGCCGCAAGTGAGCATGATCCCAAAAGGCGAAATTCCCAAATTCAATTATTTAAAAACAAGCACCCAGAAATAAATGGCAAAGCCATTAGTGGGTTTTTAGGTATTTTATTGGAGGTTCTTCAATCACAAAGTGTTAACTATCTTAAATTAAAAGATCAGCATGCTAAAATAGTTGAAAAAGCTAAATCGATTCAACCATCACAAGAAAATGCCTTTCTGGAAGAATTCACAAAGACAAATAGAATCTCAGAGCCACAATTTCTAAACGGCTATGCAAAAGCGAATATCCTAGAAGCATTCTTAACCACTTATTTAGCTTCGAATGATGCACTTGAACCAGCGCTTCAAGAGTCACGCCAATTGATCCTGACTCAACTCTTTGTTGAAGTAGCCCAAGCCAACTCATTTCTTATAAATCGTTATTTAATGGCTCAGTTAACTTTGCATGATTACTATTTCTACTATCAGGCACTCTGTGAAAAAGTCGATTGGCTTCTTCTGTATGGCTTAGAATATCAAGAAAACTTGTTTATTCAATTATCAGAAAATCCTAATATCAACAATAACAGCTGGTATGATTCGCATTTTTTACTACAATTTTATAAAGACAGCATTGCACTATGTATCTTGGTTAAACAAGACCAAAAAGTAGCCTTGCTAAAAGAAAGACTAGAGAATCTGTTAATACAACTCGCACTTCGATGTGCAAAAGCAAAGCACGAACATGCAGAGAATCTCGAAGAAGCTATCACCAGCGTTTATTCACAAAAAAACATTACTGAAAGCCAACAGAATGAAGCTAATAATAACTGGTTAATTTTTTATTTTAGACAACTCGATAATTTGCTTAATATAAAAAATGTTGATACAACCTCTGAAGATAGTATTAATGAAGAAACATTTCAAAAGAATTGTGAGTCTTGTAGACAAACATTAATCATGTTAATCAAAAATGAACATCAGGCTGCTGACAGAATTAAAGCCTTTTACGATATACTAGTTGAGTTAAAATACTTCTCTTTATTAATAGTTCCACACAAAAGAACAACTTGTGCTTCAGAAAGTGCGCTACTCAATTTATTAATAGGCGCCATGCAGGCCTTAACGAAATGTGAAACGAATAGTTTTATCTCACTTACTATCAAAGCCGCATTTAAAAGAATAGCGGATGAACTGAAAGAAAAGCTTTTAATTAAACCGTTGCAACCCATCACAGTAGAAAGCAAGCCACTCCCAATGGGTGACGTCGAACGAGCGACTGTGGCTTTATCAGCGCTAGTTATCACCCCCTCTGTCAGTGCAGCCCCAGAAAACAACTTAGCTGCCATGCAAGCTGTTAAAGATGATGAGTTGAATAAAGAAAAGCGTAAACTTGATAAAAAACTAGCAAAGGAAAGAAAAAAGCAGAACCGTAACTATGAGAAAGACAAAGCGGCTCTGGAAGAGACTCACCGTCAGCAAATCGTTGAGTTACAAAGTACTCATGAAAAAGCAAAAAAACAGTATATTGAGTCTCTACAACTGCAATTAACCTCGCTCAAAAGTACTTTTGAGAATGAAATTGCCACGCGTAGACAACAACTAGCCGATCAAGCGCAGCAATCTCAAACACATCTCAGTGAACGAACACAAACGGAAAGTGGGCGATTAAAAGCTAAGCATGCAAGAGTATTACAACACCTTGAAGCAGAACACGCCAGAAAATTATCAGCACAACTTGAAAAATTAGAAAGTGAACACCAACGAACTAAAAATGAGATACTTACAAAACAGCGGGAAGAGATCGTAGCAAGAAAGGCACAATTACTTTCTACAAATAGCAGCAAAATTGAACCTCAACGCCGTGCTCATGAGGCTGAAATCTCATTATTAAAAATCGTATCAAAACCTAAATCAGCTATCGCAGATGCACAGCCTTTCACTCAGATAGAGTTACCACCTGAGGTTCGTTTCATAATGAGCCTTTTGGAAAAGCACTTTGAATGTTATCTTAGTGGTGGTTGGGTACGTAATCGCTTA
>Ga0075163_10011129_pt1 | contig 11729 bp, 10 predicted proteins | sample JI1023141ADNA_FD_71478 | JGI IMG/M metagenome (GOLD analysis project Ga0075163, IMG submission 71478) | Wastewater effluent complex algal communities from Wisconsin, to seasonally profile nutrient transformation and Carbon sequestration -... | ecosystem: Engineered > WWTP > Effluent > Algae... | reverse complement strand
CTCGCCCAGGCCCTGGCCGATCAGCGCGCCGGTGGGCGCCAACATCTCGGGCATGCCCGGCCCGCCTTTGGGGCCGAGGTAGCGCAACACCATCACATCGCCGGCCTGGATCTTGCCGGCCATGATGGCCGCAAGCGCCGACTGTTCATCCTCGAACACCCGCGCCGGGCCGGTGATGACCGGGTTCTTCAGGCCGGTGATCTTGGCCACGCAGCCTTCGGGGCTCAGGTTGCCCTTCAGGATGGCCAGGTGGCCTTCGTCGTACATGGGGTTGTTGAGCGGGCGAATCACGTCCTGGTCGGCGCGCAGCGGCGGTTCGCCAGCCAGGTTCTCGGCCACCGTCTTGCCGGTGATGGTCATGCAATCGCCATGCAGCAGGCCGGCGTCCAGCAGCACCTTCATCACGGCGGGGATGCCGCCCGCGCGGTGCAGGTCCACGGCCAGGTACTTGCCGCTGGGCTTCAGGTCGCACAGCACCGGCACCTTGCGGCGCACGCGCTCGAAGTCGTCGATGCTCCACTCCACGCCCGCCGCGTGCGCGATGGCCAGGAAGTGCAGCACGGCGTTGGTGCTGCCGCCGGTGGCCATGATCACGGCCACGGCGTTTTCAATGCTCTTCTTGGTGACGATGTCGCGCGGCTTCAGGTCAGCCTTCACCGCCTCCACCAGCGTGCGCGCCGCAGCCTGCGTGTGGGCCAGGATGGGGTCTTCCACGTTGGCCATGGTGCTGGCAAACGGCAGGCTCATGCCCAGCGCTTCAAAGGCGCTGGACATGGTGTTGGCCGTGTACATGCCGCCGCAGCTGCCGCTGCCGGGGATGGCGCGGCGCTCAATCTGGCAGAAGTCCTCTTCGCTCATCTTGCCGGCGCTGAACTGGCCGACCGCTTCGAAGACGCTGACGATGTTCAGGTCCTGGCCCTTGTACCGCCCCGGCAGGATAGTGCCGCCGTAGACGTAGATGGCTGGCACGTTGGCGCGCAGGATGCCCATCATGCCGCCGGGCATGTTCTTGTCGCAGCCGCCGATGACCAGCACGCCGTCCATCCACTGGCCGCCTACGCAGGTCTCCACGCAGTCTGCGATGACCTCGCGGCTCACCAGGCTGTACTTCATGCCCTCGGTGCCCATGGCCATGCCGTCTGAAATGGTGGGGGTGCCGAAGATCTGCGGGTTGGCGCCGCTGGCCTTCAACTGGTCCACCGCCGCGTCGGCCAGCTTCTGCAGGCCAGAGTTGCAGGGCGTGATGGTGCTGTGCCCGTTGGCCACGCCAATCATCGGCTTGCCGAAGTCGCCTTCGGTGTAGCCCATGGCGTAGTACATGGAACGGTTGGGCGCGCGGGCCACGCCTTCGGTGATGTTCTTGCTGCGGCGGTTGGAGCTCATGGTGCGGTGGGCCCTGGGGCGTGTGGACAACCAGCGGAGTTTATCGGGGTGGCGCTCGCTGGCGGCCCACCGGCCGCCCGGCATCGGCGCACGTTCACAATGCGCGCCGCAGCCATTCCCGCGAAGACCGATGCTTGTCCACCCGCAGTTCGACCCCATTGCCCTGTCGCTGGGCCCCGTGCAGATCCACTGGTACGGGCTGACCTACCTGGCCGCCTTCGGCCTCTTCCTTTGGCTGGGTGCGCGCCGTGTGCAACTGCCGCAGTTCGCCAGCCGCGGCTGGGTGCGGCGTGACATCGAGGACATGCTCTTCTACGGCGTGCTGGGCGTCATCATCGGCGGGCGCCTGGGCTACGTGCTGTTCTACAAGCCCGGCCACTACCTGGCCAACCCGGCGGAGATCGTCATGGTCTGGAAGGGTGGCATGTCGTTTCACGGCGGCTTCCTGGGCGTGCTGCTGGCCATGGCGGTCTATGCGCGGGGCAAGGCGCGCAGCTTCTGGGACGTGATGGACGTGGTAGCGCCCTGCGTGCCCACGGGCATTGCCGCGGTGCGCCTGGGCAACTTCATCAACGGTGAACTGTGGGGGCGTGCCGCTGATGCTTCGCTGCCCTGGGCCATGGCCTTTCCGCAGAGCGGCAGCCTGATCGCGCGCCACCCCTCGCAGCTCTACCAGTTCCTGGGCGAAGGCCTGCTGCTCTTCATCTTCATGCAGTGGTACGGTCGCAAGCCGCACGCCACAGGGCAGGTGGCCGCGATGTTCGGCATCGGCTACGGGGTGCTGCGCTTCTGCGCCGAGTTCTTCCGCGAGCCCGACAGTTTCCTGGGCCTGCTGGCGCTGAACATGAGCATGGGCCAGTGGCTGTGCCTGCCCATGATCGCCGCCGGCGTCCTGTTCTGGTGGTGGTTTGGCCCGCGCGCGCCAGCCGCGGCCCGGTAGGATGACCGTCATGCGACAAGTCTTCCTCGACACCGAAACCACAGGTCTTTCCGCGGACAACGGTGACCGCATCATCGAAGTCGCCTGCATCGAATACGACAACCGGCGCGACAGCGGCCGCCGCCTGCACCACTACGTCAACCCGGGCCGCAGCAGCCACCCGGACGCCGTGCGCGTGCACGGCATCACCGACGAGTTCCTGGCCGACAAGCCGCCCTTTGCCAGCATCGCGCAAGAGCTGCTGGACTTCGTCGCCGGGGCTGACGTGGTCATCCACAACGCCAACTTCGACGTGGGCTTTCTGAATGCTGAACTGGCGCGCCTGAACCTGAAGCCCTTCACGCAGTACGCCGCCAGCATCACCGACAGCCTGCTGATGGCGCGCGAGCAGTTTCCCGGCAAGAGCAATTCGCTGGACGCGCTGTGCCGCCGCCTGGAGGTGGACAACAGCAAGCGCGATCTGCACGGCGCGCTGATCGACGCTGACCTGCTGGCCCAGGTCTACCTGAACATGACACGCGGCCAGGACTCGCTGGTCATCGACGCGGCCGAGGAGTCGCAAGGCCCGGTGGCCGACACCGCGGCCGACCTGTCCGCCTTCGACCTGCCGGTCCTGCGCGCCAGTGACGATGAGGCCGCCGCCCACGCGGCGGTGCTGAAGGACCTGGACGGTGCCAGCAAAGGCAAGACGGCTTGGCGGCTGCTGGAGCCTGCCTGAAAAAAGTCGTGGCATAATGCGAGGCTCACCGGAACGCCGGGCACTGACTGATGGTCTAGCAATTGATCAAGCAAGTCAGGCGCACATCGAATTCCGGGCGGTTAGCTCAGCGGTAGAGCACTGCCTTCACACGGCAGGGGTCGCAGGTTCGAACCCTGCACCGCCCACCAAGTAAATCAACGACTTACAGCGCTTTCGGGCGCTGTTTTCGTTTCTGGTGTCCTAAGAATCGCCTAAACCTAGGTTGAATAGCCCTTCAATATAGGGTTTGTCCTATGCTGGCGGAGTACCTGCGAGAGCTGTCAGATTCGCGTGTCGCGGCTGGTGGAGTGGCTAAGGTGATATTGGACATTGCGCTTGGTGTTGCCCTGGGCCTCTTGATCTTCTTCAACCTTCGCGGGCTGATTGCCTTGGGCGCACTCATTGGCCTGTTGGTCCTCTTGGGGCTTGTTGTTTGCGCAGCACTGTGGGCTCTGTACTCGGGCCTTCAAGCGATCCGCTCAAGTCCACCACTGTTGGAGCCCGGCTCTACTGCATCTGAGCTGGTGGGGGTGGTGTTCGGGCTGCTAGCCAATTTGATGCTGGCTTCGGCTGTCGGAACCACACTTGAACGGAGACTAGGGCTCGCTGCGCGCGAAGCCTTCTTTCTGGGATGCACGCTGTATGTCCTCTTCTTGCTTACGGCCCTCTCATTGCCGTTTGCGCTTGCCGTGTATCTTGAGGAGCCATCCTTGAGGCCCTTGTTGCTGCTGTCCGTGCTTTTGTTCGGCTGGATCCTTGCGATTCGGCAGTGCGTCAGGCGCGCGAGAGCGATCCATGGGAGCACGCCTTCCTAGTGGGGCACTTCAACAGGCACCCTTGCGCAGGAAGTGTCGGTATCCGCTTTGATCCCGGCCCAAATTGGCAAGAGGCTTGATTGCCCTTGATTGTTTCCAAAGCCTCGCGCGCGTGCTTGGTCGCATTTGCGCGCGCGCGCGCGTACTGGTGCGGTTTTGCCGCTTTTTCCGGGTGACTAAATTCCGGTGGCACCACCAGCGCCAGGCCGTGCATACACGCCCTAAGCGCCTGTCAGCGCTCGCCTTTTCTCGCCTTTGTATATGGCCTAAGTGCTTGTCGCGGTTGACATTTGGCGGATTGAATCAACGCGCAACCCCTTGTCCTGCAAAGGCCTTCCGGGCTGACCTGTCCCACTTGCTGACATGTCTGGCGCCGTTCTCCGCTGTTATTTATTCCGGTGGCACGCGCAGCGACTCCCACTCGCTGACGATGCGGTTAAGCACGCTGGACGCATCCCCGCCCACGCCGGGGCCACGCAGGTCGTTTAGCGCTTGCGCCGCCTCGGGGCTGGGGTAGTAGTCCACCCTGGGACAACGGGCGCGGCGCTGCCGCTGCTGTTCACGCTTGCGGTCCTTGCGCCATTGCTGCCACTGCGCGCGGTCGGTGTCCGTCACCACCGGCAAGCCAGGTGCCCATGTCATTGCATCCCCTTTCGCAGTCCAAAGCCTTCGCAGCGCTGCAGCACGTCTAGAACTGGCTCGTGCCTGCGGTCGGTGTTCCGCAGGCGGCCAGCAGCCGCTGCAAGACACCTGCCGCCATTGCCCAGGTGGCTGCACTCCACACAGGCGCGGCGGTCGTCGCCGTCAAAGTCGCGGCTTTCCAGCCGGTCGGCCAGCGCCAGCGCCTTGCCTTCGTCCATGCCCAGCATCGACATACGAGCCAGCCAGACGCGCCGCAGCCGGTGGGGTGGGTCCGGTGCAGGGTCGTCGTTTGCGGGGCTCCCGCGGAGTTCTGGCGGCTCTGGCGGGTTGTCAACTGGTGCGGCCACCCCGGCTAAGGTGGCTAAGTGGCTAACGTCTGGCGCTGTGGTTAGCCGGTTAGCCGGACTAGCCGGGGGTGTGCTGTCGTTTGATGCTGGCGCCGGTGTTGGCTCAGGGGTTGGTGACGCCAGCCCGGCCCGCCGCATCAACCCGCCCAGGTCAAGTGCGAAGCCCATGGCGCACCTCCCAGCCGTTCGCAAGTGCCCGGATGTAGCCTCGGCGCTCTAGCTCATCAGTCAGCCGCTTGATGCCGTCCGCCTTCTGCGCGCGGATAGGTCGCGGCGCCCGTTGCAGCAGGTCAGCGGCCTTGACGGCACCGGGCTGTTCCAGCATCCAGTCCAGCAGCTTGTGCAGTAGGTCCAGCCGTTGATGCTCCATGCTGGCGCCGGTCAACCGTAGATGCTCGTTTAGGTAGAACTCCACCACCTGCAGCGCTCCGGCCATGGTGCCCACCTGAACTGCAACGGCATTGCAGTCGCTGAACATCTCCACCACCCCAGCTATTCGCGCCGCGTGTTCTGCCGCCTTACTGGCAAACGCCTTTGCTCCTGACAGCGGCTGGCCAAGGGCCTGCTGCGCCTCTACCGCGTCATAGAAGGCAACCCACAGCGCGCTGGCTTCCGTCGACATACACAGGCGCCTAGGCTCAAGTTCGAAGCCGTCACCGTCCGGGTGTACGCGCGGCGGCAGCGCCAGCAGACGCGCCATGGCTGTGTGATACCGCCGAACGGTTGCGTTTTCGGCCGGCTTGGTGCCGTTGAACATCCGGGTTCCAGCGATGGATGCAGGCTCAGCGATCAAGCATCGCGCCAGCAGTCCCTGACCAGCAGCCAGCGGGTCGGCCAGCAGTTGACGCAGCAGCACCGGCTGAACCATGACGTGCATGGATACGCGGCGGCCCGGCAGCAGCGACAGCCCGGCGCCCCGGGTCAGGTCGTCCAATGTCTCCCCGCCCCAGGCCTTCAGCATCCAAGACAGCCCAGCCGCGCGGCGGTCATCCCGTAGGCTGTGCCCACCCAGCAGTTCCCCGCCTTCGCTGCTGAACAAGCCGACATGGCTTTGCCCCTTCAGCATGGTGTGCAGGCCCTCCGTTGTGCCCTTGCCGATGGTCAGCGAACGGGCTTGCGGCGGTGGGTCCACGGCTTCGCCCTTCTTTGCCGTCACCTTCTCTGCCGCGTGCGCTTCAAGTGCTCGGGCGTGGTCGCGCGCTTGTTCTCGCCGTGCATCTTCTATAGGCTTGCACGCCACCTTGTCGGTGGCCGACTTACGGTCGCCGGACAGTGCACCGCCCACCACGAACAGCGACAGCGGCGCCAGGTCGCCGTGCGGCAATTCAATGTCGGCGTGTGCCTGCACGGCCAGCGCTGCAGCGGCCAACACACTGCCACCGGCCAGCGCGTCGGGTGCCTGCACGTCATGCGCAATGGCTCGCGCAGCCTCGCCCAACAGCGGCCCCAGCCCGTCAAACGGGAACGGCTCGGGTTCTGCTACAGCGGCCTCCGGCAGCGGGTCCAGCGGTGGCCAGGACGGGGCTGCGGCCATCTTTGCGCGTGACTGCTCAAGCTGGCCCATGTCGGGCGCCTTCAGTACGGCGCTCATACCCGCCACTCCTCAGCGATGCGGGCCAGATTGCGATGACACGCGGCCAGGGCTTCCCAATCCGCAGCGATGACCTTGCGGTCATGCAGCACGTCGGACAGCACCAGCGCGGCGGTCATGGTGTCGTGCGCGGCCAGCTCCATTGCTGCGCGGGCTGACAACGTGGTGGGCTTGTCTTGCCCTTGATGTACCTTGCCATCATCAGCGTAAGCGCCCAGGCTGCGCGCGGCTTGCACAAACTCAAGCCCATGCCGCTGCATCACGTAGGCCAGCACGTCGCCGCCCTTGACCATGCAGTTCATGCACATGAACCCGCCGGTCTTGATGTTGACGCGCAGGCTGTCGCTGCCACCGTGGAAGTGGCACGGGCCTGTTCTCCAGGTTCCCGGCCCCTTCAGCGGCACGCCTTCGCCGTCGAAGTAGGCCAGCGGGTCGGGCAGTTGTTCCCTGATAAAGCGGCCCATGGCTAAGCCCCCATCCTGCGCAACAGGTCGCCCACAGTGCGCAGGTCTGGCACTTCGCGGCTGTAGCTCCATTGGCTCATCAGGTAGCCGCCACCGGCCAGGGGCCGGAGTGCGCAGCCCTTCAGCGCAGCGCGGGCTTGCAGCGTGGAAAAAGCTTTGCTGTCCGCATCGTTGGCGGCACAATCTTCGGTGTACGTTTTCATTTGTTCTGCGCCGGGCTTTTGCTCGGCGTCTTCTTTTTGGGCTACAGGTGCCGTATCAGCAGGGGTGCCCAGCGCACCCACAGGCAGGTCATACGGGCGTGCAGGGCGCGCAGCAGCGCCAGCCATTGCGGCCTTTCGGTTGGGTTGCATGGCCCACCCTTCAAGCTGGAACAGATTGGGTTTTTCGGTCTGCGTGCAGCTTCTGCACTAGTGCGCGAATGTCGGCCTCGCTCAGCCCCGCGATTCGGGCCGCGTTTATGGCCGCAATTTCTGGCTCGGGCCAACCGACAGCCCGCGCAGAGAGTTTCACTGGCGCTGTCATTAGTCCACGCGCAATGTCCGCGTAAAACGGGGAACGCGTCTTGCCAGTGGCTGCAAGTGCTTGAGGCAGGCGAATTAGGTTTCGCATTTAGCTCCTTTGGTGTCCCGTGAAATTTTTTGGGACGAACCAAGCCTAATTACGCAAGGTCTCCTTTGCAAGGGCCGTGCCCTGCTGCTGCCGCTTAACTGTGCTCAGACCAGCGCGGCAGCCCGGCAAGGGAACCGGCCTTTCGGTGATCGGCATAGGCGCTGCAATTTGGAACTCATATGGCCAGCGCTTCAAGCGCCTTAGCCGCGTGTTCTGCGCGCAGGTGGCCGTAGTGCTTTTCGATCATGGGCAGGCTTGTGCCGCTCAGTCGTGCGACGGTCAGCGTATCCAGCCCAGCGACGATTAGCTCTGTTATGACAGAGTGCCGCAAAGTGTAGGCAGTCACGTTGGTGGGCAGCTTGGCGGCAATGACGGCTTCGCGGATCGGTCCTTTCCAGGCGTCCTTATTCCAGGCCTTGCCGTCAGCACGCGCCAGCAGCGGAGCGGTGGGCAGCTTGTCCTTTACCTTCGCTGCAAAGAACTCTGCTGTCTTGCCGGAGAGCTTGATAGATCGGTCGTCGCCTGCCTTGTCCTTGCCCACGGTGAGCACGCCCAGGCGCTTGTCATAGCTCCCCGCGGTGAGGGATGCCAGCGCACCAGGGCGCAGCGGCACCATGGCCAGCGCGCGCAGAAAGTCGGCAATGTCCTTCTCCGCCTTCTCGATCAGCGTGATGCGCTGCTTGCGGTCCACGAACGCCATGCGGCGCCGGTCGGCCGATTCAATCGGGCTCAGTGCAGCGCGCCATGCCGCGTCAGTCGATACGGCCCCGTTTTCCCTCGCGTGATTCAGTGCCGCACGGAGTGAGTTCATGTCGCGGTTGATGGATGCTGGCGCGCGTGTGCGGGTCTTTTGCAGCTTGTCTTCTGCGTGCGGGTTGATAACCACGGGCTCAGCCATCAACCCCTTGCGCCACGCGCGCAGGTGATGCGTGGCCAGCTTGCGCATGACGATGCCTGCCAGCTTGTCGTCGTCCACCCAGCGGCGGAAACGGCCCTTTGCATCCTTCGCTGTGGCATCCTTGCCTTCTGCTTCCAGAAACTTGACGTAGCTGGCGCAGGCTTCCTTCACGCTGGTGTTCTCTGCGTTGCCGCCTTGATTCAAGTGCTCCGACAACTTCTCCGCCTCGCGCTTCGCCACGTCAAAGCGCTGGTGAGCGGGCAGGGCATCAAAGGCGCCCAGGCTTTTGCGGGTCTGCTTCTGCGTGCCGCCGTCATAGACCTGCGCCAGCCAGGTGCCCGCGCTGGTAGGGCTCATCTTGCGGAATCCCAGGTGGCAACCCGTTGTGAGCTTCTGCCAGTAGGGCGCGCGTCGGGGCTTGAGCTTGTTTCGGGCGTCTACGGTATCGATGCGGTCAGCCATTTTGGGTGTCCTATCAGTGTCCTAAACACTGGCGCACATTTTAGGACACTGAAGGACTCATGGATATGCCTTCATAGCTGTGTAGGAGTTCATAGGACACTGCGCCGCTTCCTTCACACGGCAGGGGTCGCAGGTTCGAACCCTGCACCGCCCACCAAGTAAGTCAACGATCTACAGCGCCTTTGGGCGCTGTTTTCGTTTCTGGCGCCAGCAAGGTTCTGAAGGCGGAGTCCGACACGCCCGTCGATGGGCCAACGAGCCCGGCGAGCCTGCCTGTCCCGCGTGGGCATACTCAAGTGGAACCGCTTCGACAGCATCGCGAAGCAGGACTACTCACAACCTAGAGGGCTGCTGTTACTGGCTGCCCCCGATCTGCTGAGACGACTGGGGGGAAAGACGAGCATGGGCCTTTCGAATTGGATGAATCAGGCAGCGGCGGGCGTGCGCGCGCTTGCCGCGAAAGCCGCGCACTCCGACGCTGCGGAGCCACAGCAACAGCAACAGCCTGCGCACCGGGCTGTGGCGCCGGGCCAGGCGGACACGGCCGGTTCAGCGCCAGCCGGGGCTCCACCGGAGTGGATGGACCGGTACGCGGCCAAGCGGCTGAGTGCGGAGCAGGCCGCTGGCCTGGTGCGCCACGGCGAGCATGTCTTCGTTGGTACCGGCTGTGCCACGCCGCGGCGGCTGGTGGGGGCCTTGGAAGCGCTGGACATACGCCCGGCAGACGTGCAACTGCTGCACCTGCTGACCGACGGCGCCCTGCCGCATGACGCCGACGGTGCCTGCACAAGCCACTACCGGCACCGCTGCTTCTTTGTCGGCACCGATGTACAGGCTGCAGTGCGCCAGGGCCTGTGCGAATACGTGCCGCTGTCGGCGGCGCGGCTTCCCCAACTCATCGCCAACGGCCGTGTGCGTGTCGACGTGGCCATGATCCAGGTCTCGCCGCCCGACGAGTTCGGCTATGTCAGCCTGGGTGTGTCGGTTGACGTCATTCCGGCCGCGGTGGCCAAGGCCCGGCTGGTGTTGGCTGAGATCAACCCCGCCATGCCCCGGTCGATGGGCGACAGCGCGTTGCACATTGACGACATCCACCACTGGGTGCCGGTGCCTGCCCACCTCATCGAGTACTTCCAGCCCGAAGCCCAGGGCGAAGTGGTGCAGGCCATTGCCCGCTACATCAGCAGCATCATTGACGACGGCTCGACGCTGCAAATCGGCATGGGCCGCTTCAGCACGGCGGCCCTGGCGTTGCTGGAAGACCGCAGGGACCTGGGCGTGCACTCCGACGTCATCACCGACGCCATCGTTCCGCTGCTGGAACGCGGCGTGCTGACCGGGCGCATGAAGACCCATCACCGCGGCAAGATCGTGGCCAGCTTTGTCCGCGGGTCGCGGCGCCTGCATGCGCTGATCGACCGCAACCCGCTCTTCGTCTTCCAACCCCTGGACGTGGTGTGCGACCCGGCCGTACTGGCGGCGCAGCACAAGCTGGTCTCGGTGACGCAAGCCTTCTCGGTCGACCTGACGGGCCAGATCTGCCTCGACCAGTTCCAGGGCCACTTGTACAGCGGCCTGATGGCGCAGCCCGAGTTCCAGCAGGGCGCGTCGCGCTCGGTGGGCGGCAAGGCCATCATCTGCCTGGCGTCGACCTCGGCCGACGGGCAGTGCTCCCAGGTCAAATTGGTGCTGGCCGACGGAGAGGCTTCCGGCATCACGCGCGGCGACGTCCACTACGTCATCACCGAGTACGGCATAGCCTACCTGTTCGGCAAGTCGATTCGCGAACGGGCGGCGGCCCTCATCGACCTGGCCCACCCGAAGTTCCGTGCCGAGTTGCTGGCCCAGGCGCAGGCCAAAGGCTGGCTGCCGGCTGAACAGCAGCTGAGGCAACTGCAGGCCTACCCGGTGGTAGACGAACGCCGCGTCTTGCTGGGTGATGGCCAGTCACTGCTGCTGCGCCCGGCCGTGGGCACCGACGACGTTGCGGTGCGCGAGCTCTTTCACCACCTGTCAGAACGCGACGTCTACACGCGGTTCTTTCGCAAGGTCAAGGGGCTGTCGCACGGCGACGCACAGCGGCTGTGCAACCTGAATCTGGAAACCGAAGTGGCCTTCGTGGCCGTGCTGGGCACGCGCGAACACCCTCAGGTCGTCGGCCACGCGTGTTACTTCGTCGACGCTGCCACGCGCATCGCCGAAACCGCCTTCATGGTGCACCCCGACTGGCAGGGCAAGCGCCTGGGCGCGGCTCTGCAGCAGTGCCTGCTGGAACACGCGCGCAACAGGAACGTGCAGGGATTCATGGCCGAAATTCTGGCCACCAACGACAAGATGATCCGGCTGGCGCGTGCGGGCGACGGAGACGTGAGCGTGGTCTCTGACGGCAGTGTGGTGCGGGTGACCACCACGTTCCGATAGCCCGGCATGGGCCCGAGTGGTGGCACCTGGATGGCCCGTCGACCCCTGCCAAGTGGCGCCTCCTTTGGGAGGCGGTGGCCCATTTGCGGCGATGATCCGTGGCCATGAGCACCGTGCTTTCACCGCGCCCCTTGGGCCACGCTGCGCCACCTGCGCCTTGGTCGCGGCTGCTGCTGCCGGGCGCCGTGCTGGCGGGTGCATGGCTGACTTGGGAGTCGCTTTCCGGCCAGATTCTCGGGTCCGGCACGGCCACAGCGTACCGCGCGCTCTTGTCTGTGCTGGCCGCGATGGCCCTGTGGTTTGGCGTGCGTTTGCTGGATGTGCTGGTCTGGGAGCGCCTGCTGCCCTGGCGCACCGGCGTGCGCATTCCGCGGCTGCTGCGCCAGCTTGTGGCGGTGCTGCTGGGCGTGGTGGT
>Ga0075163_10011128_pt1 | contig 11730 bp, 6 predicted proteins | sample JI1023141ADNA_FD_71478 | JGI IMG/M metagenome (GOLD analysis project Ga0075163, IMG submission 71478) | Wastewater effluent complex algal communities from Wisconsin, to seasonally profile nutrient transformation and Carbon sequestration -... | ecosystem: Engineered > WWTP > Effluent > Algae... | reverse complement strand
CACTCCCGGCAGCGCGCTGGAGGACGCCGAGGGTCACGCCCGCGGCGCGCTCCAGGGCGGCCGCTTCACCCTCTCGTATCGGCTGTGAGGGGGCGATGCCTGCACACTTCAGGACCCATTCGAACCACCGCCCACCGCTGCGCTCGGCGCGGCGCGCTGCGCTGATGGGAGTCCCCATGACCACACCCCAGAAGACTGGATCGTTCTCCGTTGGGGGTCGCGTTGCCCCCTTCGCATGGCTCAGTGTTGCGCTGGCGCTCGGCGCGTGTGTGTCGCCGGAAGTGGAGGGGCTGTACGCCGCCGAGCCGGCCGCCACCATGGTCAAGCTCGACTTCCTCGCCAAGCCGCTGCCCGAGATCCCGCTGCCCAATGACATCGCGACCCGGTATGACCCCACCTCGGCCACGGGGCGCCGGATCAATGCCTCGTTGATCGCGCCCACCGGCCTGGAGAAGGGGGTGCGCGCCCACATCGATCAGCTCGATGGCTGGGGCGTCAACCAGGCGATCACCATCCCGTTCACCGGGCCCATCGACATCAACTCCATCCTGGCCGCCCACCGCGACCCCCACTACGACCTGGCCGACGACGTGGTGTACCTCATCGACATCACGCCGGGCTCGCCCGAGTATGGGCAGGCGCGCCACCTCGATGTGGGCAACGGCAACTATCCCGCCGTGCTGGAGGACATGAACGGGTACTGGGCCAACGACCCGCGGGGGTGGACCAACAACCTCTTTTTCGAGGAGGCCGACGAAGATCTCAACCGCAACGGCAAGCTGGATCCGGGCGAAGACCTCAATGGAAACGGCACGTTGGATGCCGGCGAGGACCTCAACCACAACAGCATTCTCGATCCGCCCGAGGACACCGACGCCGACGGTGTGCTCGATCGCCCCAACTACCTGCCGGGCATGAGCCCGTCCCGCGATGATCTCGCCGGGCGCGCCGACGCGCTGATGACGTTTTATGAGCGCGAGACCAACACGCTGATCTTGCGGCCGATGCTGCCGCTGCGCGAGCGCACCACCTACGCGGTGGTGGTGACCCGCCGCCTGCTCGACGCCAACGGCCAGCCGGTGGGCTCGCCCTTCCCGTACATCAACCACACCGCCCAGAACGAGGCGCTGAAGAACCTGGTGTTGCCCGCGGGTCTGGGCCTCAAGGATGTCGCCTTCGCCTACAGCTTCACCACGCAGTCGCTGCAGGCCCACTGGGTGGCGGTGCGCGACGGGTTGTACGGCCACGGCGTCCAGGGCCACCTGGGTCGGGACTTTCCGGCCGAGATCGACGCGATGTTGCCGCTGAAAGACCTGGAAAATCCGCGGTTTGCGGGCCAGACCAACCCGTACATCTTGACGTCCGAGGAGTTCCTGCAGCCGCTGACCATCGTGGCGGGCTCGCTGCTGGGGCAGGATCCCAACAGCGTGGAGTCCAAGAAGCTGCTGGAGAGCCACAAGTACATCGACTTCTACGCCGCCGGCCGCTTCGAGAGCCCGCAGCTCTTCGAGCGCACCGATGCGGAGGGCAACCCGCTGCCCTTCAACGACCAGGCCTGGCCCGCCGACCTCGACCGCAAGGCGGCCAAGGCCCGCAGCGAGACCATCTATTTTTGGCTCACCGTGCCCCGCAAGGAGGTGTCGGTGCGCAAGGACGGCCAGATGCCCCCGGTGGTGGTGGTGGGCCACGGCTACGGCTCCTCGCGCTTTGAGATGGCGACCTTTGGCGGCCACTTCGCGCGCTTCGGACTGGCCACGCTGTCCATCGACTGTGTCAGCCATGGCATCGGCGCCAATGACATGGAGAAGACGCTGGCGCGCACCATCCTGACCGGCTTTGGCATGGCGCCCTTTGTGGACACCGTCTTCAGCGACCGCGCCTTCGACCAGAACGGCGATGGCGTGGTGGACTCGGGCGGCGACTTCTGGACCAGCTATGTGTTTCACACCCGCGACGTGGTGCGGCAGTGTGCCCTCGACTACATGCAGCTCCTGCGCATCTTTAAGAGCTTCGACGGCCAGCGGAAGTGGGACCTCGACCTCAAGGGCGACGGCCAGCCCGGCCTCGCCGGTGACTTTGACGGCGACGGCGCGGTGGACGTGGGCAAGGACTCCGTCGTGGGCTACTTCGGCGCCTCCCTGGGCGGCATCATGGGCAACCTGATGGGCTCGCTTGAGCCCCATGTCAGCGCAATCATTCCGGTTTCTGGCGGTGGCGGCTTGGGGGACGTCGGCAATCGCTCGCTGCAGGGTGGGGTGCGCGAGGCGGTCATCCTGCGCATGATGGGCCCGCTGTTCCTGGGCGATCTCAACGCCGAGGGTGTGCTGGACCTCTCCACCATCATCCCCGATGTCAACGACGACGCCCGCCGCCTGCTGGGCCACGTCGAGGGCGTGCACGTTGGGGACACGCTGCTGGTGGAGAACCTGGCCAACGACGAGCGCGGCTGCGGCTACATCGACGCCGAGGGCAAGGTGCGCGCGGGCGTGGCCAGCGACTTCAACGATCCCGTGCGCGTGACCGTGTTTGCCGGGCCCCAGCTGGTGACGGGCAGCACCGAGTGCGCCATGCGGACCGGAGCGCCGGTGCGGGCGACGGTGGAGTCCTTCGGAGAAGAGGTGGAGTTTCAAGGCCTTACGTACGAGGTGGGGGCTCCGTTGGTCACCCTGGCCGAGGGCTTTGGCGAGCGGCGGGCCACGCCGGGCATCCGGCGCTTCCTGGGCCTGGGCCAGATGGTCCTCGATGGCGGCGATCCGGCCACCTACGCCCGCAACATGCAGCTGGAGCCCATCGTGTACCCCGGCACCGGCGAGAAGACGGGTGCTCACGCCATCATCGTGACCACCATGGGCGACATGAACGTGCCCGCCGGCTCGGGGGTGACGTTGGCGCGGGCCTCGGGACTCGCCTCCTTCTTGGAGGACGCGCCGGGCCAGGGCAAGCCCGCCAACCAGGTGCTGCTGGACACCTACGCCGCCGAGGCCGTGCACACGCTCGGCCGCTACCACGACGTGGATGGCAACCCCGTGCACATCGACATCGAGAACTTCAGCGCCAACACCGATCTGTGGGCCGACCGGATCCCCCGGTTGGACCCGCCATCGCGCATCGGCTTTGACCACAAGGACGTCCTGGGCGGCTACTCGGCGGCCATCTTCCCCTATCCCCAGCCCCAGGGTCAGCACGGCTTCGCGTTCCCCGGCGGCCAGATCGACCAGTTCCTCGCCCGCTGCCGGGACCAGGGCATCGCCCCCGAGGATTGCCCCATCGGCTTCGACGTGGGCAACTTCATGATGGGCATGTTCGGGCGCTGGTTCGCCGCTGGCGGCCTCGAGCCCTTCAACACCGACCTGTGCCAGAGCCGCGACGACTGCGCCGGCCAGGCCCCGGTGCCCGAGCGCCGCCAGTAGCCTTCAAAGCGGCGCAACTCATCGAAAAGACAAGAAAAATCAGGGCGGTTGTGTCGAGTGGGCGCGGGGGCGCGCTTGACGCCGAGGGCGGCGCCGTGGTCGAGGTGACCGCGTGATTGCCGTCCTGCCCCTGCTGTTCCTGTTGGCCGCCCCGCCCGAGGCCACCACCCCACGCATCGTCGACGTGCGGGCGGAGGGCAGCGCTGAGCTCCAGGCGGTGGCCGAGGAGCTGGTGGGCCAGCTGGCGAAGCCCAAGCGGCTGGTGGCCTTCGTGCGCCAGGCGGAGGCGCTGGCGGGGGTGGGCGCCCTGGATCTGGAGCTCGAACCTCTGCCCGAGGAGCGGGGCGTCTCGCCGCGGGTGGTGGTGGTGGTGCACATGGCACCCGAAGCGACCCACATCGGATCAGTGGGGGTGGTGGTGGATGGCAAGCCGCTCGAGGACGAGGCCGGTTGGCGGTTGCTGCGCCGCATCGATGCCGATCAAGGCCTGGAGAGCGGCGCCGGGCGCCGCCAGCACCCCTGGCTGCTGGGCCTCGATCGGCAGGCGCTCGTGCGGTGGTACCAGGAGCGGGGCTACGCCAGCGTGCGCGTCGAGGTGAAGGTGGAGAGCACCCACGGCCTGACCCGGGTGGTCTGGCAGGTCACCCGCGGGCCGCAGTCGCTGGTGGCGGCGGTGGGCACCGAGGGGGTGCCCGGACCGCTGCGGGTGGCGGCCCAGGGTGTGTTGAACACGGAGGTGGGTGAGCCGCCGGCGGCCTCCGTACTGGCCAGTGATGAGCGCGCCCTCAGCCAACTGCTGTGCCAGGCAGGCCACCCACGCGCCCAGGTGTTGGCCCAGGCCATCGTGGGGCCGCCCGAGCCCGATGGGCACCTGCCGGTGACCGTGAAGTTTGTGGTGCGGCCTGGCCCCCCGGTGGTGACGGGTCCGGTTCAGGTGGCGGGGCGGTATGTGCCGCGCTTCATCCTGGAGGCGCTTCCCCTCCAAGAAGGCGATCCCTTTTGTCCCGACGCGTTGGCGGAGGCCCAGCGCAAGCTGCGCGGGTTCCTGCAGGATACGGGCGTGCCCGATCCCCGCATCGTGGTGGAAGCACGCACCTGGCTGACACCCACCGGCCGGCGGGTCCAGGCGGTCACCTTTGACATCCGCCAGATGGCCGATGCCCGGGTGGAGCGCATCTGGTTTGCCGGCAACGAGGTCACCCGCCCCTCGATCATGCGCCAATTGCTGGCGGTGGCCGAAGGGGATCTCTACCGGCAAACGGCGGTGGATGAGAGCGTGCAGGCCATGCGGCGCTCGGGGCTCTTTCAGCGGGTGGACGTGGACGTGGTGGAGGGTGACAGCCCCGAGCATGTGTCGCTGCGCTTCCGGGTGCAGGAGCGCAAGGTCTTCCAGGTGGATGTGGTGGCGCGCTCGCTCTCACTCTTCAACATGGATCTCACCGCGTTGCCCGACGACATGCGGGATGTGGAGCACGGGCACGCCTTCCGCGGAGGCGGCCAACGTCTTGATTTGCTTGGGGATACCAGCGGTCTGGGCTTTCGGTGGCGCGACGATTTCCTCAGCCGGCTCCTGGTGGCGCGCGGTGCGCTGGTGCTGTTCAAGGCCTCCAACGACGCCTACGACGAGCGCTGGCTCAACGCGGAGGGAGGCATCGGCCTCAAGGGCGTGGAGGGCCGCCTGGTGGGTGTCGTGTTTGGCCAGGCCGAGTGGACCACCTCCGAGCAGGCGGCGGCCGCGGGGGTGCCGGTGCTGGAAGGGGATGCGGTCACCCTGGCCGCGGGCTTTGATGGTCGGCTCGATCTGACCCGCCGCGATGATGAGCGCATCCAGTTTTTGGGCCTGGAGGCCAGCACCGTCGTGCGCGCGGGCACCTCGGTGGCGGGTGAGGCGCTGCGGTGGATCGACGACACCACACGCATTCGGCTCCACCTGCCGCTGTGGCAAAACCGGCGCCGGCAGCACGGGGTGTTGCGCCTGACCGCCCGCAACCGGGGGGTCTTTGGTGGCAAGGGCGCGCTGCAAGGCCACCAGCGCCTGTTTGCCACCGCGCGGGGCTATGCGAACAGCAGCATCGGCGTGACCTTCCCGGTGGCGGCCACCGAAGACGCCGCCGCCACCACGGTGTTGCTGGGCGGGCTCCACGCCATCGACGGCTCGGTGGAGCTGCGCATCCCTCTGCCGGTGGGCCGCCGCAACGCGGTCGCGCCCTTCTTCGATGCCGCGGCGGTGGCGGACGAGGTGCGGCCGCTCTTCGAGGTGGCCGACGCGCGCACCTCCGCCGGGCTCGTGTTGACATTCAGCTTGTTTGACGAGCGCATCGAGGGCTCGGTGTGGGGCGCGTGGCCGCTGCACGAGGGTGCAAAAGCGGAGTATGTGGGCGGGAACTTCGGCGGCAGTTTTTAAGAAAAACTCATTCAAATCAAGTACATGGAGATGATCAAAAGAGCGTGACCGAGAAGCGCAGCTGCAGGTTGTGCTCGACCTGGACGCCCTCGCCTTCGGCGACACCGGGGCGCTGCTCGGCGTTGAACCGGTAGGACAGCGACGCAAAGCTGGCCAGGCGTAGGTTGGCCTGGCTGCGCCAGGTCAGCAGGGTGGATGCGGAAGTATCGAAGGGCACCAGCGAGTCGAACTCGGTGCTGACGGTCACCCAGCGCGTGATGCGCGCCTGGCCGATGGCAGTGCTCTCCACCCCCTCCAGGTACACGTTCTCCACCGGCGTCGTGGCGCGCGGGTTCTCCTCGGTGGGGGTCAGCTCGATTTGGCCGTTGGTGAGCACCTGGCTGGTGCCCAGGCCCACGCGCACGCTCAGCTCGGCTTCGCGGGAGCGAAAGACAGTGAAGTTGCCGCCTGCGCCTTCGATGAACTCCATGGGCGCAAAGGGGCCGGCGGTCTCGACACGCTCGTCCACGTCCGGAACGGGTGGATCGGCGGTGGCGTCGCCGGGCACGGTCCGATACTCGTGGATCGGCAGCAGGTGGCTGGTGAGGCGCGCGCGCACATAGGGCCCAAACCAGCTCACGAGGGCATAGGTGTAGATGGTGTGCAGGTAGATGCGGTCCTTCAGGGCGCTGACCGTGCCCTCTTCCCGAGTGAGGCTCTCCTCCACCTCCAACCGCGTCACCCACTGGTGGGGCTCGAGGTTGAGGCCCACGGCCACATCGAGAAAGCCGTTGCCCACCACCGACCAGCCCTGGTCCTTCTGCTCGGGCTGGATGTCGCTGCGCAGCAGGATCACATCGCCGCCGATCACGCCGGTCAGGCGCCAGGTGCGGTCCTCCTCCGGGTCGTCATCGGCCAGGCCTGCCCCCTCAAAGAGGCCCGTGTCAGGGTTTTGCACGAGCACGTACCGCGTGAACTCGCCCGGCAGGATGCGCACCGTGGAGAAGCTGGTCCGGTCGCGGTAGGTGCCGCCCGACTGCACCACCTTGTAGATGCCCGGCACCAACACCCACGCCCGCAGCTTCTCGCCCAGGAGCACATCGGCGCCGAAACCCAGGCCCACCACCTCGCGCGTATCCATGCGGATTAACTCGTAATTACCGCGGAAGGGCACAAACTGGGGATCCACCACCCGCACCTCGAGGGCGCCCCAGGACACGGGCACCACCGTGGTGCGCCCGGCCACCACCTGCACAGGGATGCTCACCTGCTGGTGCTCGGCCCCGTCGCCAAAGCGCAGCGTGTAGGTGTCGGGCGCCAGGACGAGCCGGCGCCCCGGGCGGCCCTCGGCCGCGATGACCCGCCCACGCCATGCCGTGACCACCGGCTCACGGTCACCCAGCCCCAGGGAGGGCACAAACAGCGCGCCCATGCCGCGGGGCACCACCGTGCTGTCGTCGCGCAGCTGGGGGTGGTCGTCCCAGAACGTTTGGCGAGCGGGCCCCACCACCTCCGAGCCGCGGGGCGGGGCAGGCTGGGGCACCGGCGTATCGTCCAGCTGCCCAGGCAGCAGGCAGTGCAGTCGATCGACGCTGCCGGCCCCGGCCTTGAAGAGGCTGCACGTGGCGAGGCACGTCGCCCGGTTGCCGAGGAAGACGTCGGGACACCGCAGGGCCATGTCGTCGCAATAGGCCGCGCAGTCGTTGGCGGGCGGGACCGGCGCCGCCTGGGACCAGGCGAGCAGCGGCAGCAGGAGAGCCCCAAGGAGCCAGCGCACATTCATGCCGGCAGGATAGGGGGCTGCCCCCGCCGCCGAAAGGGGGCGCGGGCCTTTCGTCGGGTGCGAGGGGCGCGCCGCCCGGCCGATATGCTATCTCTTCCAGGGTGAACGCCACCGAAGTGAGCCCCACCTCGCACAAGCACACCCGCGCGCTGGACGGCACGGCGCCCGCCGTTGAGCCTGCGGGCTGGGCTTCCCTGGAGATCTTCGCCGACCTGTCGGTGGCGGAGCGGGCCGCCCTGGCCGAGGCGCTGGAGGCCCGCACCTTTGCCGATGGCGAGGTGTTGCTGCACCAGGGAGAGCCGGGCACCGCGCTGTACCTGCTGGAGGCGGGCCGGGTGCGGGTGGAGGTCACCCATGGCGGGCCTGGCGCGTTGCCCGCCACGTTGCCGCCGCTGGCCCGCCCACCGCCCAGCGCGCCGCCGCTCGCGGTGCCCGCTTTTGTGGGGGAGGTGGAGGCGCCCGCCGCCCTCGGCGAGATGGCGCTCATCATGGACGCCCCACGCACCGCCACCGTGTGGGCGGTGGGCCCGGTACGGTGCCTGACGCTGGACCGACCGCGCTTCGAGGCGCTCATCGCGCGCGCCCCGGAATTCGCCCGGGTGCTCACCCGCATGGTCGGCGAAAGACTCAAGGAAATCGATGGGATACGCCGGGTGGGCAAGTACGAGGTCACCGGCGTGTTGGGCAGTGGGGGAGTGGCGCGGGTGTTCTCGGGTCGCCACCCCGAGCTGGGCCTGCCGGTGGCCCTCAAGATGCTCAGCCATGCGGTCGTGTATCACCCGCACTTCGCGGCGGCCTTTGACGAAGAGGCGCGGCTGGTGGCTGGCTTGCGGCACCCCAACATCGTCCATGTGTATGATTTTGAGCGCGCGTATGGCACCCGCTTCATCGTGATGGAGCGGTTGGAAGGCCGCCTGCTGGAGGAGGCCATTCAGGTCGAGCGGCTGCCCTGGGCGACGCTGCGTGCGGTGCTGACCGATGTGGCCCGCGCGCTGGAGTACGTGCACCAGGCCGGCCTGGTCCACCGCGATGTAAAGCCTGATAACATCTTTCTCACCGAGGCGGGCACCGCCCGGCTCATCGACTTTGGCATCGCCACCCGCGTAGAGCGCTCGGCCAGCAGTGGCCGCCTGGGTACACCGTTTTACATGGCCCCCGAGCAGATCCTCGGGCAGCCACTTGATGGGCGGACGGACCTCTATGCCCTGGGCCTGACCGCCTACGAGGCGGCCGCGCGGCGGGTGCCGTTTGATGCCCCCACCCTGGATGGCCTGCTGAAGCTGCAGCTGGAGCGCCCCACGCCCTCGCTGCTGCGCCGAGCGCCCGATGCCCCGGAGTGGCTGCTGACCTTCATCGAGCGCGCCACCGCCAAGCGGCCGAGTGACCGCTTCCCCACTGCCCAGGCCGCCGCCGACTTCCTCGCCGCCGCCTCCGATGCCCCAGCCCCCACGGGTCGGCTGGTGCAGTATGCCGCCGGCGACGCCGCGCGGGTGGAGCGCGCGCTCGAGCGCCTGAAGACCGAGCTTGCCCAAGCGGGCGTCACGATCCGCATGGGTCCCGCCTGAGCCGCGGGCTGCCGGCGCAGACTTGCCCCCAGGGCGCGCGCTGGCCAGACTGCGCAGCCTGGAGGTGTCCATGAAGCTGTCTGATCTCAGCCCACTGCCCTTGCCCCCCGATCCGCGCCTGCCCGAGGAGGTCCTGCTGGGCCCGGGTGCGCGCACCGGCTGGAAGGACGCCGTGGAGCGCTTGGGCGACCGACCCTTTTTCTTCGGCGATCCGCATACCTGGCCCGCGGGCGGCCTGCCGGTGAAGCCCTGGCTCCTGCCTGCCCACCCCCATGCCGACGAGGAGACGGCGGCTCGTGTGGCCGACGCGGCCGGCAACGCCTCGGGCCTGGTGGCGGTGGGCTCGGGCACCATCAACGACCTGGGCAAGTGCGCCGCCGAGGCCATCGGCTGCGACTTCATCATCGTGGCGACGGCTGCCAGCATGAACGGCTACGCCAGCGCCATCGCCGCCATCGTGGCCGGGGGCCTCAAGACCACCCGCCCGGCGCGCCCGGCGCGGGTCATCGTGCTCGACACCGAGGTGCTTGCGGCTGCGCCCGCCGCCCTCACCCGTGCGGGCCTGGGTGACCTGATCAGCAAGCCCGTGAGCGACAGCGACTGGTGGCTGTCCGATAAGCTGGAGGGCACGGGCTACGACACCCTGCCCGGTGCCATCGTGGACCACGCGGTGCGCCGCGCGACCGCCTCCGCCGCGGGCTTGATGACCGGCGACGCAGGCGCCCACATGGCCCTCGCCGAGGCCCTCGTCCTCAGCGGGGTGGCCATGGTGGTGGCCGGCTCCAGCGCCCCCGCCAGCGGGGGGGAGCACCTGCTCAGCCACCTCTGGGACATGGAGGCCCTGCAGGCCGGCCACGAAATCCGCTTGCACGGCGCTCAGGTGGGCGTGGCCACCTGCATCTCGGCTGCGCTCTACCAGCGCATCATCCGCGTGCGCCGCGCCGAGCTCATGCGGCCGCCCCCATGGGCCGAGGAGGAGGCCCGAATCCGTAAGGAACACGGGCACTTGGCCGACATCATCATGGAGCAGGCCCGCCGCAAACACAGCCGGGCCCAGCAGCGCCTGACGCTCCTGAGCGACCGCTGGCCGGAGCTGCGCGACGAGCTCGGCGAGCGCGCCTTGCCCACGCCCGCCGAGATTCGCGCCCCCCTCGCGGCCTGCGGCGCCCCCAACACGCTGGCCGGCCTGGGCAGCGATCGGGCGGACGGCGCGCGCGTGCTGCGGCTTGCCCGCGACATCCGCGACCGGGTGACGGTGCTCGATTTGGCCTTTGATTTGGGGATCTTGCCCGGCGCGGCCGACGACATCATCGCCGAGGCGGGGGTCTAGACCGGCACGCCGGTCAGCCGCCCGCGCGCGGGCGCAGCCATGGATTCTCGGTGGGGGCGTTGCGCTGCCAGGGATTGCCGGTCTCGGGTGGTCCGGCAAGCTCAATCTCCTCCGGCAGCGTCCACCCCCAAAGGAGGCCCGTGTAGAGCGACACCAGGCCCAGCAAGATGGTGGTGCCGGTGAACTCGCGCTCCACGGTGGTCACCACCTGCGTTTCCCCGTAGTCCACCCGAATCTCGAAGGTGTGGGGCATGCCCACACGGCTGATGCTGGCTTCGTTGACCCCCATCAGCTCGCCGTCCACATAGATCCGGGCGCCCGGTTGTTGGGCCAGAATCGTGGTGGTGCACCCGCTCAGCGCCGCGAGCGCCGCCAGCAGGGAGAGGTGGCGGCCCACAACTAAAAGCCCAGACCGAGGGAGAAGGTCACGCCGTGGGGGCGCTCGTTCGACACCTCGTAGAAGGCCACGGCGTAGCGCACATCGGCCCGCAGCGCCACGTTGCTGGTGCGACCCATGAGCAGTCCCAGGCCCGCCTGACCCGACAACCCGGTGTTGCTCTCGCGGTCTTCGTACTCGGAGCCTGAATCGAAGCTGAAGCCGCCGTACTCCAGACCCCCACCGACGTAGGGCGTGATGTCGTCCTCGGTGAAGGGGTAGTAGCCGCTGATGGCGAGGCCCGTTCGGTTGGCGTCGTCGTTGAACTGGGCGTGGAAGTCCAACTCAAACATCATCGTGCGCACATCGTACAACCAGAAGACGCCGAAGCCGGTGAGCACCTCCTCCATGTCCAGGCTGCCGTAGCCGGCCAGGTTGACGCCGAAGTAGTTGTTGGCTCGCTTGCGCTTGAGGTTGGCCTGCTCACTTTCGGTGACCGAGTGGATGTCCTGGGTGTCCTCCACGCGCTCGCCGGTGTCGATGCCACGGGCCATGCGGACCATGACGGCCTCCAGGTCCTCGGGCCGGGCGGAGGTCATGCGCCCGGTCCAGCCCGCGCTGGTGGCGCCCACCTTGCGCATCTCGACAAAGACGATGGCCTTCATGCCCACCCGGGTCAGGCGACCCTCCACCACATGATCGGCCGCTGCGGCCCGGGCGGCCGCGTCCACATCCGCGGGTTTTTCGGGCGGCGAGGTGGTCTCAAGCCCCCGATCTTTCAGGTAAATCACGAGCAGCTCGGTGGCCGCCCGGGTCAGGTCGGGATCCACCGAGCCCGACTCGAAGGGCAGCACCAACACTTTGGGCGCGGCGGTGGCCGACA
>Ga0075163_10011127_pt1 | contig 11731 bp, 10 predicted proteins | sample JI1023141ADNA_FD_71478 | JGI IMG/M metagenome (GOLD analysis project Ga0075163, IMG submission 71478) | Wastewater effluent complex algal communities from Wisconsin, to seasonally profile nutrient transformation and Carbon sequestration -... | ecosystem: Engineered > WWTP > Effluent > Algae... | reverse complement strand
GTGCTCGCCGCCTATCCCACGCTGAAGCTCTGCGTACCGCACCTGGGCGCCGACGAGTTCGACGACTACGCGCGACTCCTCGAGCGCCACGACAACCTCTGGCTCGACACCACCATGATGCTGGGCCACTACTTCGGCATCGAGCCGCCGCACCACATTCTTTCGATGCGGCCCTCGCGCATCCTCTACGGCACCGATTTTCCGAACCTGCCCTACGCGTGGGACCGGGAGCTCCAGCACCTCGAGTCCTGGGGCATCGCCGAGCACGATCTACCGCTCTTGCTCGGCGAGAACGCGCGACAGCTCTTCGGCCTATCTCTCGGCTGAACGGCTATCGCGGAGCGTCGGGGAGCGGCGGAAGGCCCATGCGCGCTCGCGCCGCGTGCATCTCCGGGGCGATGGCGCCGTCCTCGAGGCGCACGCGAAAACGCGTCTTGGGCGCTTCTTCGGCCACGTCGGCGGCGTGGCCCATGACGTAGACCACGAGCAGGATGGGCTTGCCGGCGCGGGGGTCGATGTCGACCCGGCGTGCGATCCGGAGCCCGTGGGCCGCAGCCGCACGATCGGCCCGCAAGGGATCCTGCGCAGTTTCGCACACCACGAAGCGGCCGCCCGGCGCCAGATGCGCCCGCGCGCGCTCACAGTAGGCCTCGATGCCGCCGCGGGTCTCGAAGAGGCACGGCTCCTTCTGGATCTTGGCGGACACGGTCCCGTGCCCCGGCGGAAAGTAAGGCGGAGTGCCGGTGACGAGACGGAAGGTTCGCCCGGCTTCGACGACGGAAGCGTCGCGGAGATCGCCGTGGCGTACCTCGCAGCGACCGGCGATGCCGTTGTAGCGCACCGAGCGGCGCGCCATGGCCATGCTCACCTCTTGCGCCTCCACACCCAGGAGCCTCGCCTCGGGCAGGCCCCAGGCCACCATCATGAGCACCGAGCCGACGCCGCAGCCGAGATCCAGTGCATCTTGCACGTTTCCCAGAACCGCCGCCTCCTGGAGCGCGACGTCGGCGGTGACGAAGTCGTCCATCGACCAACGGTGCCCGATGCGCCGCTGGAAGATGCGAAAGTCTCCGGTGAGAAACGAGAGGTCTTCCTCCTCGCTCGGTGCCAGATCCGGCTCGCCGGCAGCCCCGCGGGGCTGGGGGCCGGGCGCAATCCAGCCCGACGGGCGAACGATACGAGAGCGGGCTTCGGCGGGATCCACGGGCGAAAACGCCTTAGCACACCGTTGGTGCGGCGCGAACAGGACCGGCGCCGGCCCGGTGTAAGGTAGCGTGGCCCAGACCGTTCCTCAGCACCTTCCCCTTCCCGCTCGATGCTCAAGAAGACCCTCTCCCACAGCGAAGGAGGCGCGAGCCTGACCGCCCTCTCCGTGTGCCTCGCCGCCAGCGGGTGCGCTCTCCCGCGCCCCGCGGCCGTGCTTCCGGAGGAGCGCGGGAGCAGCGGGTACATCGCTGCGGTATCGGGGGAGTTCTATCCACCGCTCGACGAGGTGTCGCGCAGCGCGTGGTTGGTGGTGCGCACGCCCGCCAGCCGAACCTCCACCTTCACCACCTACGAGAACGGCAACGTCTCGGGCGCCGTCAATCCGTACCGCGGCTACGGTGGCGGCGACGTGATGGTGCACGGGCGCATCGACTACGGCTCGGAAGAGCTCGCTGCCAAGAGCGCATGCCTCGCAGAGGCGTCGCGCGGCTACCGCGAGGACGTCGGGCCCTACCGCATGTTTCCCGGCCCCAACGCCAACACCTACGTGGCCTATCTCCTGCGGAAGTGCGGCATTCCCATCGAGCTGCCGAGCACCGCCATCGGCAAGGACTGGGTGGGTTGGGTCGGGGCGGCGCGCACCGAAGGCGGCACCGGTGTGGTCCTCGCAGCGGCGCCGCTGGCGCTTCGACTGGGGCTCAAAGAAGGCGTGGAGGTGCAGCTCTTCACGCTGCCCGTGGGGATCCACTTCTGGCCGCCGGGCATCACGGTGCCGGTGAATCCCGGGCGCATCGGCTTCGCCACCGACGCGCACCGACGGGAGCCCGAGTCGGGCATGTCGCGCCCCGCGCTGCCGGGTGACGATCTCCGCGCATCCAGCAAGCTGGCCACCTCGGTACAGCTCCTCGCCCGGGTGGAGGCCGCGCGCTACCCCAGCGCGACCGACGGGTATCGCGGCGCCGCCAAGCTCGGCATGTCGGCACGCGGGGTCTACGGCGATCGCCCCGGCTACGGCGTGGGCTTCGACTTCGACATGGGGGTGAGCGCGCCGCTGGGCTACGCGCTCTCGGCCCACCTGTTTCCGATCGGTGTGGGATACATGGTTTCACCTACCGGCTTCGTCGGGCTCTTCTCCGGCATCGGCACCATGGGCACCACCAACCGCCTCCCCTTCGCCCTGGAGCTGCCGCAAGAGGCGCGGTTCGAGGTCGACGCCGGCACCCGCGCGCGCATCGTGGCCCGGGCGCAGCTCATCGGCGTCTCGGCGCCCGACGAGCCGTGGCGGGTCGACTTCGCCTTCGGCACCTACGCGCGCTTCGCGCCGCTGCGTCGCTACGAAGATCTCTCCTTCGCCTCCGGATACTTCTTCGGCATCGAGCAGCGGCTCATGCACGGCGATCCCATCTGGGGTCTGGTGTTCGGGACCGAGATCGCCCTCGGCGCCGGCCGGCCGGAGCCGCCGCCTCCGCCGCGAGAGCGCCCGCCCCTGTATCGTGTTCCGATGGCGGTTCCGCCGCGGTAGTCCCCGCCCGTTGTCGTATTCTCCAGACGGCGTAAGGTATCGAAGATGACGCCCGGGCTCGAATCGATGCTGGCGCGGCACGAGCAGGGCGACGAGACGCTCCAGCTGGAGAACGCCGACCTGCGCGGAATGGACCTGTCCGGCCGCGCTCTCACGCACATCGTCCTCTACCGGTCGCAGCTCGACGGGGTGTCGCTCCGCGGCGCCGACCTCTACGGGTCGAACTTATCCGGCAGCTCGCTCGTCTCGGCCGACCTGCGCGGCGCGCAGCTCAGCAAGGCCGGGCTTGCAGGGGTGCGGCTTCAGGGAGCTCGTCTCGAAGCTGCGCTGGCCAACCGCACCGACTTCTCCGAAGCCGATCTGCGCGGTGCCGATCTGCGCGACGCCAACATCGGCGCCGCGGTGCTGGCGCGCGCCGATCTCCGCGGCGCTCTCCTGCGCGGCACCCAGCTCGACCGCGTGCTCTTCGACCGCACCCGCGTCCATGCCGCGGACCTCCGCGGTGCGGCGGGCCTCGATGGCGCGCGTGTCGTATCGATCGACGTGGGCGAGACCGATCCGATCCGGCTCGAAGGAGACGCCGCGCGCGCGTGGCTTCTCGACAGGATCTCGCCGGGAGCTCGTCCGAGGTAGTCGCCGATCGGACGCGGGCTTATACTCGGGCTCGTGCCGACGCTGCCCCTCTCGGTCCTCGACGTGTCTCCCATCGCTGCGGGCTCGAGCGCCGGCGAAGCTCTTCGCCGCACCATCGATCTGGCGCAGCACGTCGACGCCCTGGGCTATACCCGGTACTGGCTGGCGGAGCACCACAACGCCGGCGGCCTCGCCTGCTCGGCGCCGGAGATCATGATCGGCCAGGTAGCTGCGGCGACCTCGCGCATCCGCGTGGGCTCGGGCGGCATCATGCTTCCCAACCACAGTCCGCTGAAGGTGGCCGAGCTCTTCCGGGTCCTTTCGGCGCTCTTTCCCGGACGCATCGACCTCGGCCTCGGGCGCGCTCCCGGCACCGACCCCAAGACCGCCGCGGCGTTGCGAAGGCTCACCAAGCTTCCGCCCGGCGCGGCCCGCACCGGCGACGACTTTCCCGAGCAGGCCGCCGAGCTCTTCGGCTACCTCGCCGACGATGGTCCGCTGCGGGAGCCCTACGCCGGCGGCATTCGCGCGGCCCCGCTGGGAACCGGCTCACCCGCGACGTGGATCCTCGGGTCCACCGATTTCGGCGCCCGCTACGCCGCGGAGCACGGCCTACCCTTCGCCTTCGCGCAGCACATCAACCCGGCCGACGCGGTGGATGTACTCCGCACCTATCGCGCCACCTTCCGGCCTTCACCGACGTTGCGCGAGCCGCGATCCATCCTCGCCACCTTCGCGCTCTGCGCCGGCAACGCCGAGGAGGCCAAGGACTTCGAGCGCGGCGCCGCCCTCTCCACCCTGCGCTTCGCCCGGGGCATGCGCGACTGGCCACACCCGAGCCCCGAGGAAGCGCGCGACTTCGCCTGGGACGAGGAAGCGAAGAACGTGGTCCGCGCCTTCGGTGCCCGGGGCTTCATCGGCACCGAAGAGGAGCTCCCCGAGCGGCTGCTGGCGGCAGCGAGAGAGAGCCAGGCCGACGAGCTCATGCTCATGAGCAACTGCCACGATCACGCAGCGCGTAAGGAGAGCTACACGCGCTTGGCCCGGGCGTTCGGCCTGGTACAGTAGTCATTTCCAGGGGAATGCGGCAAGATGCCGCCCCCATGGCGATCCTACAGCAGCCCCCCCTCACGGAATCCGAGCTCGAGGCGTCCAAGCCCCTGGAGATCGCCCCGGAGGAGGTGCAGAAGTTCACCGAGACCGAGTGGTACGAGCGCGCCTACCGGGGCGACGTCCCGCAGCTCACGCTTCGCGCGGTGGCCATGGGAACGTTCCTCGGCTTCTTCCTCTCCTTCACCAACATCTACATCGGGCTGAAGACCGGGTGGTTCTTGGGCGTGAATCTCACCGCCTGCATCCTCTCGTTCACCTTCTCGACGTCGCTCCACAAGTCCGGCTTGTGGAAGACGCCCATGTCGATCCTCGAGAACACCTGCATGGCGTCCACCGCGTCGTCGGCCGGCTACGCCACCGGCAACTCGCTGGTGTCGGCCATTCCCGCGATGCTCATGCTCACGGTCACGGCCGCGAACCCCGGCGGCACCCACAAGCCCTGGTGGGTGCTCGGTCCGTGGGTGTTCTTCCTGGCGATCCTCGGCGTCACCATCGCCATCCCGCTCAAGCGCAGCCTCATCAACCGTGAGCGCCTCAAGTTCCCCTCCGGCACCGCCGCGGCGGTGACGCTCCAGGGCCTCTACAGCCGAGGCGAAGAGGCGCTGGCGAAGGCTCGCGTGCTCGGCATCTTCGCGCTCGGTAGCGCGGTATGGAAGGTGCTCACCGATCTCCAGGTGATGAAGCACGTCGACGCCGCCACCGGCAAGATCGAGCGTGCGGCCATCCTCCCCGACAGCTCCAAGGCCTTCGACTGGATCAAGGGCCTCCTGCCCACGTCGGTCACCGAGAATTTCCGCACGTTCCGCACCCACAGCTTCAAGTTCAACAAGGAGACTCAGACCCTCGATCCGTGGGTCAAGGACTGGAACCTCTCCGATTGGACGATGCGCCTCGACCACAGCGTGGTGCTGCTCGCGGCGGGCATGATCGTCGGCGTCCGAACCACGCTTTGGATGGTCCTTGGCGGCCTGTTCCTCATCTTCTTCCTTGGACCTCACGCCCTCGAGAACGTGTGGCAGAACGCGTCCGGTAACTGGGTGGGCGCCGCCACCTCGGCGGGCAAAGCCTGGAAAGAGATCGGCATCTGGCTCGGCGCGCCGCTCATGGTCGCCCACGGCCTCACGGCATTCGCCGGCCAGTGGCGATCCATCGCCCGGGCCGTCGGCGGTCTCACCAAGAAGACGGTGCCCGCTCAGTCGCCCTACCGGGTGACCAACGAGCAGGGCGCCGAGGTCGACACGCGCGACGTGGAGGTCCCCACCACGTGGTTCATCGGCGGCGTGGTGTTGGCGGCCATCGGCCTCATCACCATGGGCTGGATGTTCATGGAGATCCCCCCGCAGTACGGCGCGCTCGCGGTGCTCATGACGTTCCTCCTGGGCATCGTATCGTGCCGCGCCACCGGCGAGACCGACATCACGCCCGGCGGCGCGATGGGCAAGATCATGCAGCTCACCTTCGGCAAGCTCATTCCCCAGAGCTACACCGCGAACCTCATGACCGCGTCGGTGACATCCGGCGCCGGGCTCGCCGCCGCCGACCTCCTGAACGATCTCAAGAGCGGCTACCTCCTCGGCGCCAACCCTCGCCGTCAGTTCCTCGCCCAGGCCGCCGGCATCCTCACCGGCGCCATCGCCTCCACGCTGGGCTTCTTCCTGCTCGTGCCCAACGCCACTGCGCTCATGGGCGTCGATGGCAAGGAGCCGCCGTTCCCGGCACCGGGCGCACAGCAGTGGAAGGCCGTGGCCGAGCTCTTCAAGTATGGCATCGAGAACCTGCACCCGATGGCGCGCACGATGATTCCCATCGGCCTGGTGGTGGGCTCGGTGCTCGCGGCCCTCGAGCTCGCGTTCCCCAAGCACAAGAAGTACATCCCCGCTGCCACCGGCATCGGCCTCGGGCTCATTCTGCCCTTCACCGCGCCGCTCTCGATGTTCCTCGGGGCAGTCATCGCCGAGATTGCCGCCAAGGTGAACAAGGCCTGGGCCGAGAAGTACATCATCCCTATCTCCGCAGGCACCATCGCCGGCGAGAGCATCGTGGGCGTCATCGTGGCGGGCTTGAACAACTTCGTGTTCGGGTGACACCGGCGCGATCCCATGCCCTCACTGCATAGCTGGCTGCTCCTCGGCAAGCTGCTCTCGGTGCTGCTCTACGCGAGCGGTTGCGTGGGCACGGCGCTCTCGCAGCACTACCCGGACCGCCAGCTCTTCGCCTACCGGCTGGCGGCACCGGGCTTCGGGCTGGTGTGGATTTTCGGCATCGCGCTCACCTGGCAAACCGAGGTGGCGCTGTTCTCCACGTGGCTGGTGGGAACGATGCTCGCCTCGCTCGTCACCATCAACGGGATCCTCTACCGGGCGGGCAAGGAAGAGCGAAAGGGGCTGGTGCCGGCGCTGGTGATCCTGGTGCCGCTCGGTCTCTCGGTGGCGCTCATGGTGCTGCGGCCCGCCTGACCTTCAGTGCATACCGCACGCTTTGGAACGAGCCAGCCGGCGCACGGCGTCGCAATCCTTCGCGGCCTCGATGGCCTTGGCGCAGGCGGGAGCAATTCGCGTCCGCATGGGGTGGGAGCAGCCCACGCAGCACCCTTCGTCGCTGACGCCGACGCACTGGTCGGTGCGTCGGCAAGCGTCGCCGGCCGGCCGCGGTAGCGGTTTCGTGCAATCCAACGGAGCGCTCCCGGGGGAGGTGGAGAATACGAAGCAATTCCCCTGCGACAGAAACATGCATGGTGCATGTGTTCGGGCCTCGTCGCACACGGGCAGTGCTCCACCGGCGTCGGCGAGGGCGCCCGGCGCCGAAGGCTCCGCCGCGGGAGTCGGGTCGACCTCGGCCTGCCGGCTGGGCTCGGGCGCGGGCGGCGGCGCAGTCGACGCCGGCGCGGTGGGCGTGGGCGTGGGCGCGGTGGGCGTGGGTGCCGCAGCCCGCTCGCCGCATGCGGACCCGAGCGCGATGGCGCCGAGGACGAGGAGTATCTTCATCGCGGGAAGGGTAGCGCCTTCAAATGGCCTTGCCGGGGTTCAGGATGCCCTTGGGGTCGAAGGCGGCCTTCACCCGGGCCATGAGCGCGCGCTCGGCCTCGCCCACCATGGCCGTGAGGTAGTCGCGCTTGAGGTTGCCGACCCCGTGCTCGCCGGTGATGGTGCCGCCGAGCGCGAGGGCTGCGCGGACGATCTCGTCGAAGGCCTGGTAGGCGTGGGCGGCGGACGCGTCGTCGCGCGGATCGAACACGATGGTGGGGTGCAGGTTGCCGTCGCCGGCATGGCCGAAGGTGCCGATGACCAGGCCCAGCCGCTCGGCGATGGCGGCGATCTGCGCGAGCAAGAGCGGAATGGCGGGCTTGGGGACTGCCACGTCGTCGAGCAGGGTGGTGCCCTTCTTCTCCAGCGCCGGCAGGGCCATGCGCCGAGCCAGGAGCAGCATGCGTCCCTCTTCCAGGTCTTCGGTGCACAATACACTCTTTGCCGCGTGCCCTTCGCAGATGCGCTGACAGGTGGCGATGGCAGCGGCGGCGTCGCTGGCGTCGCTCTGCAGGAGCACCATGGCGGCGGCCTCGACGTCGAGGTCCATGTGCGTCATGTCCTCCACCGCGCGCACGGTGGTGCGATCCATCACCTCCAGGAGCGAGAGCTCCAGGCGCGCGTCCATCTCCACGATGGCGGCGGCGGCATCGGCCAGCGTGTCGAAGAAGGCCACCATGGTGCTGGGCGCGCGCGGCGCCCGGAGCAGACGCACCGATGCCTCCACGATGACGCCGAGCGTGCCCTCGGAGCCTACCAGAAGGCGCGTCAGGTCGAGACCCGCCACGTTCTTCTTGGTGAGCGCGCCGGTGCGCACGCGCGTGCCGTCGGCCAGCACCACCTCGAGCGCCGCCACGTGATCGCCGGTGACGCCGTACTTGAGGCAGCACGATCCGCCGGCGTTGGTGGCGATGTTGCCGCCGATGGTGGAGATCTCCCGGCTCGCCGGATCGGGCGCATAGTAGAGGCCGCGGGCGGCCACCTCCTTGGCGAGCGCCGCGTTGAGCACGCCCGGCTGCACCACCGCGACGCGCTGCGCCTCGTCGACGCGCACGATGCGATCGAGCCCCGCCACCGAGAGCAAGATGCACCCATCGACCGCGTTGGCGCCTCCGGCGAGCCCGGTGCCGGCGCCTCGGGTGACCACCGGAATGCCGCGTTCGCTGGCGAAGCGTAGCGTACGCACCACGTCGTCCACCGAGCGGGCGCGCACCAGGGCCGAAGCGGTGCCGGCGTGGGCGAGCGGCGCCTGATCGCGCGCGTGCGACGCGACGACGTCGGGATCCAGGGCGAGCACCGAGGGCGCATCGGCATCGCGCAGCGCCGCCTCCAGGTCGTGCTGCCAGCTCATCGGGCACCCCGCCGGTAGAACTCCCGCACGTGGGCGGTAACCAGCTCCCGGGCGCGCTTGCCCTTGCCTTCGAGCACCGCCTTCAGGATGGCGCCGTGCTCCTTGGCCAGCTTGGCCATGGCCTTCGGTGCGTCGGGCTCGCGATCCAGCGCCTCGCCCAGGTGGCTCCCGATGGCCGAGCGCAAGACGCCCATGACCAGCGGAAACGCCGCGTTTCCGGCGGAGCCCGCCAGCGCCCCGTGAAAACGCAGATCGGCCGCGCGAAACTGCTCGATGTCGATGCCCGGCTCCGACATGGCGTCCACCGCCGCGCGCGCCTCGGAGAGGAGCCCGTCGCGGCGCGAGGCAGCCATCTCCACCGCGGCACCTTCGAGCACCACGCGGAGCTCCACCAGATCGCCCAGCGGCACCTGCGCGAGGCGCATGGCGTTGTCGATGGCCACTGCCGCCGCGCTCTGCAGCGCTGCTTCGGTGGAGACGCGGGGGCGCTTGGTGGAGACCGTATCGCCGCCGGAGACGAGCCCTTGGGCCTGGAGAATGCGCACCGCCTCGCGCACCGTCGAGCGCCCCACGCCCAGCTCCTGCGTGAGCTCCTTCTCGCTCGGGAGCTCGGTGCCGGTGCCCACCTTGCCGGAGACGATGGCCTGCCGAAGTTGCCGCGACACCAGGAGGCTCAGCGGCGCTCGCTCTTCCGGCCGAAGGTCGAATTTCGAAGCGATCTTGCGAGCTGCCATGGTCCATTCGTAGCACCTTGACCGCTTGTCAGACAAGTGGTCTAGTTCCCGTGCGACCCGTCATCTTCCGACCCCGAAGGAGCGATCTCATGAGCCTCGACCCCGCGACCACCGCCATTCTCCTCATCGAGTACCAGAACGAGTTCGCCACCGAAGGCGGCGTCCTGCACGGCGCCGTGGCCGGCGTCATGGCCGAGACCAAGATGCTCGGCAACACCGTGCGGCTGGTCACCGAAGCCCGCAAGCGGGGCATCACCATCATGCACGCGCCCATCACCTTCGCCCCCGGCTACGGCGAGCTCACCCGGCACCCGTATGGCATCCTCAAGGGCGTGGTGGACGGCAAGGCCTTCGTGAAGGGCTCCTGGGGCGCGGCCATCGTCGACGTGCTCACGCCGGCCGAAGGCGACATCGTCATCGAGGGCAAGCGTGGCCTCGACACCTTCGCCAGCACCAACGTGGACTTCATCCTCCGGAGCAAGGGCATCAAGACGGTGATCCTGGGCGGCTTCCTCACCAACTGCTGCGTCGAGTCGACCATGCGTACCGCCTACGAGCACGGCTTCGACGTCATCACGTTGGTGGACTGCGTGGCCGGCATTTCCCCGGAAGAGCACGCCAACGCCATCAAGTACGACTACCCGATGTTCTCGAAGCCCATGAAGTCGTCGGACGTCCTGGGTCAGCTCGCGAGCTGACGGAAGCGGGGCGGGCAGCTCTCGATCGCCCGAGGCGGGATCGCGATTGGGTCGCCCTCTCCGGTTCGAGGCGCGCGAGTGTGGTGGCGCGGCCGGTCCGGATGGGTTACCGAATACCGTCGATGGTTCGAGCTCCCCGCTTCCGACGGCGCTCCCCGCGATGGGCCGTGGCGCTCGTCGCGTTCGTCGGCGTGGGCGGCCCGCTCGCGGTGAGCCTCCCCGCGCGCGCCGAGGTCGCGGCCCAGGTTCCGGTGCACGTGGGGGTGCGCGCGCCGTGCGGTGACGAAGCGACGTTCTTCGCGAAGCTCGCGAATCACGCGCCATCGGTGGTGCGCGGGAGCGAGGGGCCGGGCACCGACGAGGTGCGCGCCGAGGTGGTCCCGGAAGGTGAGGCGTTCATCGGCGCGCTCACGGTTCGTCACCGCGACGGCCAGGAAGGTCGGCGCGAGGTGCGCGGCGAGACCTGCGAGCAAGTCCTCTCGGCGCTGGCGCTCATGGGGGCGCTGGCGGTGGAGGCGCGTGCAGCCACGGTAGCGCCCGCAGAGCCACCTCCCGCGAAGCCCGCGACCACCCCGCCCGCGACCGTGGACCGCCCCGCCGAGAGCGCTCCCAGCCCGTGGGTCGCCGGCGCGGAAGGAGGCGGCGCGTCGATGCTGGGCGTCGTCCCGAGCATCGGCGCCTTCGTGGACCGCAGCTTCCTTCACGTGGCAGGGAGCTGGGGCACCGGCACCGCGGCGGTGGAGACCGGTTCTCTCCGCTTCGATTTTCTGCTCGTGCGTGCCGACGTATGCCCCTGGCGCATCGAGCTCGGGCTCGGCTTCGCGGCGCGCCCGTGCGGCGCCATGGGCGGCGGGGTGGTGCTGGCGCACGGTAGGGGGCTCCCGGACGCGTCCGCCTCCACCCGTCCCTGGGTCGCGCCGGGGGCCGCCGGGTGGCTCGAGATGAACGCCGCCGATCCGCTCCGTCTGGGCCTCCGCTTGGGCGTCGAAGTACCGGTGATTCGGGATGATTTCTCGGTGGCACTGGGCGCCACCGGCGGGCCTCCCCGAAGCGTGTGGACGCCACCGCTCGCAACGTTCACCCTGGCCCTCGCAGCCGGGATGCGTTTTCCGTGATCGCCCGGGCGCCCTCCGGGAATTCAGCAGGAATGACCGAGTCCGGTTACCTCCTCGACGCACCGCTGGCGGACGGCCGCGACGCGTCCCGGCGCGTGCGCGAGCTGGTCTCGCTCCACGCGGATTTCGTCTGGCGCTCGGCCCGCCGAATGGGAGTACCGGAGGAGGCCGCCGACGACGCGACCCAACAAGTGTTCCTGGTAACGGCGCGGCGCATCGACGAGATCGAGCCCGGGCGCGAGCGAAGCTTCCTCTATCGCACCGCCATGAACGTCGCCGCCCACGTGCGTCGAAGCCTCGGGCGAAGGCGCGAGGTCGCGGCGGAGCCCGCGCACG
>Ga0075163_10011125_pt1 | contig 11732 bp, 5 predicted proteins | sample JI1023141ADNA_FD_71478 | JGI IMG/M metagenome (GOLD analysis project Ga0075163, IMG submission 71478) | Wastewater effluent complex algal communities from Wisconsin, to seasonally profile nutrient transformation and Carbon sequestration -... | ecosystem: Engineered > WWTP > Effluent > Algae... | reverse complement strand
GACTACATCCTGGGTGGCAACGGGGCCGATCGCCTCTTCGGCGGTGGCGGCGCCGATCACCTCGTCGGCGGCGCCGGTGCCGACCTGCTCACCGGTGGCGCGGGCGCCGATCGGCTCGAGGGCGGCGCCGGGCGCGACACCGCCTCCTACGTCAGCTCGTCGGAGGCCGTCACCGTGTCGCTGGCGGAAGGCGCCGGCGCGGACGGCGACGCCGAGGGCGACGTGCTCGTCGGCATCGAGAACCTGACCGGCTCGGATCACGACGACGTGCTGGACGGCGATTCCGCCGCCAACCGCCTCGACGGCGGCAAGGGCGACGACGAGATCACCGGCGGCTTCGGCTCCGACACGATCGTGGGCGGCGAGGGCGCCGACGCGATCGACGGCGGCGCGGGGCAGGACACCGCCTCCTACACCGGCTCGTCGGCGGGCGTGACCGTGTCGCTGGCGACGGGCACCGGCACCGGCGGCGACGCGCAGGGCGACGTGCTCACCAGCATCGAGCATCTGGACGGCTCGCAGTTCGACGACGTGCTGGAAGGCGATGGCCGCGCCAATACCCTCTGGGGCTGGACCGGCAACGACGTGATCGACGGCGGCGCCGGCGACGACAGGCTCCTCGGCGGCGGCGGTGCCGACCTTCTCATCGGTGGCGCGGGCGCCGACACGATCGACGGCGGCAACGGCCGCGACACCGCGTCCTACGAGAACTCGGCGGCGGTGAACGTGTCGCTGGTGGCGGGCGCCTCCAACACCGGCGGCGACGCCGAGGGCGACGTGCTCCGCAGCATCGAGAACCTGATCGGCTCGGCGCAGGCCGACGTGCTGACGGGCAACGCGGGCGCCAACGTGTTCGACGGCGGCGCCGGCGCCGACACGATCACCGGTGGCGCGGGGATCGACACGGTCACCTACGCCCGCTCGTCGGATGGCGCGAACGGCGTGGCCGTGTCGCTCGCGACGGGATCGGGTCTCGGGGTCGACGCCCAGGGCGACGTGCTCGTCGGCATCGAGAACCTGATCGGCTCGGACTATGGCGACGCCCTCACCGGCGATGCCGGCGCCAACCGCCTCGACGGCGGCCTGGACGATGATTCCCTCGTGGGCGGCGACGGCGACGACGTCCTCATCGGCGGCGCGGGCAGCGACACGCTCGACGGCGGCGCCGGGCAGGACACCGTTTCCTACGCGGGCGCGACCAACGGGGTGACGGTCAATCTGTTTACCGGCACGGGTGCCGGCGACGAGGCGCAGGGAGACGTGCTCAGCAACGTCGAGAACGTGATCGGCACGTCCTTCGGCGACGCGCTGACCGGCAACGTCGAGGCGAACAACATCCGCGGCTGGCTCGGCGACGACAGCATCGACGGCGGCGCCGGCGACGACGACCTCGGCGGCGGCGTCGGCAGCGACCTCCTCACGGGCGGCGCGGGCGCCGACGCCCTCGACGGCGGCATGGGCCGCGACACCGCGTCCTATGCCCTCTCGGCGGCTGGCGTGACCGTGTCGCTGGCGACCGGTCGGGGCACCGGCGGCGATGCGGAGGGCGACACGCTCGTGCGCATCGAGAGCCTGATCGGCTCCACGCAGGGCGACGTGCTCGAAGGCGACCGCGGCGACAACCTGCTCCAGGGCCTTGCCGGCGATGACGCCATCGCGGGCGGCGCCGGCAACGACACGCTCGAGGGCGGCGCCGGTGCCGACGCGATCGAGGGCGGGGCCGGCAACGACACCGCGTCCTATGCCGGCTCGTCGGCGGGTGTCAGCGTGTCACTGGCGGCGGACACCGCCGCGGGTGGCGACGCCGCGGGCGACGCGCTCAACGGCATCGAGAACCTGATCGGCTCGGGCCTCGCCGACGTGCTGGAAGGCGACGCCGGCGACAACCGCCTGGAGGGCGGTGCGGGCGCCGACACGCTGACCGGCGGCGCCGGGCAGGACACCGCGTCCTATGCGGGCTCGCTGGCCGGCGTCACGGTGTCGCTGGCGGCGAACGTCGCCGCCGGCGGCGACGCCGCGGGCGACGTGCTGAGCGGGATCGAGCACCTGGTCGGCTCGGCCGGGAACGACGTGCTGACCGGCGATGCCGGCGCCAACCGCCTCGAAGGCGGCGACGGCGACGACAACCTGGCCGGCGGGCTGGGCGCCGACACCCTCGACGCCGGCAACGGCGACGACGCCCTGGCGGGCGGCGTGGGCGACGACTCGCTCCTCGGCGGCGCCGGCGACGACTTCCTCACCGGCGGCGCGGGTGCCGACAGGCTCGACGGCGGCGAGGACGACGACGATCTCGACGACGACCACGACACCGCCTCCTATGCCGACTCGACGGCGGGCGTCGCGGTCTCGCTGGCGACCGGCCGGGGCACCGGCGGCGACGCCCAGGGCGACGTGCTCGCCAACATCGAGGACGTGGAGGGCTCCAGTCACGACGACGCGCTCACCGGCGATGACGGCGCCAACATCCTCTACGGTCTCGCCGGCCACGACTCCCTCGCAGGCGGGGCGGGCGACGATGTGCTCCTCGGCGGCGATGGCGACGACTTCCTCACGGGCGGGGCCGGCGCCGATGTCCTGATCGGTGGCGCCGGGATCGACACCGCGTCCTATGCCGGCTCCTCGGCCGGGGTGACGGTGTCGCTGCTGACGGGCATCGGCGCGGGCGGCGATGCCCACGGCGACACGCTCGTCGATATCGAGAACCTGACCGGCTCGGCGTCCGCCGACGTGCTCACCGGTGATGCCGACGCCAACCTCCTCAAGGGCGGCGCGGGCAACGATGCGCTCAACGGCGGAGACGGCAACGACGTGCTCGCGGGCGGTGCCGGCGCCGACAGTCTCGACGGCGGCAACGGCAGCGACACCGCGTCCTACGCCGGCGCCGCGGCCGGGGTGACGGTGTCGCTGGTGGCAGGCGCCGCCAACACCGGCGCCGCCGCCGCGGGTGACGTGCTCACCAACATCGAGAACCTGCTGGGCTCCGATCACGCCGACGCGCTCACCGGCGATGCCGGCGCCAACGTCCTGACCGGCGGCCTCGGTGCCGACATCCTCACCGGCGGGGCAGGGGCGGACCACTTCGTGTTCACCGCCGTGGAGGACTCGACGACGGCCGCGCGGGACACGATCAGCGACTTCGAGGCCGGGGTCGACAAGATCGATCTCACTGCGCTCGATGTCGACACCTGGGCCGGCGCGGCGTTCACGAGCCATGCGGGCGAGGTCATCTACCATGACGGCCTGCTCGAGGGCGACGTGAACGGCGACGGGGTCGCGGACCTGTCGATCAAGGTCGCGACCATCCTCACGGTCACGGACATCCTGCTCTGAGGCCCGGGCGCGGCGCTGGTGGAATGGTCGGAGTGAGAGGATTCGAACCTCCGGCCCCCTGCTCCCGAAGCAGGTGCGCTACCAGGCTGCGCTACACTCCGACTGGGGCCGTCTCTTAAAGCGGTTGCCCGGGGAGCGCAACGGCATTCCCGCACCGAAGGGTGCGGGAATGCGTCGCTTTCGGAGCAACCGCCGGCTTCGACGTTTATTCGTCTGGATTCAGTCAGATAACCACGATTTTCCCGCGCAGCGCCGCCTCGCCGTCAGTCGTGGTCTTCCCGCCGCAGCACCCGGCGCAGCAGGCTGATCCGGGGATAGATCCCCGAGACGTAGCGGCTCTCGGTGCGCAGCACCGGGCGGGTGATCGAGCGCGAGTCCTCGCGGAAGACCACGTAGAGGCCGCTCAGGATGATGATCGCCGCCCCGAGCCAGGTCGCCCAGTCCGGGGTCTCGTGGAAGAAGACGGCGCCGTAGACCACCGCCCAGAGGATCTGCGAGTACTGCATCGGCGCCACCACCACCGCCCGGCCGATGCGATAGGCGGCGATCTGGCAGAGCGCCGCGGCGAAGCCGAGGAGCGCCATCAGCGCCACGCCGCCGAGGTGCAGCCCCGGCATCGGCTTGTAGACGAAGGGCAGGATGCAGCCCATGACGAGGATGTTCGCCACCATGGGATAGAGCAGCAGCACCGCGCTCCGCTCCTCGCTGCCGATCTTGCGCACGATCACCGCCGCGACCGACGAGCAGACCGCCGCGGTCAGCGCCGCGATGTGGCCCGAGGAGAACTCGGTCGCCCCGGGGCGCAGGACCACGAGCACCCCGAGGAGCCCGACCGCCACCGCGGCCGACCGGTGCAGCCCCACCGTCTCGCCGAGGATCGGCACCGCCAGCACGGTGATGAGCAGCGGCGCCGCGAAGATCAGCGCATAGGTCTGGGCGAGCGGCAGCACCGAGAAGGCATAGAACGCCGAGGTGGTGCTCACCATCGCCGCGGTAGTGCGGATGAGCGTCCACCACGGATGCCGGGGGCGCAGGTTCCCCTGCATCTTGTCCCGGATCAGCATCAGCGTGACGATCGGGAAGCCGAAGAGCGTCGAGAAGAACAGGATCTGGAACGGGGCGTAGATCTCGCCGAGGAACTTCACCACCACGTCGTGGGTGGAATAGATCGCGAAGGCCGCAAGGGCAAACATCGCCCCGCGGGCGTTCGAGGTGAGGGCCATTCCTGTACTGGATCAGGCGTCGAGGGCCGCGACGATGGCGTCGCCCATCTCGGCGGTCGTGACCGGCGCGCCGCCGTCCGGGCCGACGAGGTCCGGCGTGCGGATGCCGTCGGCGAGCACCTTCTCCACCGCCGCCTCGAGCCGCGACGCTTCCTCGCCGGCGTCGAAGGAGTAGCGCAGCGCCATGGCGAAGGAGAGGATGCAGGCGATCGGGTTGGCCTTGCCCTGGCCGGCGATGTCCGGCGCCGAGCCATGCACCGGCTCGTAGAGCGCCTTCCTCCGGCCGGTCTTCGGATCCGGGGCGCCGAGCGACGCGGAGGGCAGCATGCCGAGCGAGCCGGTGAGCATCGCGGCCACATCGGAGAGCATGTCGCCGAAGAGGTTGTCGGTGACGATCACGTCGAACTGCTTCGGGGCGCGGACGAGCTGCATGCCGCCGGCGTCGGCCAGCATGTGGCTGAGCGCGACATCGGGGAAGCGGGCGTCGTGGGTCGCCTGGACCACCTCGTTCCAGAGCACGCCCGACTTCATCACGTTGCGCTTCTCCATCGAGCAGACGCGCTTGTCGCGCACGCGCGCCATCTCGAAGGCGACCGCGGCGATGCGCTCGATCTCGAAGGTGTCGTAGACCTGGGTGTCGATCGCGCGCCTCTGACCGTTGGCGAGGTCGGTGATCGTCTTCGGCTCGCCGAAGTAGACGCCGCCGGTCAGCTCGCGGACGATGAGGATGTCGAGCCCCTCGACCAGCTCGCGCTTCAGCGACGAGAAGTCCGCGAGCGCGTCGAAGCACTTGGCGGGGCGGAGGTTGGCGAAGAGCTCGAGGTCCTTGCGAAGCCGCAGCAGCCCGGCCTCGGGGCGCACGTCGTAGGGCACCTTGTCCCACTTCGGGCCGCCGACCGCGGCGAGCAGCACGGCGTCGGCGGCCTGCGCCCTTTCCATGGCGGCGTCGCTGATCGCCGCGCCGTGGGCGTCGTAGGCGCAGCCGCCGACCAGATCCTCCTCGACGGCGAACGGCAGGCCGTGGGCGCCGAACCAGTCGATCACCTTGCGGACCTCGGCCATGACCTCCGGGCCGATGCCGTCGCCGGGCAGGATGAGAAGGGTCGGGGTGGCCATGGGAAACCTCGGGCGCGTGGGATCGGGACGGTCCCGCGGTATCGCCTCGCCTCCCGGGGGTCAAGGCGCGGTCAGGGCAGCGCGATGTCGACCCAGACCAGCCGGTGCGGCGAGGCCGCCGCCGCCGCGTCGGCGAGCGGCGCGCCCGGGGCCGGCCAGGCCACGCCGGCGCCGCTCACCGCGAGATCGGCCGAGGGCAGCACGTAGTCGACCCGGAGGTTGCCGGGGCCGTCCTCGCGCCAGTCGGCGGTGTCGAGCTCCGGCGGCCCCGCCTGTTCCGGCGTTGCCGCTGCCGCGGCGCCGTCGCTCGCCGGCCGGGGATCGTGGAGGCGCGGGCTCGCGAGGAGCGCCGCGATGCCGTCGCGGAGGCCCGCGCCGTCGTTCGGGTCGGCGTTGAGGTTGCCGAGGACGACGAAGCCCGCCGCCGGCGCGCGAGCGAGGGCGCCGGTGTCGTCGGGGAAGGCGGCGCCGCCGAGCCAGGCGGTCCAGAATGCGATCTCGTCGTGGTTGCGCCGCGCGTTCAGCCGCTCCGGCCCGTCGAAGAGCGGCGGCGTCGGGTTCGAGGCGAGAAGGTGCAGCCGCCCGCCGCCGGGCAGCACCACCGGCACGTCCCAGTGGGCGCGCGACGACAGCCGGAGCGCCTGGCCGGTCGCCGCGTCGGGAAACGGCGTCCCGTCGGGCCGCTGCGGCAGCAGCGCGCCGGGGAGCGCCGACCACGCCAGCCGGGTGAAGCTCCGCGCCGCCGCCGCGTCGATCGGCAGGCGCGACAGGAGCCCCATGCCGCCGTTTCCCGGGAAGCGGCCCCAGCCCCAGGCGTCGGCCCAGTCGGTCCGCTTGCCGTTGCCGTTCAGGTCGAGCCCCGAGGGCTCGCCCGCGTTCACCGCCGCGCGGAACCGGTGCGGGTAGTCGATGCCGCCCGGCGCGTCGGCGAGGAGCCGGGCGAGGGCGGCGAGCGCCATCCCCTGGTGGTCGTCGTCGATGCCGCCGAGGAGCAGCACGTCCGGCCGGGTGTCGGCGATCACCGCGGCGATCGCCGCGAGCCGGGGGGAGGGCGGCTCGGCGAGGTCGCCGAGGAGACGGCCGGCGCCATCGGCGCCGAGGCCCACGTCCCAGGTGGCGACCCGCAGCGTCTCCGCCGAGGCCGAGCCCGCGAGGCAGGCGAGGAGGGTGAGGACGCGCAGCATGGCGGCGAGGCTCGGCGGTTTCGGTTAACGAAGGCTTGAGCGCCACCCCGCCGGCGCGGTCGCGGGATCAGCGGCGCAGCTTCGCCGCGAGCGCCGCGTCGCGCGCGAGCCAGTCCTCGAGGCCGGCGGCGAGCGCCTCGCTCGCCGTTGCCCGCCAGGCGGGGGATTGCAGCGCGGCGCGGTCGTCCGGGTTCGAGAGGAAGCCGAGCTCGAGCAGCACCGAGGGCATGTCCGGGGCGCGGAGCACCTCGAAGCTCGCCGCCTGGCGCGGCGCGGTCCAGACCGTCGCCACAGGCCGGAGCGCCGCGACGAGCGCGTCGGCGAGGACGGCGGAGCGCGCGTCGGTCTCGACCCGCGCGACGCCGGCGAGGACCGAGAGCACGGGGTCGCCCGGCTCGACGGCGTCGAGGCCGGCGAGGGCGTCGACGGCGTTCTCCGCGGCGGCCCGCGCCGCCGCCTCGGGGCTGGAGCCGCGGTCGGCGCGGGTGAAGGCGATGGCGCCGGCGACGCGGGGATCGGCCTCGGCGTTCAGGTGCAGCGAGAGGAAGGCGTCGGCGCCCGCCTGCCGCGCCGCCGCCACCCGGCCGGCGAGCGGCAGGAGGTCGTCGCCGTCCCGGGTGAGCAGCACCCGGAAGCCGCGCGCCACCAGCGCGTCGCGGAGCGAGCGGCCGACCGCGAGGACGAGGGTCTTCTCCTCGGCGCCGTCGCGCACCGCGCCGGGGTCGATGCCGCCGTGGCCGGGGTCGATCGCCACCGTCACGTCTCCCGCGCCGCGCACCCCCGGGCGCGGCTGGCCGCCCGCCGGCCAGACCCCCGGCGGCGGGCCGGAGGCCGCGGCGAACGCCTCGGCCGACACCCGGCGCAGCGCGACGCGGAGCCGCGCGCCGTCGCCGTCGGGCAGCATCTCGGCGGTCTCGAGCGCCTGCGGCGCGGCGAGGTCGAGCACGAGCCGGGACCAGCCGGGGCCGATCCGCCCCACCCGGACCGGCGCGTCGCCGCCGTCGCGCCGGATGTCGCGGGGATCGAAGCCGGTCCAGTCGAGCCCGGCGAAGTCGAGCACCAGCCGCGGCGGGTCGTCGAGGGTGAAGACCCGGAACGGCACCGGCCGGTCGAGCGCGATCTCGACCGCGAGGCGCCGCGCGAACCAGCCCTCCCGGAGGAGCGAGCCGGCGGCATCGGCGAGCGCCGGCGCGGGCGCGGCGACGGGAGGGTTTTCGGCCCCCGATCGGCTGGCGACCGCCGTGAGGAGCGCGATCGCGAGCGCCAGCGTTGCCGGAAGGAGCAGGGAAGGGAGCCGGATGCCCACGGAAAAACCATTTGTCATTTTGCCGCCTGCATGCATAAGGTGGCGGGTGGCCCGGTTGCATACGCTTCCGACCGCTCACGTATTCGTCGCACGCTCGCGGCATTGCAAGACCGCTGACGTCGTCTTGGATGATCCCGGCACACCTGCGACAGCCAACCTTGGACCGTGAGGTCCGCCGAGCAATGGGCCCGGGGCGCGCGCGCGTCGCAATCGAAACGCGCCTGCCCTGTGCCGGAGACGATCCGCGGTGAAGCGCGCAGGAACAGAACCGGACCCGACCTCCTCCCCTGCCGAGGATCGTCCGGCATCGCGTCCGCGCACCACCGCACAACCCCCTGGAACGCCAGCCGACCGACGCCGCCGCGCGCCGGCAGCCGTGTGCGTTCACGAAAGAAGCCATGACAAAAAAGATGCTGATCGACGCCACCCACGCGGAAGAGACCCGCGTCGTGGTGGTGGACGGGACGAAGGTCGAGGATTTCGACTTTGAGTCGCTGAACAAGCGGCAGCTCGCCGGAAACATCTACCTCGCGAAGGTTACCCGGGTCGAGCCGTCGCTGCAGGCGGCGTTCGTCGACTACGGCGGCAACCGCCACGGGTTCCTCGCCTTCTCGGAGATCCATCCCGACTATTACCAGATCCCGAAGGCCGACCGCGAGGCGCTGCTGCGCGAGGAGGCGGAATACGCCCGCCAGGCCGAGGAGGAGACCCCCCGCGAGAAGGCGAAGCCGCGCGGCCGGGCGCGCAGCCGCAAGCGCACCGCCCCGGCCGACGCCGCGATCGAGGATGCCGTGGTCGCCTCCGAGGAGGTGGTCGCCGAGGTGAACCCGGCACCGGAGTTCTCCGACGTGCCGCCGCCGTCGGCCGCCGCCGGCGACATCGACATCGTCGTGCCCGACGAGCCCGAGCGTCCGGCCGACGAGCCGGCGCCGCCGCCGGTGATGGACGCGATGGCCGAGGCCGCGGCGATCGACCCCGCCACCGCCGACCCGCATCTCGAGACCGACGCCGCCGTCGCCGTCGCTGCCACCGACACGGTGCCCGCGGACGCGCCGGTCGTGGAGGACGAGGAGGATCTCGGCGGCGAGGACGCCCGCGCGCCCCACGGTCACGATGACGACGGCCACGAGGACGACCACGACGCGCCCGAGGGCTACGAGTCCGTCGGTGGCGACGACATCCACGAGGAGCGCGCCGCCGCCCGCCGGCCGAAGCTTCGCCGCTACAAGATCCAGGAAGTCATCAAGGTCCGCCAGATCCTGCTGGTGCAGGTCGTGAAGGAGGAGCGCGGCAACAAGGGCGCGGCGCTCACCACCTATCTCTCGCTCGCCGGCCGCTACTGCGTGCTGATGCCGAACACCGCCCGCGGCGGCGGCATCTCCCGCAAGATCACCAACGCCGCCGACCGCAAGAAGCTGAAGGAGATCTCCGCCTCGATCACCGTGCCGGAGGGCGCGGGGCTCATCATCCGCACCGCGGGGGCGAGCCGGACGAAGACCGAGATCAAGCGCGACTACGAGTACCTGCTGCGGCAGTGGGAGCAGATCCGCGACCTGACGCTGAAGTCGATCGCGCCCTCGCCGATCTACGAGGAAGGCAGCCTCATCAAGCGGGCGATCCGCGACCTCTACAGCCGCGAGATGGACGAGATCCTGGTCGATGGCGAGCGCGGCTACCGCGAGGCCAAGGACTACATGAAGATGCTCATGCCTTCGCATGCGAAGAACGTGAGGCATTACAACGAGCCGCTGCCGCTGTTCTCGCGCTTCCAGGTGGAGAGCTATCTCTCCGCCATGTTCAACCCGGTCGTGCAGCTCAAGAGCGGCGGGTATATCGTCATCGACGTGACCGAGGCGCTGGTCGCGATCGACGTGAACTCCGGCCGCGCGACGCGCGAGGCGTCGATCGAGGAGACGGCGCTCAAGACCAACCTCGAGGCCGCCGAGGAGGCGGCGCGGCAGATGCGCCTGCGCGACCTCGCCGGCCTCATCGTCATCGACTTCATCGACATGGAGGACCGGCGCAACAACGCCGCCGTCGAGAAGCGCCTCAAGGAGAAGCTGAAGAGCGACCGCGCCCGCATCCAGGTCGGGCGGATCTCGGCGTTCGGCCTGCTCGAGATGTCGCGCCAGCGGCTCCGCCCCGGCATGATCGAGGCGACGACCAAGGCCTGCCCGCACTGCCACGGCACGGGCCGGGTGCGCTCCGACGACTCGATGGCGCTCGCGATGCTGCGCGAGATCGAGGAAGAGGGCGTGAAGCAGCGCTCGAAGGAAGTGCTGATCGTCGCGCCGGTCGAGATCGCCAACTATCTCCTGAACCAGAAGCGCGAGCACATCGCGATGATCGAGAGCCGCTTCGGGCTCTCGGTGCGGATCGAGGGCGACCCGTCGCTGATCTCGCCCGACTATCGGGTGGAGCGGTTCAAGACCGCCTCGCGGATCGTGCCGGTGGCGAGCGCCGCCCTGCCGGTCGTGGCCTATCCCGAGGATGTCGCCGAGGACGAGGACGAGGCCGTCGAGGCCGAGACCGAGGCCGCGGAGGCGCCCGAGGCGGCCGGCGAGAAGGCGAACGGCAAGCGCAAGCGGCGCCGGCGTCGGCGCGGCGGCAAGGGCAACGGCGAGAACGGCCACGAGCACCACGCCGAGGACGGCGCGGAAGCGGTGTTCGACGCCGGCGACGCCGGCGGCGCCGCGGCGCCCGCTGTGGTCGAGGACGCCCCCGAGCCGGTGGCGGCGGAGGCGGTGACGGCGGAGCTCGCGCCCGAGGAGACTACGCCCGAGGAGACCACACCGGAGGAGACCACACCGGAGGAGCCCGCGCCCGAGGAGGAGCCCGCGCCGCGCAGCCGGTCGCGTCGCCGGTCGCGGAGCCGCGCCGGCGAGGCGCCGGCCGAGCAGCCCGCTGCGGCATCCGCATCGCCGTTCGACGAGGTGATCGAGCTCGGCGAGGAGGCGGTCTCGCAGATCGTCGAGGTGCCGGAGACCGACGCGCCGCAGCGCAAGCCGCGCGAGCGGGTGCGCAAGCCGGCGGTCGCCGTGCTCGCCGAGGCGCTGGCCGCCCCGACGCCGCCAGCCGAGGCGGAGCCCGCCCCTGCACCCGCGCCGGAGGCTCCGGCGGAGGCGGCCCCCGAGGCTGCGGCGGAGGCTGCGGCCGAGGTCGCGATGGAGGTTGCGGAGGACGTTGCGCCGGAGCCGGCAGCGGAAGCCGCTCCCGAGCCGGTGCCGGTCGCCGTGGCGGATCCCGAGCCGGCGGCGGACGCTTCCCCCGAGTCCGTGCCCGAGTTCCAGGCCGAGTCTGGGGCCGAGCCGGAGAGCGCGGAAGCGGCGCCGGCGGTGCCTGCCGAGGCGGAGACCGAGGCGGCGGAGGAGAAGCCTCAGGAGCCGAAGCGCCGCGGCTGGTGGTCGCGGGCGGTCAGCGACTCGTGAGCGCCCCGGCGTGGGCCGGCGATGACGCGGCCCACGCTTCGAGCCGGCGAAGGCCCTCGGCCATGTCGGCGGTCGATCCGGCATAGGAGAAGCGCAGCGTGTGCGCCCCGCGCCCGGGGTCGAAGTCGAGCCCGGGCGTCACCGC
>Ga0075163_10011123_pt1 | contig 11733 bp, 9 predicted proteins | sample JI1023141ADNA_FD_71478 | JGI IMG/M metagenome (GOLD analysis project Ga0075163, IMG submission 71478) | Wastewater effluent complex algal communities from Wisconsin, to seasonally profile nutrient transformation and Carbon sequestration -... | ecosystem: Engineered > WWTP > Effluent > Algae... | reverse complement strand
CCCGCTTGTTCCTGATGTGTAAATAATCGTGGCAGGATCGCTGTCTTCTAATTTTTCGAAAGTAGGTACGGCGGCAATATCATTTGAAAAAAGAGAATCAAGATGTGCAGATTTGCAGGTGCAATTCCAAGTTTTGCAAACTTCATTTTTAAGCTCTTCATCTGCGTAAATAAATAGAGAAGGTTCGCAATCATTGGCCATAAACGCCAATTCTTTTGGATCTTGACGATGGTAAAGTGGAACAGTGATCGCCCCCAATGAAATAATTGCAAGATCGCAGGCGATCCATTTGGCTGAATTGGATCCTAAAAGAACAACGCGGTCGCCTTTTTTAACGCCCATCGACTGAATAGATATGCGAGCGCCTGCAATCAATGCTGCAAATCGTTTTTTGGAAATGGTTTTGACTTGATCAACATGAACTTCCTGCATCCAAGCAGAAGAAGCATTGTTTTTCAGGTGACTTAGAATCTGTTCAACAAACATCATGAAAATCGCTCCATGAGTTTTTCGATATTAGAATCAAAATGAGGAAGATATTCATTCCAGATTCGATTCCGTTGTTTGAATGGAAACTCTGGGTAGATTCTTTTCACTTCATCTTCAAAGGTCATTCCCATTTCGCCCATGAGTTTGAGTTGTCTTGGAATAACACGTCCGATTTCGTGGGAGATTCTTTCGCCATCCATAAAAAGTGTTTCCAAAATCTTAGCTGTTTTTTCCTGAAGATTATCTTCATCAACAGTGAGCAAAAGATGTTGGTGGTTACGTTCGATCATCATATTGCGAATGCGTTCGTCCATCGTGATGCCGGCAGAAGGAACCAAGCCTCCCATAGAACATACAACCGCATGGAAACGAGACGTTAAAAGCATCGACGAGCAACGAAGAATGCTGACCATGTCGTACATATTGTACTCATCGCTGACGAAAATCGGAAGATTGCCTCCCATTTCAGCAGACAATGCCTCGCATGCTTTGCGATCTAATTTTTCCATTCCGATAATGATTGGAAACACGTCGTGTTTTTCACGAAATTCTTTAACCGCACCAGCGATCGAAGAAATGTAGGTTTGATATTTTCTCTCATCTTCGGCAGATGTGTGATGGAAATAAACAGATTTGTAATGCTGGGCTTTGTGTTTTCCCCAAAAAAAACGTTCAAAACTTTTCTTGATGCTTGGAGATACCGGCCAGCAAAAAGGGTGAATGGGAGAGAGAGCTAAAATCTTGGTTTTACCGTCCCAACCTTTTTGATGAAGAATGGATTGTCCCTTTTCTTTGGGCGAAGGTCGAAAGGTCCAAGCCGTATCTGTACCTGTAGCTGTACGGATATGAAAATCTTCGAGCATGGTTTCCGAAGCTTTGTTTCGGCAGATGACAAGGGAGTCTCTGCAGAATTTTTTCACAAATGCTTTCAATGGAGGATTCATAAAACCTGCCTCTGCTCCATACCCAACGCTTAATTTTCCTTCAGCATTGGCCATGCCCAATGATCCAGCCATCATGGTTGAAAGCGCATCGGCAAACTTAGACTTGAACATAGAGCCTTCACAAGCAATCACGCCGTGATGCTTTGGGCACTCTTGATAGAGAAATGGAGGAAATATTTCAGGCATGCGCACCTGAGAAACTTTTTCAAAATAATTTTTAGTGAGATTTTGATCGATGGTCAGGATGGATAGATCAATATTTTCGTCGCCCAATATGTGCCGAACTTGGCGGATCATTTCTTCAACGCGAACATCACCACCCGTGTTTCGAGCTCCGGCATAACCTGCAAAAAGAATTTTCAGCTTTTGACCGGGTTTCCATTCATTCGGTTCGACTTGAGCTTTCTTTTTGGTCAGATAGATAAACGCAGCCATCATCTTTTGAAGCATGACATCTGGGTTTAAGAAATTATTCCAAGTCTTATCGCTCACAAAATCTCCTACGCACGAAGAGGTTGGAAAGGATATTTGAAATCATGTTCGGTCACGAATTCATAAAGTGAATATCCGTAATCTGAGAATGGTACTGGAGTAGATCCGATTTCATCGCAGATGCGTTGGTTATCAAAAACCGTATTGAATGTAAGATATGGAAAAAATACTTTAAGAAGCATTCCCGCTCCAGAGATTCCAAATTTTCTTGGAGAATTCGCGGCAAGATTGATCGCTCCACGAAATACAGGTTCCAAGGAAGGAACAAACTTGGGACGTTTGAGTCCGTGACGTGCAAGTGCATCGACAATTTGTCCATAATTGAGAGCACCTTTACCTGAGCTCAAATGATAGATGCGATGGTTTGGTTTTTCTTTTTGATGGATATCTACGATCGCACCACCGACATAGTTGGCAGGGATGATGTCGAGTTTCCAGCTTTCATCGAAAGGAAGGATCGGAAGTTTTTGAAGCCAAACAAAAGCTTGGGCCATATCAAACTGAGTTGTCTTTGAAAAACGATTGTCACCCAAAATGATGGATGGGCGGAAAATGATTGTGGATACATCCGGAAGAAGTTCAGTGATCATGTGTTCGCAGAATTTTTTGGTGCGTGCATATGGATCATAGTCGCTTCGGTTCCAATCAATTGAAGCGTCTTCTGTAACAACTTCGTGATGACGGTGTCCGGCAACAGCCACAGTCGATACAAAGCTCAATCTTCTAAGGCCATGATGCGTTTGGATTTCGCGAGCGAGTTTGGCGATTTGAAGAGTTCCCTTTAAATTAACGTTCATGCAAACTTTTTCGGATTTACGATTCAAAGAAGCTGCGCAGTGAATGATTGAATCCGTTTGTTCAACAAGGGTGTTCCAATCTTGCGTGCTCAATCCAAATTGTTTTTCACTTAGGTCGCCGCGGAAAATTTTGATTCGATTTTGCAAATGGTTGCGAAACTCTGTTTCATCCATGTGCAATTGTAGGGATTCCCAAAGTTTTTGAATCACTTCTTTTTCATCTTTGCCACGGATCAGAACTGCGAGATTTTCTTTATGTTCTCTCAATAATTTTTCAGCAACGTAAGAACCGAGATAGCCAGAAGCGCCTGTCATAAAAATCATTCGATCACCTTTTTCTCTTCCATTGAATTTTCCTGAAAATTTACGGATCCAGGGATAGGATCAATTCCAGTTGCAGCATTTTCTTTCGAGATATTCGGATACTTGCCATTACCGTTCGCACTTGAGAGCGAAATCGGATGTGCCGGTTTAAATTTTTCCATGGTTTTGGCTTCAATCGCAGGGAAGCACCATTTGCGAAGCCCAGGCATCTGAACGTTTTTCCAGTAATCTTCCCAGTTTACTTTTCGGATCGAGGAAAATTCCAATTCAGGTTCCTTAACGTCATATTTGAACAAGGACTTGGTTGTAAAAATATGTCTGTAGTCATGAATGAATGGGTAAAAAAGCTCTAGAAGTTTTTCAATCTGTTCTAGCTTTCTATTTGTTCTAAGCGCCCATGCATGCGGCTTTTGAAATAAGAATTTGAACGGACCAGATTTTGATTTAGCCTTGGACGTCATTTTTTCAAATGTCGTGAAGAATTTTTTGAAGTTCGAAGTCGAGAGTGGATGATCTTTTCGAGATGGAATGGTTTTCCAACGGGACAAAATCATGCGTTCACGCCAATCAGCACCATGTTCTCTATAATATATAGAGTGGCTGTCGGAGGTGAACTTGCAAGCTTGATCAATGGTCAAACGATTATTGTCGGAAGTTGAGCAGTGGTAAACTTTTTCATGCTTGCCTTCAAGTAAAGCTGCAGAAGCAATGCTCAATCCGCGCGCGACATAATCCACAGGGATCACATCGAATGGATTTCCTTTTTTAAGTGGAAGATGTCTGAACCAGCTCTTCATCAAGTAGGCCAATGGACCAGAAGTATTGAATCCTTCGTTCCATCCAGCGAACGGGAATGAAAAAGAACTTTCAACAATCGAAGGGCGGAAAATCACAAGTTCAAGCGTTGGATAGTGTTGTTCGAGAACAACTTCGGCAAGACCTTTGGTGTAAGTGTAAGTGTTTGTCCAACCAAGTTCTTTTGCGCGTTTGGTTCCAAGATCCATCAACGCATCACGAAGTTTTTTACGCTTCATGTTCTCCATGGTTTTGGAAATTTTCTTTTCTGAGAAAGGCTCTTTTTTCAATTCAACATTGCGCTCTTCGATCATTTTTCGAAGTTGAGCCAGTTGCTCAGGGCTTTCCATGTCTTTGGTTGTTTTTTCAATGTTGGTATCGATCCATTGAAGTTCATATTCGATGCTGAGAGGTGTGTCGTTAGGTGTTCTGTCTGTGAAAACTTTTTCCTCGATGTTGCCTTGACGGGTTCCGGCTACATAACATGTGCTGATGTGAACAAGTTTTTTGCTTTTGCAATCTTGAACGAAGTCAGCAACATTCATCGTGCCTTGCACGTTGATCAAAAATGCTTCAGTTAATTCTGGATTGAAATCCACAAGCCCTGCGAAATTTACAGTGAGATCTACTTCTTGCTGAAGTTTTTCAACCAAAGATTCCGATAGACCAAGATTTTCAAGAGAAACATCACCCTCAATGATTTCAACTTTATCGCGAAGATAGTTAGAAAGTTCGTATTTGAATTTTTGATGGAGGTGCTCAAACACATAAGATGAGTTGATCAGGTTTTCAAAACGATCGCGTCCAGATTGAGAACCTTTACCGCGAATTAGAATGTACATTTTTTTAAACGTTTGAATTTGTGAAAGTAGTTGAGTTAACCAAACTTTTCCCAAAAAACCTGTAGCACCGATAATAAACACCGTTTTGTTGGTGAAGGATCTTCGGATCGATAGAGGAATCTGCGGTTGTTGAAGCTTTAATTCCATAAACTTCTATGGTCGTATCCGAAATAATTAGTCATTGCGAGCTAAATTAGACTGACACATCAGTCTAATTTGTCAAACCATGAAAACCAATAATTTCAGTAAGTTGAATCAGGCATGCGACCCGACATGGTCGCCAAAAAAATCTATTCTACGATCTTCCAGTCCTTATTATTCTCAAGAGTAAATTTTAAGGTTTGGGTTTGGGACGCTAATCCTTTGGTCCAGGACACTTCCATAATGGCAAACTCGCCTTGGAAGTAAGGGTTGGATGGAGTAAAAATGGTCTGAGTCATCGCCATTCTCATTTCCTGGCGGGTTTTTTTCGGGATTTTTTTTAAATCCTTTTTAACTTCGGCTTTGCGTGGCTGAGCATAGCATTCAGACATTGCATCCACATCATCTTCCAGCGCGGCTTTGCGCCAGGTATCGAAGGTGTTGGCGGGTGTGCCATAAGGTCCTTTGGTGGCATCAATATCTTCAAACGAATCATTCTCAATTTTATCCAAAGACTTGTTGGATTTACTTTTACCTAAAAACGGTTTGTAGGCTTGCGGAGGAATGTTCTTATAAATAGAGGAGATCTCCGCATAGGGAATTTTTTTCTTACCTCCATCTGGCAACTCGATTGTGACATCTTTGGGGAAATCAGAAAGCTTACCATCAAGTACTTCGCCAGTAGTAAGTTCAATGGATTCGCTCCAAGTCAGGGATGGTGCCAGTAGAATTGAAAGCAAAAGTAGTTTTTTCATGCCCTCAATCTAACCAAAACCTCAGAAACCCCCAAGATTTTCTTTCTTGACCCGATGATAAAAAAAGGACTAAAACATAGGTCATGACAACGCAAACATTAGCCTTTTCAAGAACATCCACTCAAGCCCGCTTCCTTTGGATTGCATTTTTCGCGATCCTAACTGGACTTTCAGCCCTGGTTAAAATTCCTTTGGGATTTACACCGGTCCCTGTTTCCCTTCAAACCGCTGTAGTTATGCTTTCAGCCGTGATTTTGGGACGAGATGGTATGTGGGCTCAAGCGCTCTATCTATTGTTAGGCGGAATTGGTCTTCCATTTTTCTCACCTGATACCGCAGGCGTTCAAGTTCTGTTTGGCGCAACTGGCGGATACTTAATTGGTTTTGTGATCGCTGCCGCTTTCGTAGGTTATAAAATTCAGCCTCAATGGAGCACATTGCCAGTTTGGAAACGTACAGCACTTTTGTTGGCAGCTTCCATGTTGATTTTCATCCCTGGCGTTCTTCAATTGAAATTCGTAGCTGGCGTATCCTTTGCAAAAGCTTTATCGTTGGGCTTCTATCCATTTATCCTCGGGGATATTTTGAAATCACTTGCTGTTTCATTCACCCCAGCCAAGTGGACCTTAAAAAACTAAATTATAAATAAGCCGTAAGTTATAGCCCCAACGAATAAGCTTGACGGGCACTGGTCAAAAAACATACTCTTGTATGGAGTATTCAACTCTTATGGATGAAATAATGAAAGACGATGAATTTTTAAAACCAGATTCAGACTTTCAATCCGCTGAAGATCAACTTCCTCAGGAACTCCTGAATGAAATTGACCTTGTTCTGGGCGAAGCCGTCCAAGAAAAAGACAATCGACACCAAGAAAATACACCTATCGTTGGACTTGAAGAAATTCAAGACTACGGGTTGTATGAAATGCACAACACGTTCTTGGATCTTTTAAGTCATAACCTCTCTCCATTAACCCGTTATGTGAAGGCATTCACATTGGGTGCAAATTACGAAACCGTTTTGGAACTTTGCGATCTTTTGATCTCTCCGATTCTTCCTCGCTTGAAAGAAATTGGATTGAATCAACATTTAGATGAACTCACATTCTTTAAATCTGTTCTTCATTTTGCAAAAAGTGAAACAGATCCAAAAGGACGCGAAGTTATGAAGAGCGTTGTCTATCGTTCGTTCAAAGAACTTCAAAAAAGATTTCATTTAACCTATCGCGGATCCAAAGTAGCCGTGAAAAATCTGATTTCGTTTCTGGATGCGCTCAAAGCCAACTCGGAAATCTCAGATGAAACGATTCAAAGATTTTTTGCTATTGGCGTGCCGTCGCTTACATGGGTTCGCAAGACAAGCTCTGAAGAATTGACCAGTCTTTCTGGAATTCCGGTTGAAATGATCCGAAAAATCCGTCTTTTGGCGAAAGAACAAAAATCAACCACTCAATCTCGCACGATGGCTGGTGGATACCGTATTCCTGCTCCAAACCGCAAAGTTTACAGCGAAGACGATGTGAAGGATTCTTTCGTTATCTCTATTGATGAGCTCGACAACGAAAAAGACGAAGATCTTAAGTAGTTTTTATTTCTTTTTTAAATGATCCAATAATTCTGCAGCGTGTTCTGTGACGTTCACTTTCGGGAACACTTTTTCAATAATACCTTTTTCATTGATCACAAATGTTGAGCGAATAACACCCATGTATTTTCGACCGTACATGCTTTTTTCACCCCAAACGCCAAACCCTTTGGCGAGAGAAACATCTTCATCCATCAAAAGCGGAAAAGGGAGCTTGAATTTGTCGATGAATTTTTTATGCGAAGCAGCCGAATCTTTACTGACTCCAAAGACAGGAATTTTGAGCTTTTTAAACGCAGAATAGTCGTCTCGAATCGAACAAGCTTCTTTGGTGCAGCCAGGAGTATTGTCCTTGGGATAAAAATAAACGATGTATTTTTGTCCTTTCAAACTTTTGGATGAGATGGAGTTGCCGCTTTCATCTTCGGTTGAAAAGGAGGGTGCTTTGTCGCCTTCTTTGAGCATGGAAAATGGATTCAAATTCAAAATTCAAATAGGGTCAAGAAAGATCGAATTCGATTTTCAAAGTGACCAATTAATAATGCGGGTCGACGGGCCCGCCAACAGGCAGAAATATCATGGCTCGTATTATTAATATGTAGTATTTGCTCCTCTAGTCCTTGTATAAATTGAGTTTTACTTTTATAAATATGCCATGATTAAACAAGCGGTTATACCAGCAGCTGGCCTAGGTACTCGTTTTTTGCCAGTCACCAAAATTTTACCTAAAGAGCTTTTGCCCATTGTTGAACGACCTGCTTTGGAATACGTGATTGAAGAGCTGGCTGAATCCGGCATTGAAGAAGTGATTCTGATTTTGAGTCCTGAAAAGGAATCGATCTTCACCTATTTTTCCGAAGGTGGATTCATTGATCAGATGTTGGAAGAACGTGGTCATGGAGAAAAGCTCGGTGAACTGCGTAAACTTCTCAAAAGAATCCGTTTCAAAAGAGTTTATCAAAAAGTTCCATTGGGCTTGGGGCATGCAGTGTTGTGTGCAAAACGCGAAATCAAAAATCCTTTTTTCGCAGTAGTTTTGCCAGACGATTTAGTTTTTTCCAAAAAACCCTGCTTACAACAATTAATCAATGAACATAAAAAAACCGGCAAAAATATTCTTGCTGTAGAAGAAGTTGAAAAAAACCAAGTCTCTTCCTACGGTATCGTGGGAAGTGCTCAGAAAATTGGAACAAAAAAATCCTTTCAGATCTCCCAGATTGTTGAAAAACCAACCATTGCTGCCGCACCTTCCAGATATGCTGTTGTCGGGAGGTATATTTTGTCCAAATATATTTTTGATCATCTTGAAAATGACACTGAGAAAAAACACGGTGAAATACAACTCACCACATCCATTGAAAAATTCGTGGAACAAAATCAAGTTCAAGGATTGGCATTTGAAGGAACGCGTATTGACGTGGGTCAACCACTAGGATTTGTTAAAGCCAATATTACTTATGGTTTGAAACATAAAAAGTTCGGCAAAGAAATTATGCAATTTGTGCGTGAGGTGAATCAATGAAAAAAAAGATCATCTTTATTTTAGCTTTGTTGGTAACCAGCAAATCCTATGCATGGTTTATGCAACCAGGAGACTTTTTTCAGACTTGGGCCGCTCAAAACAAGACTCCTCAAACTTTGTTGATCAAACAAGAGAGAGATTTAATCTCTAATGGAACGGTTACACAGACTAGTCCAGAAACAATTAAGGTGAAGCGCTCCGGAATGTACAAGTGGCTTTCAGAAGTTCCCGGATTGGAGGAGATGAAGGTCCTTGGTAAATCTAAGGCGACATTAGGACCACCAAAAAGTCAGCGTGATGTTCCTTTAAAAAATGTTTTAACTCCTATTGAAGTTGTTTTGATTTATGCGAACGCAGGGAACATCGAATCGGTTCTTAAACAAATTGACATTGATCCAACCCAAACGAAATTGGAATTGGTGCAGAAAAACAAAGAAGTTCGCATCGGAGATCCAAAAGGAAATAGAATTTATGTTTCCCCGGACAAGAACACCTTGGACGCGATGGTATTTCAGAGCAAGTTGTACCTAATCAAATACAATGTAGAAAAATTTTCCTTTTATCCGAGCGAGATTGAAATCTACGAGAATGATGTTCTGAAAGAAAAAGTCCGGACAAAATCCGTTCTGACCAATGCTAAGATCGCCGATTCCGAATTTGAATCAAAATAACATGTCTGCAGTGGGATCATATGTAGAGGTAGCTTTTCCGCTGCCACTAAATCAAACGTTTACGTACAGATGGAATTTTGAACAAGAAGCCATTGGTTATCGTGTACTTGTTCCATTCCAGAGTCGAATGCTTACAGGTTATGTCATCGATCAATCCAATGAAACTTCCCATGAAAAAATCAGGGATGTTCAGGATGTGTTGGATGAAATTCCGGTTCTCACCGATGAATTGATTTCTTTGATTCATCACATCAGTCAAAAATATGGCACTTCTTTGGGTGAAGCATTGCAGACGGTAATTCCCGCAGGTTTAATAAAGCAAACCAAGAAAAAAGTTCTCAGCACGGATCAAGAAGGAATGCCTGAATCTTTTGAAGAGCAGCAACTTCTTAAAATAATCCGAACAAAAAAAACCATGGATTGGAGCACACTTAGAAAAAATCATCCGAACTCAATCCCTACATTACGCAAGCTTCAAAAAGATGGATGGATTGCATTCGACAGTGTTTTGCAAAATCAAAGAGCGCGCGATATTAAAGAAACAGTTTATTCATCGGCTCAATCAGACACGTTACCCAAAGGCAGAAAACAACTTCAAGTTTTCAATTCCATTGTTGGACAAGCTGAAGTTTCATTGTCCGCGTTGAAAAGCATTTTTGGAGATGACGTCACAACAACGCTACGTCTTTTGGAAAAAAAGAATCTGATCAAAAAAAAATCCAAACTGGTCAAAGATTCCCAAGCTATTGAAACCGTGAGCACGCCTCTTCAACTTACGGTTGATCAGGAAAAGGTGGTGGATCGTATTCAGGAAGCAGTGAAGGCAGGAAAGCAAACTACAATTTTACTCCATGGAGTAACAGGAAGTGGAAAAACAGAAGTTTACCTTCAAGCCGCCCAGCGATGTTTGGAAATGGGTAAAAATGTATTGGCCCTTGTTCCTGAAATTTCTCTTACCCCACAGTTTTTATTTCGTTTTCAAAGCCGTTTTGGAAGAAAGATCGCTTTGCTGCACAGTCAACGATCTGAAACGGAACGATTGCATGAGTGGAAGCGCATCCTGGAAGGTCAGGCACAAATCGTTGTGGGAACGCGAAGTTCAGTTTTTAGTCCCTTGAAAAATATAGGACTTGTTATCCTGGATGAAGAACATGATCGTTCATACAAGCAAGATGACCATGTGATGTATCACGCAAAAGACATCGCGTTTGAAAGAGCTAAAAAAGAAAACGCGGTTGTGCTTTTAGGATCGGCAACGCCGTCGATTGAAACCTTTTTTGCAACTGAAAATAATTCGATTGAAAAAAACACGCTACCGAATCGTATTCGTCAGCAGGATATGCCTGAAGTTGAAATTGTAGACCTGCAGCATGAAAAAAAATTCGGTGAGCAGACCATGTTCTCGCAACGTTTGCGTGAAGAAATCGAAAATACCCTGTCTAATGGCAAACAAGTTATTTTATTTTTGAATCGTCGTGGATATTCAACACATATTTACTGCCCAACTTGCGGACTTACACTTCAATGCCCAAATTGTTCGATATCAATGACGTTTCACCGTGAAACGGATGAATTCCAGTGTCACTACTGTGATTTGATTCAAACGCCCGATCAGATTTGCAAGTCTTGCAATGCCAGCAATTGGATTCGCTTTGGATTTGGAACGGAACGTGTCGAGAAAGAATTGAACTTCTTATTCCCTGATGCTCGGGTAGAACGTTTGGATCGCGATACTTCCAGAAAAAAAGATACGTTTGATACGGTCTTCTCAAATTTTGCTCAGAAGAAAATCGATATTTTGATTGGGACCCAAATGATCACCAAAGGATTGGATTTTGAGGATGTTGATCTGGTTGGGGTACTCTTGGCGGATCAGGGGTTGGGCTTTCCAGATTTCCGTGCAGCTGAACAAACTTTTCAGTTGTTAACGCAAGTGATTGGCCGTGCAGGGCGTGGTGATCGCAGGGGCAAAGCAATTCTTCAAACACTGCAACCGAACCATTATTCGATTTTAGCTGCAGCTTCTCAAAATTACCGTGAATTTTACGATCGTGAAATCGAATATCGACGACAAACCATGTATCCACCGTTTTCAAAAGTGATCCTGTTTGAGATCAAGGGAAAAAACAGAAACACAGTGGTTCAAATGTCGGACTGGCTGAAAAAGCAGATCGAAACGATGAACAAAAAAGATTCAGCATTTACAATTTTAGGCCCATCACCTGCGCCTATTGAAAAGATCAATTCAAATTTCAGGTTCCATCTTTTTTTGAAATCAACCAATGCGGCAGAGATTGAAAAGGCAGCGAAATGGGCCTATGAAAAATCCAGGGATGAATTTCAAAAACGTGATCTCATGTTAAAATTCAATCTG
>Ga0075163_10011121_pt1 | contig 11733 bp, 10 predicted proteins | sample JI1023141ADNA_FD_71478 | JGI IMG/M metagenome (GOLD analysis project Ga0075163, IMG submission 71478) | Wastewater effluent complex algal communities from Wisconsin, to seasonally profile nutrient transformation and Carbon sequestration -... | ecosystem: Engineered > WWTP > Effluent > Algae... | reverse complement strand
ACCCCAGCTACCCCTGCAACCGGCATTTCGTGGCCGCTGCCGAGGCCGTGGCCCGGCTGCTGCCGGCCTCGCCCGAGCACCGCTTCCAGCTCGATGCGCAGGCCGTGTCGCAGGCCTGGGGCCCGGCCACGCGCGGCGTGCTGCTGGCCTCGCCGTCCAACCCCACCGGCACCTCGATCCATCCGGACGAGATGCACCGCATCGTCGAGTTCGTCCGCGCCCGCGACGGCGTCACCATCGTCGACGAGATCTACCTCGGCCTGAGCTACGACGACACCTACGGCGCCAGCGCGCTGCGCTTCGGCGACGACGTGGTGTCGGTCAACAGCTTCTCCAAGTACTTCAACATGACCGGCTGGCGCCTGGGCTGGCTGGTGCTGCCCGACGCCCTGGTGGCACCGGTTGAGCGCCTGGCGCAGAACCTGTTCATCTGCGCGTCCACCATCGCCCAGCATGCGGCGCTGGCCTGCTTCGAGCCCGAGTCGATCGCCGAATACGAGCGCCGCCGGGCCGAGTTCCGCGCCCGCCGCGACCTGGTGGTGCCGGCGCTCGACCGCCTGGGCCTGCGAGTGCCGGTGATGCCCGACGGCGCCTTCTATGCCTACGCCGACTGCAGCGCCCATGCGCCGGACAGCTGGGATTTCTGCTTCGACCTGATGAAGCGCGCCCATGTGGCGCTGACCCCGGGCCGCGACTTCGGCCGGCATGATCCGCAGCGCTGGCTGCGCCTGTCCTTCGCCACGTCCACGGCACGGCTCGAAGAGGCCCTGCACCGCCTCCAGCGCGAGTTGTGACATTTCTCCCACGACGCGCGGGCGACCGGTGACAAGCGGTTAACCAGCACAGGGCTGGTTCGCATCTGGATGCAGTTGGGGGCGCCGTCCCGACGTATGCTGCTGCGAGTGAAACCGACCGACCCGATTGCCCCATCGCCGTACCCAGGTGCACCGCCGGGACCGATGGATTCGTCGTCGCGCGATTGGCAGGCCCTGGCCGACGACAGCGCCCCGGTACCGCTCGACCTGCTGCCTCCGCCCAACCAGGCCGCACCCACCATCGGCCATGTGGGGCGCTATGCGCTCAAGCGCCGGCTCGGCGAAGGCGGGCTGGGCCGCGTCTACACGGCCTGGGACCCGATCCTCTCGCGCAACCTGGCCATCAAGACCCTGCAGCTCGGCGCCTCTGGCGTGCACCGCGAGGCGCTCGATGCGCTGATCCTCGACGAGGCCCGTGCGGTGGCCGGCCTCAACCACCCCAACATCGTCACCGTGTACGACGCCGGGCGCTCCGAGCTGGGCGTGTACATCGCGATGGAGCAGTTGCCCGGCAGCGACCTGCGCCAGCTGCTGTCCGAGGGCTGGCGGCCCGAGCCGTTGCGCGCGGCCAAGCTGATGCGCCGCGTGGCCGACGCACTGGCCTATGCGCACGGCAAGGGCGTGATCCACTGCGACATCAAGCCCGCCAACATCCTGCTGATCGACCGGCGCAAGCCCAAGGTGCTCGATTTCGGCATCGCCCGGGTCGCCCACCGCGCGGGCAATTCAGCGCTCGACGGCCTGATCACCGGCTCGCCACACTACCTGGCGCCCGAGCAACTGCGCGGCGGCACGCCCGATGCCCGCAGCGACGTCTATTCGATGGGCGTCGTGCTGTATGAGCTGCTCACCGGGCGCAAGGCGTTCGGCGGCAAGTCGATCCAGGATATCGCCGACGCCGTGCTGCAGGGCCGCCCGGTGCCGGCCCATGCGCTGTCGCCAGGCGTGCCGGTCGAGCTGTCGGCCATCGTCACCAAGGCCATGGCCCTCGAGCCGGGACAGCGCCACGCCAGCGCGCGCGACCTGTCGATGGCATTGCGCCAGTGGATGAGTTGCGCCACCGCACCCGACCACATCGGCGGGGCGGCCTGGAACCCGCAGCACCCCGCCGCGGCGTCGGCCGCGCGATCCGCCACCTTGGCCAACGCCCGACCGGCCGCCAGGCCGGACGCGGAGCCCGCACCCCCGACGGCCGAGACCACCGGGCGGCGCCGGACACTGACGGCGGTGGCCGCGGTCGCGCTGGTGCTGCTGGGTGCGGTCGTGCTGTGGCTGCGCGTGGGCTGAGCCCGCGTCGCAGCAGGCCTGGCAGGCGGCCCGGGAGCGGCCGCGGCCTGTTCGCTCGCGTATCATCGACCAGCGACCGATGCCAGCCTTGCACCACGATGCCCCAGCCCCTGCGCCGTTCCACCACGGTGTGCGCGTGTACTGGGAGGACACCGATGCCGGTGGCGTGGTGTTCTACGCCAACTACCTGAAGTTCTTCGAGCGCGCCCGCACCGAATGGCTGCGCGCGCTCGGCGTGGGCCAGCAGAAGTTGCGCGACGAGACCGGCGCCATCTTCGTCGTGACCGACACCCAGCTGCGCTACCAGCAGCCCGCGCGCCTGGACGACCTGCTCGACGTCACCGTGCTGCTGGCCGAACTGCGCTCCGCCTCGATGCGCCTGAAGCAGCAAGCGTGGTGCGGTGGTCGCCTGCTGTGCGAAGGCGACATCCGCATCGGCTGCGTCGACGCCGGAACCTTTCGCCCGCGCCGGATTCCGAACGAAGTCACCCGATTGCTCGCATGAACCCACAACAAGACTTCTCCATCATCACGCTGGTGCTGCACGCCAGCTTCGTCGTGCAACTGGTCATCGCAGGCCTGATGCTCACCTCGCTGGCCAGCTGGACGGTGATCTTCGGCAAGCTGTTCGGCCTGCGCGCGCTGCGCCGCGGTAACGAGGATTTCGAGCGCGAGTTCTGGTCGGGCAAGAACCTCAACGACCTGTTTGCCGCGGCCGGCCAGAAGAACGGCGACGCGCCGATGTCGCGCATCTTTGCCAGCGGCATGCGCGAGTTCCTCAAGCTGCGCGAGCGCAGGGTGGAGCCGCAGGGCCAGCTCGATGGCGCGCGCCGTGCCATGCGCGCCAGCCTGCAGCGCGAGCTCGATGCGATCGAGGGCAATGTCGGCTTCCTGGCCTCGGTGGCCTCGGTCAGCCCGTACATCGGCCTGTTCGGCACAGTGTGGGGGATCATGCATGCCTTCGTCGGCCTGTCCAACGTGCAGCAGGTGACGCTGGCCACCGTGGCACCGGGCATTGCCGAGGCGCTGGTGGCCACCGCCATCGGCCTGTTCGCGGCGATCCCGGCGGTGGTGGCGTACAACCGCTTTGCACGCGACATCGACCGCATCGCGATCCAGTTCGAGAGCTTCATCGAGGAGTTCTCCAACATCCTGCAGCGCAACGCCAGCGTGCCGGCGTCGCCGGGCACGGCGCGCTGAGGCGGACGGCAGCCCATGGCCAACGTCACCGCCCGGGGCCCGCGCCGACGCCGCGCCATGGCCGAGATGAACATGGTGCCCTTCATCGACGTGATGCTGGTGCTGCTGATCATCTTCATGGTCAGTGCGCCGCTGATCACCACCGGCCTGGTCGACCTGCCCAGCGTGGGCAAGGCGGCGCAGCGCCCCGACCATGTGATCGAGGTGATCGTCGGCACCGACGAGAAGCTGCGCCTGCGCATCGACGGCGGCGAACCCCAGCCGTCGGCCATCGGCCAACTCGCTGCGCGGGTCAAGCAATTGCAGGCGGGCAACGCGCAGACCCCGGTGGTGATTTCGGCCGATCGCAGCGTCAAGTACGAGAACGTGGTGCGTGCGATGGACGTGCTGCAACGCGCCGGCATCGCCCGCGTCGGGCTGATGGTCAAGCAAGGCAGCTGAGGTGGCCACGGGCACGCTGCAACCCAGCCTGCTGCCGCCGGAGCAGCGCGGCGGCCTGCTGGGCGCCGGCGCGCTGGCTCTGCTGGCGCACGCCCTGCTGATCGCGGCGCTGGCACTGGGCCTGAACTGGCGCATCCGCACGCCCGACTCGGTGGTGTCAGCCGAACTGTGGTCGGCCCTGCCCCAGGTGGCGGCGCCGGCCCCGGTCGAGCCGCCGCCCCAGCCCGCTCCGCGGCCGGCCCCGCCGGCGCCGACGCCCAGGCCGGTGGAGCGCCGGGCCGAGCCCGCGCCGCCCGCGCCCGATGCGCAGATCGCCATCGAGAAGGCCGAACGACAGCGGCGCCAGCACGCGCTCGAGGAAGAGCAGAAACGGGCCGCACTGAAACTGGCCGAGCGCAAGAAGGCCGAACTGCTGAAGGCCGAGCACGAGCAGGCCGAGAAGGACAAGGCCGAGAAACTGAAGCAGGCCCAGCACGAGAAGGACCTGGCACGGCAGAAGGAGGCCAAGGCCGAGGAGGAGCGCCTGGCCAAGCTGCGCGAGGCCAACCTCAAGCGCATCCTCGGCCAGGCCAACGCCCAGGGCGCACCCACCGCCACCGGCCATGCCGCGCGCGATGCGGCACCCTCGCAGGCCTATGCCGGCCGCATCAAGGCGCGCATCAAGCCCAACATCGTGCTCACCGCCGATGTGGAAGGCAACCCGACCACCGAGGTGGAAGTGCGCTGCGCCGTCGACGGCACCATCATCGGCCGGCGCGTCGTCAAGCCCAGCGGCAACACCCTCTGGGACGACACGGTGCTGCGCGCGATCGACCGCACCGAGGTGCTGCCGCGCGATGTGGACGGCCGCGTGCCGAGCACCATGACCCTGGTGTTCCCGCGCCGCGAGTAGCGCCGGGCCGTTGGCGCGGCCTGGCGCCCGTCCAACCCGATCAGCCCAGTCCCCAGACGATGTCGGCCAGCGAAAGCTCGTCGGGGCCGCTGATGCTGGCCACCAGCGACACCGTCAGGTCCGAGGTGCCGGCATCGGCGCCGTTGGTCACGTAGTACAGCCGCACCGGCGTGTTGGCCGCATCGCCCTGCGCGCCCGTCGGGTCGGCCGTCACCGCCACCACGCAGCGCGCCCCATCGGCCAGCACGAACTTGCCGGCGGCGGCGCTGGCAGAGAAATCGGCCGCGGACAACAGGCCCCCGGCCTTGTTGAAGATGAGTTCACCGGTCGTCGACACCCCGGCGAAGCTGCCGCCCAGCGCCGCGTTGATGGGCGCCGAGAACGCGCCGATCGCGCCGCCCGTGAATGCCGTCACCCGCAGCTTGTCGGAGGCCCGGGTGAAGTCGATCACCGTGTCCGAGCCGTTGAGCGCCCCACTGGCCTCGAAGACGAAGGTGTCGGCGCCGCCGTTGCCCCCTTCGAGGTGGGGGCCGGCCGACAGGCTGAAGTTGCCGCTGTCGGGCGCGACGCCGCTGTTCAGGCCGAAGCTGACCACATCGTTGGCGTCCAGCCCCGGGGCAAAGCTGAGCAGCACCGCGCCGGTGCTGGGGTTGTAGTTGGCATCGACGAGCCGGCCGGTGCCGGGCCCGGCATTGATCGCCGCCAGGTTGGCGTTGACCAGGGCCGCCATGGCCGTGCCGATGGTGGTCAACGGTGCGCCGTCCACCACGGCGCCATTGCCATCGCCGTACACCGTGTCAGCCGCGGCCGCCTCGGTCAGCGTCAGCACGGTGCCGTCGATGGTCATCGTGATCGTGATGCGGTGGCCCGCCAGCGCGCTGGCATCTGGCGTGCCGCCGAGCTGGAACGCCCAGGTCTCGCCGGTGAGACCACCGCTGAGGGTGTCGTTGCCGCCGCCGCCGCGCAAGGTGTCGTTGCCCACGGCCCCGGTCAGCACGTCGCTGGCGCTGCCGCCCCACAGCACGGCGCCGCTCCCGGGGCTGCTGTCGATGACCGACAGGGACATCCCGGTGGCCACCGGGGCCGCGGGGCTGGGCTGCCCGGTGCTGCCGAAGACCGTGCCGCCGGCGCTCAGCACGTAGCCGCCGAAGTCGAACAGCTTGGTGGCGCCGCTCTTGACGGCGCCGGCATCGAGATCGAGCGTCAGCGCGGCGCCGCGGTCGGTGGAGGCATCGGTGAACACCACCGACTCGAACTGCGACACCGTGCGCACCGTCGACAGCGGCCCCAGCACCAGTTCGTCGTCGGTGCCGGCGGTGCCGAGCACCGACAAGGCTGTGCCATCGACGTTGCGGATGTCGAGCACGTCGAAGTCGGTGTCGAAGCCGACCGCGGCACTGTTGATCAGGCTGAGATCGATGGTGTCTGCCAGGCCGCCGACGGCCGCCGAGCCCAGCGCTTCAGTGGCCAGCCGCACCGTGTCGTGGTCGCCCAGGCCGTCGACCAGGTGCGGTCCGGCCGAGATGGCCCTGGCGATGTGCTCGACCACGAACACGTCGTCGGTCGCACCGTTGTCGCGCAGGCGCTCGAAGCCCGTCAGTTCCAGCGCGTCGACGGCGGGGCCGGACAGCAGGCGGATGCCCACCAGGTCGCTGCCGCTGACGGTCTTGCCCAGGGTGATCAGTTGCGCCGCATTGGTGGACGCCAGGTTCACCAGGTCCTCGGCATCCTGCGATCCCGCGAGTTTCAGCGTGCCCGCGGCAATGGCGTTGTCGGGCGAGTAACTGGTGGTGATGTTGCTGTGCGCGCCCAGCAAGGTCACGCCGTCGCCGTTGGTGAACGAGGTGGTCGCGGTGACGACGCCGCTGGCGTTGGTGTCGTCGGCCAGGCTGGTGCTGGCCACCCACGGGGTGATGCCCACGTTGACCAGGATGCTGCGGGTCAGCTCATTGAACTTGACCGTGTTGACGCCGCCGCGCAGGTGGCTGGCGCGCTCGTCCATGGCCTCCACGCTGGTGAAGACGATCGTCTCGTTGCGGTCACTGCCCTCCACCACGCGCCAGGCGGCGCGCGGCTGGGCAACGGCAGCGTTGAACCCGGCGTCGCGGTATTCGATGAAGCTGCGGTCCAGAGGCTGGCCGGTGGACGCATCGGTGACGACGATGCGCCGCTGCTCGCGATCGTGCGGCAGGTCGACATCGGCGGTCAGGTTGAAGTTGACGCCGTAGTTGATGGTCCAGTCGCGCCCCGACTGCGACAGGTCGATGACGCCGCCGCCGGTGGACGCCACCAGTTCCTCCACGGCCTTCAGGGTGTCGATGCGGTCGGTGGCGTTGTTGAACACGTTGTCCAGGGCATCGTCGTTGACCAGCACGTACTGCGCCACGACCGTCGAGACAGGGCTCACCACCGCCACGATGCGGCCGCTCTCGGCGCTGTAGTCGACGCGGTCCGTCAGCAGCCCCAGGTCGAAGCTGAAGAGCGACTGGTTGCTGGCCTGCGGGATGTTGCCCCGGTCGGCACTGTGGTTGGTGGTGACCAGTGCGGCGCCAGCCACGGTGCCGGTGGCGCGCAGGTCGGCGATGGACATCCGCAGCGGCACCGCGCCGGACTGGTTCAGCAGGTCCGCGTTCAGGTAGGTGTTGATCTTGATCTCGCCTTCCAGCGCGCTGGCCGGCACGCCGGCGCCGCTGTTGTCCATCCGGTCGCCGATGACCAGCAGGTCGGCCGCGCCCACGGGCGGCGGCGTCACGCTGCTGTCCCTGATGAGCGCCTCGATCGAGGCCACGTCGCCGGACAGGCGCAGGCGCAGGGTCTCGGCGCCTTCGGTGGTGGCGTCGGCGACCAGGCGCACGGTGGACACACCGACGCCCGCCGCATCGATGGTGAAGCTGCCGGTGAGCTGCCCGCCGACGATGTCGGCGGCGGTGATGCCGGTGCCGGACAAGGTGTAGGTGAGCACCGACCCCGCGGGCACCTGGGTGGTCGTCAGCGTGAACACCAGGTTGCCGCCTTCGTCCTGGCTGTCGCGATCGACGCTCAGCGCATAGGTGGGCAGCGGCGTCCGGCTGGTGTCGGAAATGCTCAGGTCGACCTGTCCGCGCCCGTTGTCCAGGGCCGCGTGCAGGGTTTCCGGCCCTTCGGTGGTGGCGTCGCTCGCCAGCACGATGGTCGCGTGCGCCAGGCCGTTCGAATCGACCACCAGTTGCCCGGTCAACTGGCCTCCGACGATGTCGGACGCGGTGATGCCGGTGCCGCTCAGATGGAACGGGAGGATCGTGCCGGGCGCGACGTGGGTGGTCTGCAGCGTCAGCGTGACCGAGCTGCCTTCGTCGAAGGACGGGTTGGCGCTGAGCTGGTAGGTGGCCGGCGCCAGCGGCTCCATCAGCTGTCCGAAGCCCAGGCCGTCATAGACCGCGCCCGCGGGAGATTGCGCGTAGACGGCCGCCGTCTCGGCGCGGCCGGCCAGCAGGCTGCGCACGGCCAGCAGGTCGGCATCGGTGGTGTCGGTCGTGGCGACCAGGTCGACGATGGCGGCGGCAAATGCGCCGCGGCTGGCGTAGCGGCCCACCCAGGTGGTGATCTCGCTCACCCAGGCCGCCGTCTTGGCGGCGTCGATGGTCGATCCGAACACCAGGTTGTCGACCAGGGCACGGCAGAACGTCGTATTCGTGGAGATCGGGGCATAGGCCGTGAACGGCGACTGGGGCACGCTCAGGTTGAACATGAAGTCCAGCAGGCTGGCCGAAGTGCCTCCTGCTTGAAGGGTTCCAGCGCCCCAGGTCACGATGTCGGCGGTAGGCGCCGAACGGAAGACAGAAGAGAAGAGCTTGACCACCGTTGCGGCGGCGGGATTCAGTGAGTCGATTGCGGCCATGTCAAGCCTCCGGTTTCCGTTTGGGGTCGGCAATGCTCCGCACTTGGCGAAACACCCGAGGCCCATCATGCACCCTTGCCCGGTTCGAGAGACCGCGTCAGCGCAATGGCGGGTGTGGGCGGCCGGGCCAGCGGAGCGGGGCGCAGCTTACTGCAGCACCAGATCCGCCACATGCGCCTGCGTGTGGAGGTGGGTGTTGTCTGCATCGGCACCCACGCCGATGGCCAGCAGCGGTGGCACGTTGCGGCTTTCCTTGCCGAACAGCAGCAGGAAATCGGTGGCCAGGTCGCGTTGCTGCACCTGCCAGGTGTGCAGCGGCGACTGCGGGCCCTGCAGCACGATCATGCGCATGCGCGGTGTGAAGGCGTTGTCGATCTGCGTGCCCGGGGCCAGCCTGGCATCCCACACGTAGCACACGGTCGCGGACGGATAGCTCTCGCCCCCGCGCACTCGCGCCAGCCGCAGCACCTGCCGGTCCACGAACGGCACTTCGGCCATCGGCACGTCGAACATCGCGCACACCTTGACCGGCACGTCGTCGCCATCCTTGCGCCGCAGGTCGGCGTCGGGATTGGGCAGGTCGACACGCCAGCGCCAGCTCAGGCGCCTCAGCGCGGACGCGGCTTCGGGCACCGGGTGAACCAGGTTGCCGTAGGAATTGTCGGCATCGACCTGGAGCACGGTTTCGCCCTCGAGCTGCACCACCGCAAACCGGGTCCATGGTTTCTTCTGCTGCGGCAGGCCGGCTTTCTGCCACGGGCTGCCGGCGCGGTCGGCACTGGACAGGGGGGCCAGCACGGGTGCTGCGGCCAGCACCCCCACGCAGGCCAGCGTGGCCAGGCCTGCCGTGGCGAGGAGGTCGATGCGATTCACCGGGCCATGCTACCCGGCGCGGCGCGGGTCGGCGTTGCGGGACGTCACTCGTCGCGCAGCAGCGTCCATCCGGCATGCAGCCGGGCCAGCCAGGTCAGGCCGCACAAGGCTGCGAAGCCATAGGCCAGCGGCGCGAACCACGCCGGCCACAGGCACATCGCCACGAAGCAGATCAGGGTCTCGCTGGCCTCGGTCAGGCCGCCCAGGTAATGCAGGCCCTTCTGGGGGTAGGCCGCGCTGCGCAGCCCGCGGCGCTCGGCCATCACCGCGAAGGCCAGGAAGCTCGACCCGGTGCCGATGAACATGGCCAGCAAGAGCGCCGCAGGTCGTGCGTTGGCGGTCGGATCGGCCCACGCGAAGGCCAGCGGCACGCTGGCGTAGAAGGCAAAGTCGAGCGCGATGTCCAGGAACGCGCCGCGGTCGGTCGGCCGGGTCTGGCGTGCCACCGGGCCGTCCAGCCCGTCGGCGAGCCGGCTGAGCCCCATCAGCACCAGCCCCATTGCCATCGAATGGACGGCAATGGCCAGCGCCGATGCCAGCCCCAGGCCGAAGCCGACGAAGGTGATCGCGTCGGCACCGACGCCCCAACGCACCAGGCGCGCGGCCAGGCGGTCGAACAAGGGGGACAGCAGCCTCAGGGCCGATCGATCGAGCATGCGGTGGTGCGGTCACATCGGCTGGGGCCGCGCCATCACGTCGCCGACCAGCCCCAGCGCCGGGCCAACAGGTGGTCGGCCGACCAGCGGCCCGGGCCCCACAGCAGCAGGCCCATGAGCAGGCAGCCCCAGAACAGGTGCTGCTGGGCGGCCGCCTCGCTCACCTCGGGCAGGCTGATCACCGCCACCGCGTTGACCACGAACAGGCCCAGCGCCGCGAAACGCCCGCCCAGCCCCGCCACCAGCAGCACCGGCAGGGCGAGTTCGCCGGCCGTGCCCATGGCCGCCGCGATCTCGGGCGGCAGCAGGGGCACCTTGTACTCGTCGGTGAACAGGGCGATGGTGATCTCCCAGTCGCGCAGCTTGGTCAGCCCCGACAGGAAGAACACGCGGGCAACGTACAGCCGCGCCGCCAGCAGCGCCAGCGGCTGCAGCGCTTCGAGCAGGCCGCGCAGTCGGGCCAGGGGCAGGCCCAGGCGTTGCAGGGTCAGGCTGGAAATCATGGTGTGGCTCCATCGGCTCGGGGGCATGGGTCGGGATCGGTCGGGGGCGGCAGCACCGCCTGCAACCACTGTTGCTGCAGGGCCCGGACCAGCCAGGCCTGGAAGTCGAAATCGGGGCTGGCACGATCGAGCGCGTCACCCAGGGCCCGGCCGTCCAGCACCGCCGCGGTGAACGCGATGTCGGGCCCGGCGTCGATCTGCTCGACCGCCACCCGCCAGCCTTCGCGCCGCACCAGCGCGCATTGCGCCTCGCCGCGCGCCATCGCCGCGCGCATCGGCGCGAAGCGGTCGGGCTCGCTGCTGCGGTGTGCCAACCAGATCGACACCACCGGCCAGCGCGACTGCAGCAACGCGGTACCCGGGCGCAGCCGCAGTCGGCAGGCGACGGCTTCGGGGACGGCCAGGTGCTCGAGTCCGAAGGCCGCCGCGCCGGCATCGGCCGCCGGGTCGGCGCGGTGCACGGCCCAATCGAGACGCGCCACGTCCGCGAGGTAAGGCTCCGAGGCCAGTTGCGCGTCGGCCTGGATGAATTCGGCCAGGGCCTCGCCATGGCGCGCGATGTCGCCATCGACGGGCGGGTGGGCCTGCCAGAACGCCCGCGCCAGGCCGGCAAAGGACTCAGGCCCGACCAGTTCGGACACCGTCGGGAAGGCCGCGGCCAGTGCGCGCTCGGCCAGTGCCCGGCCGTTGCCGCGGTAGGCGGCCAGCGCACGCCGGGCCCTGTCCGGGTCGTCGCGAAGCCAGGCGGTCAGTTGGGCGTCCGGCCCACGTTGCCACAGCGAGTGCAGCAGCAGGCGCTGGCGCAGCAGCTCGCGCGGATCCCGCGGATCGGCCGGCTCGCTGCGCGGGGGGGATTCGGGATGCAGCATCACGCGGCCCCGACCGTCGAGGGGCGCGTTGCCGTGACGCCTTCGATCACCGAGCGGGCTTGGCCGGCCTCGACCAGCAACACCTGCAGCGACGGCAGGTCGGTGTCCCACTCGATCAGCGTGGGCACCGGGCCCAGGCGGGCGATGGCATGCGCAAAGGCCTGCCACACCGATTCGCGCACGCGGCTGCCGTGGTCGTCGATGATCAGGCCCGACTGCTCGGAAAAGCCCGCCAGGTGGATCTCGCCGACGATGGCCGGATCGATGGCATCGATGAACCGGCAGGTGGTCTGCACCGGCGGCTGATCCGCGTTGAGCGC
>Ga0075163_10011120_pt1 | contig 11734 bp, 9 predicted proteins | sample JI1023141ADNA_FD_71478 | JGI IMG/M metagenome (GOLD analysis project Ga0075163, IMG submission 71478) | Wastewater effluent complex algal communities from Wisconsin, to seasonally profile nutrient transformation and Carbon sequestration -... | ecosystem: Engineered > WWTP > Effluent > Algae... | reverse complement strand
TACCTGTAAGCATTAACAATTTTGTTTCTTTGGAAAGTATAGATGTTCATGGCTCTAAGATTGCAACAATTGATAGCGAAATTAAAAAACTTAAAAACTTACAAAAGCTCGACATTCAAAATTGTGGTGCTATTGCAAATGATGAAATAGAAAAAATAAAAAAGGAACATCCGAAATTGGTATTGTATCATTCTGTGTTAGAAGAAAAGTCCAACAATCAAACAGCAGGGAAAAGATTTATTAATAAACCAATCCCAGATTTAGTATTACCTTTTGAAAAGAAAAAAGTTGACCCAACATTGCCAATAAATTTAGTAATGAAAGATGGCTCAAAAATAAATATTGAGCCTAATTCAATAGTTGATGCAAATGGAAAGCCTTATACTAAAAGTGTAGACGTTATTTATGAAACGTATAAATCACCTGAAGAGATTTTTTTGAGCGGAATACCAATGGAGGCTGACTCAGCTGGACAAAAATTTAATTTCGCCTCTGCAGGTATGTTTAAAATCGAGGCTAGAGCTGAGACTGGACAGCAGTTGTATTTAAAGAAGGGGAAGGATATTAAGATTGATTTTACAAGTAACTCGCCAAATGATTCATATAATTTTTATGCGCTTGATACAGTTAAAAAGAATTGGGTTGAAACAGGGAAAGATGATGTGATTAAAACGAAAAAAGTGAAACCATTTCCCATTTTTAAAGACACGATAAAAGATTTAAATCCTACAAAAGTATTGTACACAAGTTTTTATTTTTATTCGTCTAATTTTCAAAAAAACAAGGAAGCGCCTGAGTTTAATATTTCCATTGGTGGGCACAAACGGGCAAGTTACTATGATACGATTGTTTACCCAGCTGATGAATTTGTTTCTATTAAACGATATGATTGGCAATATGCAGGAAACGATAGGAAAGCATTTATTAAATCAATAGCCACATCAAAAGGTTTATTTAAAAATTATAACCAGCGAGATAGAGGTATATTTAAAAATAAATCGAAAACGAGTTGGAGTTTGGAAGAAGGAGTGGAGATGTTGGTTTTTCCCGATATAGTAAATGATTGTTACATAATGCGATTTGCAAGTTTAACAGATAGTCTTGATTTTCAAGTTATACCTATAACTCACAAAAATAGGGCATCAGATATTCAAACAGCAAATAAAAAGATGTATAATGATTACTCTAAATTGCATAAGGATAATAGAGCAAGTAGATCATTCAGAATGAGTTCTTTTTTTGGTCAGTATAGAATTCAAGAAAAGGAGTTAACTGCACGTAAGAATTTATTGGAGGCATATTCTAATAGACAAGTGAGTTATGAAAAATACATGGAAATGTATGATAGTTACTACAATAATACAGAAGACTCTATACTTAAGAGATCGGTAACAGGAAATACAATTCAAAGGTCTTTTTCATTGCAAGGTTTCGGAATTTATAACTGCGATTATTTTCAAAGGTTACCTAACCCAATGGATGTGTATGTAAAGTTTAAAGATAGAGAGACAGAAGAAAAAGTAAAATTAAGGCAACTTACATTAATAGATTTAAATGAGAATGCACTTATTAGTTTAGATCATAATCATGTAAAGTTGGCAAAGAATAGGGTGTATTGGTTTTTTGTGCAAGATGAAAATGGACAATTGAATTTTGCATCAGAAAAAATTGAGGAAGGATTTTCCGCTAAACTTTCAACTAAACTTATTAAAGCAAAAACAATCGAGGAATTTAGAAAGGAGATTGCTCGTTGAGGCTTTGCTTTAAAATAATTTTTCTTTGCATTTGTTTTGGGTCGCTTAATGCGCAAGATTTTGATCCTACCAATGTAAATTATAATTTGCTTAACGAATTGGTTTTAGCAAAGATAAATGCTAAGCGAGAATCAAAAGGCATAAAGGTTCTTGAGTCAAATCTTAAGTTAAATGATGCTTCTGTATATTACACTAAAAAGTACAGTTATAAAAAGTTTCATCATACGTCAGAGAATAAGCTGTTAATAAAGAAAAAGGTTAAACTAATTTGTAAGCAAAAAGGATTTAATCCGCATTTAATCAATTTTCACATAAATAATATTCAAGCAATAAAGTATTCTTCAAAATCTTACTACTATGATGTTTCAGATAGTGCTTCGCCACTCCATTTATTTTATGGAGATAGAAAACCAAATCTTGCAAAAAACCCTGATTTTGTTTCGGAACCAATTAAACTATATTCATATGATGAATTAGCTGATAAAATAGTAGATAAGATGTTTCATGATGAAGCAAGAAACAAGGCGATTAATAAAGGTTATGAATTTGTAGGTGTGAGTACTGTTGTTGACCCTAAAACAGTTGGGGGAAGAAAAATACCACAATTGAAAGTGATATTAATATTTGGTGGAAGAATAATAAATTGGATTGAGACGAATGAATAGCAACTAATTATTTCTGGTAAAATAAAAACGGGCGCAAAAATTTTGCGCCCGTTTTTATTAAAATTTATTTCCTACTAAATTACAAGGTAGAAGTAACAGTTCCGAAAGGAACGATTAATGGTTTGTCAGAGAAAGGATCTTTCACATGTACACGACCAAATTTAGCATCTACTTTTAATACTTTAGTTTTCTTGAAAGTACCTACCCAAGGAGCCATAACTTCATCTCCAGCTTTGCAAGTAGGTTTTACTTCAATTGCTTTGCAATCAGCTTTGTTAACAACAGAAATTTTATACATTGAGTTGTACACCATAACTTTATCTCCTGATGTTTTTACAACATTGTATTCTTTCCAATCGCTACCTTCTTTTACTGCAACTGTAGTTCCCGAAGCCATTGCATCTGTTAATACAACAAAAGTGTTTTCTTCTAATTGTGTTTCTTCTTGTCCGTAACCAACACCTTTATCTCCTTTAGCTGGGTTATCCCACCCGATATCAATAAAATTAACTGTTGGTTTAGATGGATCTTTATCGCCAGTAACAACAGCACGCATCATAGAACCACCGTGGTGCCATGCAGCTAAAACGATATCTCCTTTTTTAGCTTTTTGTCCAGGTGCAACAGGGATAACTAAATAGTTTGGCAACTCACCTTTTGAACCGATGTAACTTACTTTTGTAAATTCAGCGCCTGCAGCTTCATCCATTTTACTTCCAACAAAAATTAAACGCATTTCATCAACAGGTTTACCTGCAATTCCTGGGTTTAATAAATCAGGAGCAATAAATGCATAACCACCTGCAGCTAAACTAATAGCTTCTTTAGGAAAAGGAGCAAATGGGTCGTTTGTTGCTTTTGTTTCTGTTTTAGCAGTGTCGTTTGTTGCAACAGCAGTTGAATCTGTTTTGCCAGCTTCGCCTTCTTCTTTTTTACTTCCTCCGCATGATGCAAGAGAAATAGTTAAACTTAAAAGAACCGCGGGGATGATTGTTTTTTTCATATTAGGGTTTTTGGTTTTAAGAATAAATGTAGTAATTAAAATTACATGGTAAACTGATAATTATTAGCTGGGGAATTATTGTTGATTTATTTTTCGAAAAATTTTAACACGTTAAACTCAGGCATACTCACATAAGCTGCATCATAAGAAATGGAGCCTTTTATTTTTTCCACTTTTTTTACGCCATTGGTAGTTGTTGTTCGGGTAATTATTGCGCCAGAGTCATCATCTGCACCAAGTGAAATGTGATAACGTTTATCATGTTTGTATTTTTCATTAATCACAATTGTTTTTCTTTTTGAAACTTCTTTCCAAATTTCTGATACAGGCATCTTATTAAAAAAGTGTTCTAAAAAAGGTTGCAATGCACCGTTTGTGTTATTAGCATAATAACAGCCTGCACCTTTTTGAATAAAGGGATACGAATAATCTGTTACTCTTTTTGCAGCTTCAATTTTACCAATATCTCCATCATCTCCAGCAGAAGAGCCTGCACCTCTGCATACATGATTAAATAATATTAATGCATTTTTATTTAACTGTAAACCTTTGCTCATATCACTTGCTGATGTTATTCCGTCGGTTAAACATAATCCACCAGAGCATCCGTTTTCGCCTACAGTGCTTCCGTGCCCACTATATATAAATATGTGAGCATCTTTGCTCCCTTCTTTTACATCTGCCCAATTTGCTTTAGGATGATAAAATTCTTTTACTTGAACTCCATATGAACGTAGAAAAGCAGCTAGTTCTTTTTTCTCATCAACAAAAGATTTTGTTGACTCTTCAACTGGACCAACAACTATAATCACTTTTATTTTCTTTAAAGAATCAGTAGATAATTTTGCAAAATTTCCAATAATATTTTCTTCCTTTACAGTTGGGGTTACAGCAGCAGTTATAATTTCTGGTGGAACAGATGAATTATTTTTTGTGTTTAGTTTTGGGTCATTTAGCTTGTTTGCTAGTTTCCTATCGTTGGATATTTTCCCAAAAACAGGGTCGTTGTAAAATGCTTGTAAAAATTTCTCATCCTTACTTAAAGCAAGTGTAAGGTCGCCAGCACATTTTTTATTTTCAAACAAACCATTGTCTTCAATAAAATAATAACTGTAAGGATGTTCAAAAGGAAGTTTATCGCTTTTAGGTTCTAAATTGAGTTTCTTTCCTTTTAAACTGTATTCGCCTTGTTCTCTTTTTACATTTGAGATTTTTTTGTTTTTAATGAATTTCAAAAATTCATAGGATTGATCATCGTATAATTTTAGAACAAATTTATTTAAGGAGTCTGACTCATTTACAAATACTTTTGATAGTAATACTTCTGGTTTTTTTTGAGCATCAGCAATAAATGAAATCCCAAAAAGGAATAGGAGTAGGGCTAAACCCCGGCTTAGGTATTTTTTCATGAAAACTGATAAAATTATTATACAGGTAAATTTACAAAAAACTGAAATTTGTTTATCCGTGTAAGTGGGTATTTTAGGTTTGGTTGTTATTGGGCAAGCCCCATAACCATTGAAATAAACAAAATCCTACGTTTTTATTTTTACTAATTCTGTTATTTTTTTATAGATTTACGTTATGTATTAAAACTTGCAGTATGAAACGAATACTAATTATTTTTCTTTTTTTTGGTTGGTGTGTTACATCACAATCACAAATAAGCAATGTTCCTTTTATGGAATACGATTATCAGAGCATTGGTTGTAATGGATTTAAGTATGGAACCGGCTCCTTAATTTTTGTCCCTAATAATGCATTTTGCATGGAAGATGGAAGTGCATGTAATGGAAAAATAAAAATAAAATATCGTGAGTTTCATTCGCAAACAGACATGTTAGTTTCGGGACTAAATATGTTGTTGCAACGAGATGGTAAAGATTTAATTCTTGAATCGGTTGGTATGTTTGAGTTGCGTGCTGAGTGTGATGGAAAACCAATGAAATTGTGTGATGATAAAGTAATACAAGTGCGTATGAAATGCAAAAGAAATTTACCGAACCTTCAAGCGTTTAGTTACGATGACAAACAAAATCGTTGGATAGATTACGGGAAAGTATATGATTTTTCTTTTGATAAAGGTAAACCTTACACAGAACCAAATCGTTGGGGAAACTCACCAATTAATGCTGCTGATAGTGTAGATGTAGAAACATATGATCCAGAAGGCGAATCTAGCTACCAAAAGGTTTTCGCAAGTATGATGGGTGAATTGCCTGATGGTTATTTTAAAGGAATGAATATTAAAAATTTGGGAATATTTAATTATGATGGTGTAATTAATGATAAGGATGCTGTACCAATGATTCCAGAGTTTGTTGTAAACACAGGGGATGCTATTGGTGAAGTAGTGTATGTTGCCTATGCAAAACGAAATACATTAATTACATATTACCCGAGTGATTTTGCCGAACGTTTTGTTTTGTTGAACACAAAAGGAATAAAAATATTTACTAAACTAAAGGATGGAAGCTATGCAACACTTAAAGAAGGTGGTTTAGATAAATCAAATATTAAATTAATGCAAGGAACCAAACAAAAATTTGTTTTGGAAAAACAACCTATTAAACCTAAAACAAAAGAAGAGTTAGCCAAAGTAACCAAAATTAGTAATACATAATTTTAAGCGAAACAAAATGAAAAAATGTTTATTGATACTAACGATGGTTTTTGCAGCAGGAATCATCAATGCACAAACAAAAGTAAATAACACACTTAAGCAAGGTGAATTAATAAAAGTGCCTTTGTTAGAAAAGTTTAATTTGCCAGGAAGAGCACTTCCTAAATTATTGCTAAAGGCATATTGCGAAGGTCTAATTCAGGGTTATTATCCTTTACAGGTTGATAGCGCTTGTAGTTACCATAAATTTATGAAGCAGTTTGGTTTTGGAAAAACACAGCCAATTCCATCGGCAGATGAGTTTACAAACATTCAATGCCCTGTTAGTTTTTGCAGCGATATGAATGACCCAATTCTTGAGCAATTTCAGCATAGCTACGAAATAATACAAAACAAACGTTTTGATAAAAACACAAGTACAGAAGTGTATGATATTAGATATATACGTTTAATCTATGTTATGGAAAAGGGAGATTTAATGTTTGATTTGTACGGTCCAGTTTTTAAATATGAAGATGTGATAGCCTTGCTGCGAGAAGATTTTAAAATAATGAATCCTAAAAATAACTCAGCTAATTTTACTTTCAAACAATACTTTGAAGGAAGAATGTTTCATGGTTATTTGATGAACACTTCTTTACTAAAAGGGAAAGATCCAGATCCAAAAAAGAATAAGGAAAAGGATATGTGGCAACAGTAACTTATTGAAGAAGGGGCTTCGTCACGCCTGTCTGCCGATAGGTAGGCTCAGCCTGACTCAATGGAAGGAAATAAATTTTTTACTTGTCCTTTGTAACTTAATTACACAAACTTATCGCCTTTTTGTACTTTAACGTCGTTAACGAAATTGCGAATTTGTTGTTCGTTTGTTTTTTTGCAAATAAGTAAAATGCCGTCGGCCTCTACAACAATATAATCGTGCAAACCTTGTATAACAACTAGCTTATCCTTTGCAACATTTACAATACAATTTTTCGAATCGTACATCATAACGTTTTTGCCAACCACAGCATTGTTGCCTTCGCTATGTTTAATGTGTGTGTATAAACTGCCCCAAGTTCCTAAGTCACTCCAGCCAATCAGCGATTCGCGTACGTATACGTTTTTAGCTTTTTCCATTACTGAGTAATCTATAGAATTACTAATGCAAACGGAGTAAGCTTTTTTAAGAAAATCTTGTTCTTGTGGTGTATTGTAAAATTCAATACCATCTTTAAATATTTGTGCTATTTCTGGGTCATGCTTTTCAAAAGCGTTGATGATGGATTTAGTTGACCAAATAAATATCCCCGAATTCCATAAAAAATCACCGCTTTGAACAAATACCTTAGCTTGTTCCAATTCAGGCTTTTCGGCAAAAGTTTTTACTTTTTTTATGCGTTTGTCTTTTTCCTTAACGGGAGAATCAACAAATTGGATATAACCATAACCGGTATCTGGTCGATTGGGCGTAATTCCTAAGGTAACCAAACAATCTTCGCTTTGCGCTTTCGCAAAACAAGATTTTATTGCCTTTTTAAACGTATCTTCTTTTGTAATTAAATGATCCGAAGGAGCAACCACCGTTATTGCATTAGGATTTGTTTTATGAATTTTATAGGATGCGTAAGCAATGCAAGGAGCAGTGTTTTTTCTTGAAGGCTCTAATAGTACATTTTCCTTATTAATCGAAGGTAATTGCTCGTACACTAAATCTTTGTACTGAGCACTAGTTACTATATAAATGTTTTCGGGAGGGCAAATACCCTCAAATCTATCAAATGTTTGTTGTAAAAGGGTTCTACCAGTGCCAAGTATGTCTAAAAACTGCTTAGGATAGTTTGTCCTACTCATTGGCCAAAATCTGCTGCCAACTCCACCTGCCATTATGATGCAATACTGATTCTTCATAGTAATAAACGAACATCAAATGTACTAAAAATGTTCGTATTGCCACATCATTTCAATGTTTTTTCATTTTCCATTTCATCAAAAAAAATGTACCTTTGGAGCTCAAATTCAATCTTTGTGAAGAAAGAAATAAAAGTAGGTATTATTGTAATTGTAGCCATTGGTGTTTTTATCTATGGTTTCAATTTTCTTAAGGGACATAATATCTTCAATCCGCAACGTAAGTTATACGCTGTTTATCCTAAAATTGAAGGTTTGCTTGAGGCGAACCCATTAATGGTGAATGGATACAAAGTGGGCCAAGTAAATAAAATTGAGCTAGTAAAAAGAGACACCGCATACAAAGTATTGGTTACTTTTTTCCTTACTTCGGATGTTCAAATACCAAAAGGTTCATACGCTAAAGTTATTTCTTCAGATTTATTAGGTTCAAAAGCAGTAGAAATTGTGTTTAGTAAAAACGACCAGTTTTTAGCTGATGGTGATACTTTACTTCCAGATATGGAAGAAGATTTAAAGAAACAAGTTAACCGTCAAATTGCCCCGCTACAAAAGAAGGCTGAAGGATTAATTTCTTCTATCGACTCAGTTATGCAAGTAGTACAACAGGTAATGAATGCCAACGTGCGTCAAAACTTGATTACTAGTTTTGAGAGTATAAAAAATACTATCATGACTTTAGAAAGAACTACCTATAAAGTGGATACTTTAATGAGTTCGGAGCAAAGAGCTATTGCTGCTATTATTCAAAAAACAAATTCTATCGTTACTAATATTGAAAAAAATAACGATAAGCTTACAAACGTAATTAATAATTTCAGCAATATAAGTGATTCTTTAGCTAAGGCTAATATTAAGAAAACAATTGAAGAAACTAATATTGCTCTTGCTGATGCAAATAAAATTTTAGCGCAAGTAAACAGTGGACAAGGAACAATTGGTAAATTAATAAAGAATGATTCCTTGTATAACAACCTCAATAAATCGTCGGAAGATTTAGATAAATTATTAAAAGACCTTCGTATCAATCCTGAACGCTATGTTCATATTTCTGTGTTCGGGAAAAAGGATAGAAACAAACCAAAAGATTAGTTATGATTTCGATTATTATATTCTCTTTATTATTTGTTGGCTCTGTGGTTTTCTTTTCTATGAATGTGAAGAAACTAAGAAGAAATATTTTCTTGGGAAGAGAATTAGAAATAAACGACAATAAATCTGAACGCTGGGCAACTATGTTTAGAGTTGCTTTGGGGCAATCAAAAATGGTAGCGCGACCTTTCTCGGCATTCATGCATATTTTGGTATATGTTGGTTTTGTGCTAATCAACATCGAAGTAATGGAAATGTTGGTGGATGGTTTCTCTGGAAAGCACCGAATTTTTTCTTTCCTTGGCGGTTTTTATAATTTCTTAATTGGCTTTTTCGAAATATTGGCATTAGGAGTTTTTGTTGGTGTTGTTGCATTTTGGTTACGTAGAAACGTTGGAAAGATAAAGCGTTTTATTAGTAAAGATTTAGATGGTTTTCCTCGTTTAGATGCAAACATGATCTTGATGGCTGAAATAGTAATGATGTCCGCATTGTTTTTAATGAATGCAGCTGATCAAAATTTACAATTAAGAGGGAACGACCATTATCCAACTGCAGGTTCATTTCCTATTAGTGGATTTTTAGCTCCATTACTTTCTGGATTAAGTGATAGCTCATTGGTAATGCTAGAACGCGTTTGCTGGTGGTTGCACATTGTAGGGATTTTCGCATTTTTAAATTATCTTCCATACTCTAAGCATTTACACATTATCCTTGCTTTCCCAAATACATATTATAGCAACCTAAAGGCAAAGGGACAGTTTCATAATTTAGAAACTGTAACGGATGTTGTTAAACCAAATTTTGACCCAGCTTACCAACCTTTATCCGACCCAAATGCACCACAACGTTTTGGAGCAAAAGACGTAACTGATTTAACTTGGAAACAATTATTAGACTCTTATACATGTACCGAGTGCGGGCGTTGTACTTCATCTTGTCCGCAAAACATTACAGGTAAATTATTATCGCCACGTAAAATTATGATGAGTACGCGCGACCGTTTAACGGAAGTTGGAAAAAACATTGATGCAAATGGCGGTACATTTAAAGATGATGGAAAATCATTGTTAGGTGATTATATTACACCTGAAGAATTGTGGGCATGTAATACATGTAATGCATGCGTGCAAGAGTGCCCTGTAAACATCGATCCACTTTCTATCATCATGGATTTACGTCAGTACTTAGTAATGGAGCAAAGCACAGCGCCAACTGAGTTAAACGGTATGTTTACAAACATAGAAAACAACGGAGCACCTTGGCAATTTGCACAATCAGATAGATTGAATTGGTCTAAGGAATCGTAAATAGCCCCTGCGTTTTTTTCTTTTAGTAAAAGTCCTTAACTTGCATGTAATATTTTATTCAATTCTAATTCCTGTCATTGTTTTAGGATTCATAAATAAATTAAATATGAAAGCGCTCAAGTTTTTCCTCTCATTTTTGTTGTTGATTGTATTTGTTTCTTGTGACAAAAAATGCTACAGAGAACTTTCAGTCGAAGAGAAATCGCGATTAGCATATAAAGGAGGAGAAAATATTGTTTTCCATTCAAGTTCAAATCAATTTGACACTTTAAAAATTGATTCTAACATCAAAGAGTCCATACTTGCGAAAGATGCAAAATGCAAAAACGAAAAGCACATCTTCAGTATCGCAGGAGAATTTAGAAATTATTTATATCATGATTCGATGAGGATTGGATTAGGAACAAATATTGTAACCCCATCATATAAAAGTAAAGAATTTATTTACCCAGCAATTTCAACAAATTTGGGATACTTTCCCTTAAGCAAATCAACGCCACTTACATCGATAAATATTAATGGAAAACAACTGTATAATGTTTATGAAATAAATAACAATCTGCATATTTCTTCTTTTGATGTAGACAAAATTTACTTTTCTTTTGAATATGGTTTACTTAAAATTGTATTGCATGATGGCGGTTATTGGGAACGGATAAATTACTAATAAAAACCAATTTCTAAAAATCAAAGGTAGGGCACTGCGCTACATTTCTTCTGTTCGAATTTGAATCATCGCTCATTACTGGAGAAATACCAATCATAAACTCGTATGTATTTGCAGCAGCACTTCTAAATCTATTTGCAGTATAATCGTACGAAAAACCAGCAACAATATTTTTATGAATATTTACTTGCACAATTCCTGAGAAAGAATTTCCTAAACGATAGTTAGCTCCAACTCCAATTCTTTTTTTGTAATACAACATTACATTTGCATCAAACTGTGGTATTCCAACTAATGTTGATTGTGCATGAATACTCGGAACCATCATAAAATTATTATATCCTAAATGTATTTTTCTCCCAAAAGTTAAATAGTAATGTGGAGACAGTTTTCCGTTTCCGCCAATAAACTTATTACCCTGCACCATTTTGTTTTTATACAATTGACGTACACTTAAATCGAAGAAAAACTTTTTTGAATATACACGCATGCCAGGAATAAAATCGGGGTAAGCGTAGATATATGCTTTGGTTTGCGTAAATGCTGGATCGTTTACATTAAATGTAGAATTGCTTAAACCAAATGAACGTACGCCTGCCATTAAACCAAAGCCAACATTGATGCCTGTAATAATTCTAAAATGATATGCATAACCTAAGTAAGCTTGTTTGTTTGTTATTGCGCCAACTTTATCTTCCTCTACATAAGCAGAGAATCCATGCCAACCTTT
>Ga0075163_10011119_pt1 | contig 11734 bp, 4 predicted proteins | sample JI1023141ADNA_FD_71478 | JGI IMG/M metagenome (GOLD analysis project Ga0075163, IMG submission 71478) | Wastewater effluent complex algal communities from Wisconsin, to seasonally profile nutrient transformation and Carbon sequestration -... | ecosystem: Engineered > WWTP > Effluent > Algae... | reverse complement strand
GCGTCGCTCGCGCGCCTGCTCGCCGATCCCACGATCGGCGGCGCCTGGCTGATCGAGCGCGCCGGCGCCGTCGTCGGCTACGCGATCGCGACGTTCGGCTTCGACCTCGAGTACGGCGGCAAGGACGCCGTGATGACCGAGCTGTGGATCGATCCGCCGGCCCGCGGCGGCGGCGTCGGCGCGGCCGCGATCGCGCTGCTGACCGCGACCCTCCGCGAGCTGGGCGTCGGCGCGCTGCACCTGCAGGTGCGGCCCGAGAACCCGGCGCGCGCGCTGTACGGGCGATCGGGCTTCGTCGCGTCGCCGCGGATCGTGATGACGCGGAAGCTGTAGCCGCGCTGGCGAGGGGCGGCCGCTCGGGATCGCCACCGCGATGGGGTGATGGTTGTTCGCTGGGTCCTGTCGTAACGTCTTGCCGTCGTGGAGTTTGCTCGGATGGTCGAGTTGTCCTGCTGCCGGCCGCGGATCGGTGACCGAAATTCCAAATTTTGGAATATGGACTATCGGACGGAAGCGCTCGGCAAGTGATTGAATCATTGACGCATTCCATTTTCTGGAATATCGAATTGCATGGTCGAACTCAAGCCGCTCGACGTGGTCCTCGTGGTGATGGCGTCGACGCTCGAACGTGGGAAGTGGACCATCGCTGCGATGGCGGGGGTGCTCGGCGTGAGTAGCTCGCAGGCGTTTCGTTCGGCGCAGCAGGCTGCCGCCGTCGGCTTCTTACACGCCGAACGCGATGGCCGCCGCGTCGGCTACCGGGTGCACCGCGCCGCGCTGCTCGAGTTCCTGACGCACGGCGTGCGGTACACGTTCGTGCCATCGCGCGGCCGCTTGACCCGCGGCATCCCGACCGCGCACGGCGCGCCCATCCTGGCCTCGCATTTCCGGCCCACGGATGATGCGGTGCCGGTCTGGCCGCACCCTGAGGGTACGGTCCGCGGCGAGAGCCTCGAGCCGCTCCATCGTTGCGTGCCAGGCGCTGCCTTGCGCCACGCCCGCTTCTACGACGTCATGGCGCTCGTCGACGCGCTCCGGGTGGGGCGCGCCCGCGACCGCGCGATCGCGGCCGAGTTGTTGCCGAGGAGCCTGGGTGCCGACGCAAGCTGAAGAGTGGATGGTCACCGTCGCGACGCGGCTGGGCGAGCTGCGCGAGCGGGTCGTGTTCCTTGGTGGTGCCGTGCTCGGGCTGCTGGTCGATACGCCTGCGGGAGTTCGTCACACCGACGACGTCGATGTCGTCATCGACGTCCGCTCGCAGGTCGACCGCGTCGCGCTCGACGCGCAGCTGCTGGCGCTCGGCTTCCGGCCCGATCGCTCGGAGGGCGCGCCGATCTGTCGCTGGTGCCTGGGCGACCTCAAGCTCGACATCATGCCGACCGACGCGGCGATCCTCGGGTTCAGCAACAGGTGGTACGCCGAGGCCCTGGCGACGGCGACGCCCCGCGAGGTCGCGCCCGGCGTGCGCGTCAAGGTCGTCGGTGCGCCCTACTTCGTCGCGACCAAGCTCGAGGCGTTCTTCAGCCGGGGCGGCGCCGACTTCATGGCCAGCCATGACCTCGAGGACATCATCGCGGTGGTCGACGGCCGCGACGCCCTGATTGACGAGGTCCGAGCCGCGAGCCCCGAGCTGCGTAGCTACCTCGCCACCGCGTTCGTCGGCCTGCTGGAGACCCCGGCCTTCATCGCGGCGCTGCCGGGGCACCTCCAGGGCGACGCGGCGAGCCAGGCGCGCTTGCCCCTCGTGCTGCAACGCCTCCGCGCCATCGCGGCGACCGAACGCTACGCGGGGCAGCGCTCGTCGCAAGCAACCGTCTTCCACGCGGCCTACTGGGCGCACTCGCTACGCCTGGCCCACCCGCGCGATCAGGTCGTCTCGCTGACGCGGTCGTTGGGCAACGCCCGCGTCGACCTCAACCCGCACCAGATTGGCGCGGCGCTGTTCGCGCTGCAGTCGCCCTACAGCCGCGGCGCGCTCCTGGCGGACGAGGTCGGCCTGGGCAAGACCATCGAGGCGGCGCTGGTGATGGCCCAGAAGTGGGCCGAGCGTCGCCGGCATATCTTGCTCATCGCCCCGGCCACCTTGCGCAAGCAGTGGCAGCTGGAGCTCATCCAGAAGTTCTTCCTGCCGTCGATCATCCTGGAGGCCAAGCCGTGGAACGAGCGGGTGCGCGCCGGCGTGGCCAACCCGTTCGTCAGCGACGGCGAACCCGCCGTGGTCATCTGCTCGTATCAGTTCGCGTACACCAAGCGCGCCGAGCTGGCCGCCGTGCCGTGGGACCTCGTGGTCATCGACGAGGCGCATCGCCTGCGCAACGTCTACAAGGGCGACAAGGCCAAGACTGCGCGCGGCATCGCCGATGCCATCGCCGACCGCCGCAAGGTGCTGCTCACGGCGACGCCGCTACAGAACTCGCTGCTCGAGTTGCACGGCCTTGTGTCGATCCTCGACCCGAGCATCTTCGGCGACCTCGACCAGTTCCAGGACCAGTTCGTGAAGCTGGCCGGGTTCGCCAACGTCGACGAGCGCGACGCCGCGTTGCGCGAACGCATCGCCCCGGTCTGCCGTCGGACGCTGCGCCGCGACGTGGTCGGGTTCGTGAACTTCACCAATCGCGAGGCCGTGACCGCGACGTTCAGGAACTCGTCCGCTGAGCAGGAACTCTACGATCAGGTCTCCGCGTTCCTGCAACGCGAGGAGTTGCTGACCCTGCCCAACGCGCAGCGGCCGCTGCTCACGCTGGTGCTGCGCAAGCTGCTCGCGTCGTCGACCCGCGCGATCAGCGCCACGCTCGCCAAGTTCGTCGAGCGCATCGAAGGTGAAGCGCTGATCGACGACTACGAGGTGCCGGACGATCCGGCCTCCGACGACCCTTCGAACGAGAACGAGCCAGCGGTCACGCTGGAGGTGGAGGGCCTGCCGTCGGCGCCTGGCGCTGACTCGCCCGCCGCCGGTGAGCTGGACGATCTGCGGCGTTTCATTGCTATGGCCGAGGGCGTCGCCCGCGATTCCAAGGCCGAGACGCTGCTCGCGCAGCTCCCGGTCGTGCTCGATGGCGCCACGGCGCGCGGCGCCAGGCGCAAGGCGGTGATCTTCACCGAGTCGCGCAAGACCCAGGCGTACCTCGCCGAGCTGTTGAGCGACCACGGCTTCCGCGGTCAGGTCGTGCTGTTGAACGGCACCAACACCGATGCCTCATCGCGGCAGATCTACACGGCGTACAAGGCGCGCCACCAGGCGCGCTGGGACCAGGTGTCCTCGGGTTCGAAGACCGCTGACATGAAGGCCGCGATCGTCGAGGAGTTCGAGAGCGACCGTGGCACGATCTTGCTCGCCACCGAGTCAGCCGCCGAAGGCGTCAACCTGCAATTCTGCTCGGTGGTGGTCAACTACGACCTGCCGTGGAACCCCCAGCGCATCGAGCAGCGCATCGGCCGCTGCCATCGCTATGGCCAGCGAGCCGACGTGGTCGTGGTCAACTTCCTGAACACCTCGAACCAGGCCGACGTCCGGGTCTACGAGCTGCTGGAGCAGAAGCTGCGGCTGTTCGCCGGCGTGTTCGGCGCCAGCGACGACGTGCTCGGCGCGACTGCCGCCGCGGGGCTCGATTTCGAGCACGCCATCGCCGACATCTACCAGCGCTGCCGGACGACCGACGAGATCAACGCCGCGTTCGACGCGCTGCAGGCCGAACTCGACGAGGTCATCTCGACCGGTCGGCGTCAGGCTCGCCAGGCCGTGCTCGATCACCTCGACGCGTCGGTCCACACGACCCTCTCGTTGCACCGCGATCAAGCCAAGCGGGCGCTCGATCATCAGCAACAGCAGTTGCTCGACCTGGTCCGCTTCGCGTGGGGCGGCCGCGCGACGTTTGCCGCTGACGCGCCCCGTTTCACGCTGGACGATCCGGGCCTGCCCCGCGGCTACAACCTCGACTGGCGCGATGCGGAGACGCGCGACGAGGAGTTCTTCCGGGTCGACCATCCGCTGGCCGTCGAGCTGATCGACAACGAGGCCCGCACCGAGTTGGTGCCACAAGAGGTCGTGTTCACCTACGGCACCCACGCCAGCGCGCTGGGTGACTACGTCGGCACCAGCGGCTGGCTCGAGCTGACCCGCTTGACGGTGACGACCGTCGAGCGACCCGAGGAGTTCATGCTGGTGGTGGCGTGCGACGATGCGGGGCGCGAGCTCCCATCCGACGTGGCGACCCGCCTGTTCACGCTCGACGGCCGCGTGGCGGGTGGGGTCGAGGAGCCTGTCCCCGAGACGCTGGCGACCTTGCGCGGTGTCGCGGCGGCGGCCCGGGCCGCCGAGGCCGCGAACCGCAGCCAGGCCTGGCTCGCCGCGGAGGCCGAGAAGATCGAGCGGCGGACCGACGACGAGAAGCAGGCGGTCAGCCGTCGGCTCACTGCCCTCGAAGCCGAGGTCAGGGCTGCCCAGAAGGCAGCGCGCACGACGATCGCGTTCGACGAGCAGGTCGCCGCCAAGCGGCACTACGAGGGGCTCAAGCGCCAGCTCGACGCCGCGCGCCGCAACCAGTACGACGAGATCGAGCGCCTCGAAGCCGAGGCCGACAAGGTGACGACCGAGATGCAACGCGCGCTGCGTGAGCGTACGGTGACCGAGATGGCCATCGCCACCATCCGCTGGCGCCTGGTCTCCCCCACGACCCCGGAACCTTGATCATGGCCACGAAGAACCGCCTGGAGTTGACCTGGATCGGCAAGGACGAGCGCCCTCGCCTCGAGCCGCGCATTCTCCTCGAGGATCCCGCCAAGGGCCACCACCGCCCAGGCCCCGGCATCCACGACAACCGCCTCATTTTCGGCGACAACCTGCTCGCCCTGAAGGCCCTCGAGCAAGAGTTCACCGGCAAGGTGAAGTGCGTCTACATCGATCCGCCGTTCAACACGAAACAGGATTTTACGTACTATCAAGATGGACTAGAGCATTCGACATGGCTCTGTCTGATCCGTGATCGCGTCGAATGTCTGCATCGGCTCCTTTCCGAAGATGGCACTCTCGCGGTGCATATCGATGACAACGAGCTCGGGTATCTGATTGTGTTGCTTGATGAGGTGTTTGGTCGTCCAAATCGTATCAATATTGTCACGTTTAAGCAGGGTGCGCCTACCGGACACAAGGCGATCAACTCAGGGTGCGTGACGACGTCGAACTATATTGTGTTGTATGCAAAGGATCGAAGCAGGTGGATTCCCAATAAGATCTACACAGAAGTTCCTGCGCGCGACACGCGATATGCACAATTTCTGAAGAACAGGGAACGCGACATCGAAGAATGGGCGATAGTCCCGCTGGCGTCGGCGTTTGCGGAGTCGATAGGGGTTGATGAGGCGGCTGGGCGCAAGGTGTCTCGGCAAGACCCGTCGTTGCTGGATCGCTTTGTGCTCGACAATGCGCGCAGCGTTATCAGGTTCGCTCGGCCTGACTACGACGCCGTCAGTGGTGCGGCGAGGGCGCTGATAGATGCATCCAAGGCCGCGCCGGGGCGCGTGTTTCACCTCCAGCGTGAGGGCATGTCGGATTTCTATTTTCTGCGTGGTGAGAGAATTCTGTTCTACGCAGACAAGCTTAAGATGGTGAATGGAAGGCTGGTCGTGGCTGAAGCGTTGACCACAATCTGGGACGACCTGCTGTCGAACAACCTTCACAATGAGGGAGGGGTCTCGTTCCCAAAAGGCAAGAAGCCGGAAGCTCTGCTCAAGCGTGTGATTGAACTTGCAACGAGCCCTGGGGACTTGGTCGTTGACTCGTTCGCTGGTTCCGGCACGACCGGCGCGGTCGCGCACAAGATGGGGCGGCGCTGGATTATGGTGGAGCTCGGCGAGCACTGCCACACGCACATCATCCCGCGGCTGCAGAAGGTCATCGACGGGGCCGACTCGGGCGGCGTGACCGAGGCGACCGGCTGGCAGGGCGGTGGTGGCTTCCGGTACTTCCGGTTGGCGCCGTCGCTGCTCGAGAAGGATCCGTGGGGCGAGTGGGTTGTCAGCAAGCAGTACAACCCGGCGATGCTGGCCGAGGCGGTGTGCAAGCACGAGGGCTTCCGCTACGAGCCGAGCCAGGAGGTGTACTGGCAGCACGGCCGATCGACCGAGCGCGACTACATCTTCGTCACCACCCAGACGCTCACCCGCGAGCAACTCACCGTGCTGGCCGATCACGTCGGCAGCCAGCGCTCGCTGCTCGTGTGCTGCGGCGCCTTCCGCGCCGGCAAGGACGAGTTCGCCAACCTGACGCTGAAGAAGATCCCGCAGGCCGTCCTGCACCGCTGCGAATGGGGCAAGGACGACTACAGCCTCAACATCACCGAACGCTCTGCCGAGAGCGACGACGACGCCCCGGTGACCAGCGCCGCCCCTGCCAAGGCCAAGCCCGGCCGCCCCAAGGCCACCGACACCTCGACCCTGTCGCTCTTCGATCGCCCCGAGCCTCCCGCGCCGACGGCCGGCCGCGGTCGCGCCGGTAAGAAGAAGCCCTGAGATGTCAGTCGTTTGCCGCCGAGCGAAGGCATCTATTAAGTCCCGCTTGATAGATGGCGTTCGCCGGCTCTACCAGCTTCGCTCGAACAAGGACGACCGATGAATCGCGACGCGACCAACATCGCCAACCGGCTGAGCCTGCGCGCGCCCCAGCGTCAGGCGCTGGAGGTCCTGGCCAAGGCCGCGGACGTCATTCCGATGCGCAAGGGCGCGCCCGAGGACCTGGCGGCGATCCAGGCGGCGGTGAAGGCCGTGTTGCCGGACCTGGAGGACTTCGAGCGCGACTTCCCGTCGCTGTGCTTCGCGCTCGCGACCGGCGTCGGCAAGACCCGGCTGATGGGCGCGTTCATCGCGTACCTGCGGGCCACCAAGGGCATTCGCCACTTCTTCGTGCTCGCGCCGGGCCGGACGATCTACGAGAAGCTGATGACCGACTTCAGCCCGGGCACGCCCAAGTACGTGCTGCAGGGCCTGTCGGACTTCGCGGTCACGCCCCCGCGGGTCATCACCGGGGACAACTACGAACAGGTCGCCGCCGCCGGGCACGTCGGTCGGGCCGGCGCGCAGCAGGTGTTCCTGGTCGACCAGGTGGAGATCAACGTCTTCAACATCGACAAGCTCAACAAGGACAGCTCCGAGCGCAAGGGTGCGCCGCGGATCAAGCGCATGCGCGAGGTGCTGGGCGAGAGCTACTTCGACTACCTGGCCAGCCTCGACGACCTGGTGCTGCTCATGGACGAGTCGCACCACTACCGCGCCGCCGCCGGGCTGAAGGTGCTGAACGAGCTGCGCCCCGTGCTGGGGCTGGAGCTGACCGCGACGCCGTTCCTCGAGAAGGCTGGCGGGCGCGAGCGGTTCAAGAACGTGGTCTACAGCTACCCGCTACACCGCGCGCTGGCCGACGGCTTCATCAAGGAGCCCGCGGTGGCGACCCGCAAAGACTTCGTCGCGACCGGCCTGGCCGACGAGGAACTCGAGCGGGTGAAGCTCGAGGACGCGATCCATGTGCACGAGTCGACCAAGGTCGAGCTCGACGTGCATGCCCGTCAGACTGGCGCACGCCGGGTCAAGCCGTTCGTGCTGGTCATCGCCCAGACCATCGAGCACGCCGAGGGGCTCAAGGCGCTCATCGCGGGCGACGGCTTCTACGGCGGCCGGTATCGCGACAAGGTGATCGTCGTTCACGGCAGCCAGACCGGCGATGAGAAGGAGGAGGTGGTCACGCGGCTCTTGAAGGTCGAGGACGCCGACGAGCCGACCGAGATCGTCATCCACGTGAACAAGCTGAAGGAGGGCTGGGACGTCACCAACCTGTACACGATCGTGCCGCTGCGCGCGGCCAGCTCGAAGAACCTGATCGAGCAGTCGATCGGGCGCGGCCTGCGCTTGCCGTACGGTCAGCGCACCGGCGTCGAGGCGCTCGATCGCTTGACGATCATCGCCCACGACCGGTTCCAGGAGCTGCTCGACGAATCGGGCAAGACCGAGTCGATCATCCGCGCCGGCTACACGATCGGCGTCGATGGCCCGTCGGTCGGCCAGCAGGTGCTCGCGGTGCCGCCGCGCTTCGAGGCGCAGCTGTTTGGCGCGACCGCGACCGTGACCGACGCGGGCGGCGCGGCGACGCCGGTCGGGTCCGCGTCGATCGCTTCGCCGCCGGCCGAGGCGCAGGAGCCCAGCGCCGCTGACGTGGCCGCGGGAGAGTTGGTCGCGGCGGGCGTGAGGGCCGTCGCCCAGAACCCGCTCTTGGTGCCGGTCATCGAGGCGCTGCCGAAGGCGCACGACCAGGTGGGTGCGTGGGCAAAGCAGCACGCGACGCCGGAGCAAGCCGCGCTTCCGGGGATCGCGGCTGCCATCGAGCGGAAGCTCGCGCCGACCATCGCCGCGTACACCGCTGGCTCGATCGGCATCCCGGAGATCGTGATCCAGCCGGTCGGGGACGTCCGCGTCCGCTACCGGCCGTTCGAGCTGGACTTGAAGGTCGTCAACTTCCAGCCGGTCGAGCAGGCGGTGCTGGTCAACCACCTCCGCGACCAGAGCGTCCGGATCGAGCTGGGCATCGACGAGGATGGCTTCCGCGAACCGCGCCTCGAGAACTACATCCTCCGCGGCCTCAACGCCAAGGACGACATCTCGTACGACGATCACGCCGAGCTGCTGAACACCCTCGCCGGGCGGGTCATCGCGCACCTGCGCGCCTACCTGCCCGACGATGACGCCGTCGGCAACGTCGTCCGCTACTACCAGCGCGACCTGGTGCGCATCGTGTATCAGCAGCTCGAGGCGCATCACGAGATCTCGGCGGCGGGGTTCCGGGCCACGGCGATCAAGGGCGTGCAGTCATTTGGGGCGCTCTACTTCGCGATGCCGGCCGGGGCGAAGGTCTTGCCCTATCGTGCGCCCGTCGCCGATCTCGCGTCCGTCAAGTCGTCGTACTTCGACGGGTTCAAGAAGTGCCTATACCAGATCCAGCAGTTCGACTCGGACTCCGAGCGCCGTCTGGCGGTCATCCTCGAGGACGACCCTGGCGTGCTGCGCTGGCTCAAGCCTGAGCGCGGGCGTCGTATCTTCCACATCTACCTGACGTCGCGCGAGGCGTACTACCCGGACTTCGCCGTCGAGACCGCCGCGGAGAAGCTGGTTGTCGAGGTGAAGCGCGCCGATCAGCTCGATCACCCGCTGGTGCAGGAGAAGGCCCAGGCTGCTGTCGAGTGGTGCGGTCACGCGACCGCGCACGAGCTGAAGTACGGCGGCAAGCCGTGGCGCTATGTGCTGATCCCCCATGACGCCATCACCAGCCAGATGACCGTCGCGGCGCTCGTCGCCCGGTATGGACAGTCGTAGCTGCGCCTGTTACCGGATTTCGGTCGGACCGCGCGCTTGCTGACTGCGGCTGAGCCGTGCTATCAGCTCGGTCATGAAGCTGGTCCAGGGTTCGGTGGCGGTTTTGGAGACGGGCGCGGGCGTGGCGGGCTTGACGGTGGTCGTCTATGCGCGCGGCGATGCGAACGCAGAGGTCCGCGTCGGTTCTGTCGCTACCGACGCCAGAGGCGAATTTCGGTTGGAAGCGGACAGCGCCAAGTTCGTCTGGGATCTCCGGCTCGAGGTCCAGGCCGCCGCGCCCAAGCCAACCGTGATCTATGCCGACAGCGACGCGCGCGTCGGCGCGGGCGATGTCGAGACCTGGACCATCCGCATCCCGACGGCGACCCTGACCAGCGCAGGGCTCTTGCGGCCCGCGGCGACGATCGCGCGCGAGCTGCCCGCGCTCGGGAGCGTGCTCGCGCGGTCGCTGGCGAACCAGGACTACGCCAAGGAGATCCGTGACACGGTCAGCGCGCACCTCGATCCGCGGCGAGGCACGGCGGCGCAGGTCCGTGACAAGCTGCGCGGCGAGCTGGTCGCCCGCGGGCGCGGCGGCGCGCCGGTGTCCGTGGCGACGCCGATCCGCGAGCGGGTCCAGCGTGCGTTGGCCCGCGGCTTCGGCGAGACGCGCGTCACGCGTCCGCGGCGCGCGTTCGCGCTGGTGACCGATGCCGAGCGGGCGGCGGTCGAGGCGGCGACGGCGCCGGGCGGCGTCGTACCGGCCGCGATCATCGAGCCGCTGCTCTACGGCGACACGCGCGACGGCAGCCGCACCGCGATCGATCTGCTGGCCGCGATGTGTCGCGCGCCGCGGACCCTCGCGCCCGGTGCGCCGCCGCCCGCGCCGCCGGACCCGCCGCCGCCGGTCCCGCCTGTCGACGACCTGGCGGCCGCGGTGTGGGCCGAGCTGCACCCCGCGGTGATCGATCTCGGTGAGCGCGCCGACGCCGCCGCGGTCGTGCGACGGATCGACGGGCTGGAGGTGTCGACCGGACCGGCCGACGCGCCGGGGCTGCACGACTTCAGCGTGCTGCAGATTCCGTTCGAGGACGTCTGGGTCGACCTGGTGGACGAGGCCGTGGTGGACGTCGCGTCGCAGCTGTGGAACGAGGTCGAGCGGCTCGGCGGCAAGCCGGCCGCGACCACCGGTCCGTTCCTCGAGCACCTGCCGGTCGAGGCCGGCTTCATCGCGCGGCAAGCGCCGGCGCTGTTCCTCCCGCCGCGATCGCCGTGGAAGCCAAGCGCGCCGGCCGCGCCCGCGGGCGTGCCGGATCCGATGGGCGATGATGGCACGCGCTGGGTGTCGGCGCTCCTGGCCGAGCTGGAGCAGAAGCTCGCCGAGCCGTATCGCTTCACGGTGTATGGCGCCGACGACAGCGGCACCGCCGTCAACTTCGGCGTGTTGACCACGTACCGCCAGACCTGGCGGCCGCTCGGCTACCAGGCCGGGCGGCTGGTGGAGACCGTGACGTTGGCGCCGCGCGAAGAGCGCACGTACAGCCGCAAGGTGACGACGTCGACAAAGCGCCGGCTGGAGACCAAGGAGAAGGCGCGGGCCGTGACCCGCACCGAGGAGCAGACCACCCAGCGCGCGGTCAAGGACATCGTCGAAACCGCCGAGCGGCGCACCGGCCTCGAGGCCAGCGGCAGCTACGGCGTCGCCAGCGGCAGCCTCACGATCGACGACGCCAAGACGTCATCGGACACGCGCCAGAACTTCCGCGAGGCGGTGGTGAAAGCGGCCAGCGAGTACGAGAGCGATCGCTCGGTCGACGTGTCGTTCGAGACCTCGACCGAGATCACGCTCGAGAACACCGGCAAGCTGACCAACCCGAACGACGAGCTCGCGGTCACCTTCCTGTTCTACCAGCTGCAGCGCCGCTACCACGTCAGCGAGCACCTGCACCGGGTGACGCCGGTGGTGCTGGTCGCGCAGCCGGTGCCCAGGCCGCATCAGATCGACATCGCGTGGCTGCTCCAGCACGACTGGATCCTGCGACGTGCGCTGCTCGACCCGTCGTTCATCCCGGCGCTCGATACGATCAACACGTCGCTGGTCGGCGACGAGGCCACGGTCGGCCTGTTGCGCACCAACCTCGACCAGCAGCGCGCGGTGATCGACGTGCTGCGCAAGAGCCTTCTGGCCAAGCAGGCCGAAGCCGAGGCGCTGTTCCGCGGTCTGCAACAGACCATCGTCGCCGGCGCCGAGGCCGCGGATGCCTCCGGCGCGTGGGACGCGGTGACGTCGTGGCTGGCTGGCGGTGGCAGCGAGGAGGCCAACCGCGCGCGCGCCGAGACCGCGCGCGAGGCGTTCGACCGCGCGCAAGCCAAGGAGCGGGCGCTGGCCGAGCAGCTCCAGCGC
>Ga0075163_10011118_pt1 | contig 11734 bp, 16 predicted proteins | sample JI1023141ADNA_FD_71478 | JGI IMG/M metagenome (GOLD analysis project Ga0075163, IMG submission 71478) | Wastewater effluent complex algal communities from Wisconsin, to seasonally profile nutrient transformation and Carbon sequestration -... | ecosystem: Engineered > WWTP > Effluent > Algae... | reverse complement strand
GGGTACCGACGTCGCCATCGAGACCGCAGATCTGGTGTTGATGCGCTCGGATCCCCTCGATGTCCCGATCGCCTTGCGGATCGGGCGGGGAACGCGGCGCAAGATGCGCCAGAACCTCGGGTGGGCCGTCGGCTACAACGTCATCGCGCTGCCCATCGCGGCCGGGGTTTTCGCGCCGTCACTGGGCTTGGTCCTGCGCCCGGAGATCGCCGCTCTGTCCATGTCGGGTTCCAGCTTCATCGTCGCGGTCAACGCATTGACACTCAAACGCCTCAGACTGCCTGCACCCCCGGCAGCCGACTCGGCACTCGCCCAGCAGCCGACGCCTTCGGCTGCCTGACTGCCTGTTCTACGACGACGCCGGGCCCAAGGCTTCGATTGCGGCGCGCAGCTTGCCGGTGACTTCGTCGGCGACGTCCTGCAACGCAGGTTCCCCGGTGACCTGAACCAGCAGTTGGGGATTCATCGCCTCGACGAGCACCCGGGTGTCGTCGGCCGGATCGGCGCGGACGACGACGTTGCACGGCAACAGCAGTCCGATCTGGCGGTCAATACTCACCGCGCGGTGCGCCAGTGGGGGATTGCAGGCGCCCAGGATCAGGTAGTTCTCCATGTCCTGGTCCAGCTTGGCCTTCAGCGTGGCTTTCATGTCGATCTCGGTGAGCACACCGAAACCCTGACCGGCCAGGGCTTCACGGGTGCGGGCCACCGCATCGGCGAACGAGGACGGCAACGACGTCGAGATGGCAATGCTCATACGGGTGTTCCCCTTCAGGTGCCGGCACGGGATTCCCTTCCGAATCTGGCACTGGAAACCCGGCGGCCGCAGCCGAGGAAGCCGTTCTTTATCGAATCTTCACAGAACGACTAGGGCAATCCCTATCCCGACGCATCAGGCTGGGAAGTGACCCGCGAACAGAGTTCGCGATACCGACGAAAGGGATTTTGTGTGAATAAGACAAGGACTGTGGCGACCGGGGTGGCCGCATTGGCCGCGGTGGCCGTCATCGGGGCGTGTAGTAACTCCGCGACCAAGGAAGCGACGTCATCGGCAGCCCCGTCGACGACCCAGACCTCGTCCGCGGCGCCGGCAGCGGCACACAACCAGGCCGACATGGACTTCGCCCACATGATGATCCCGCACCATCAGCAGGCGATCGAGATGAGCGACATCATCCTGGCCAAGCAGGGCATCGATCCGCGGGTGGTCGATCTGGCCAAGCAGATCAAGGCGGCTCAGGGCCCGGAGATCGAGCAGATGCAGGGCTGGATGAAGCAGTGGGGCATGCCGATGAGCGGGATGCCCGGGATGAGCGACATGCCGGGGATGAGCGGGACGCCAGGCATGACCGGGATGCCGGGAATGGATCACGGTGGCATGCAGGCCTCTGGCCCCCAGAGCGGTTCGCCGACCACCACCACCATGCCGATGCCGAGCGGGTCGATGATGCCCAGCGGGTCGATGATGCCCAGCGGGTCGATGATGCCGGGCATGGGCGATATGCCGGGAATGGGTGGCATGTCCGGTATGGACGGGATGATGTCGCCGGCCCAGATGGATGCGTTGAAGAACGCCCAGGGCGTTGAGGCCAGCAAGTTGTTCCTGACCGGGATGGTCAAGCACCACCAGGGTGCGCTGACCATGGCGCAGGATGAGGTCAAGAACGGTCAGTCGCCCGACGCTGTCGCGCTGGCCAAGTCGATCCTGGGCAGCCAGCAGAAGGAGATCGACACCATGAACCAGATCCTCAGCTCTCTGTAGGGAGGTCTGATGTTGCAGACGCTGACGTTTCTGGTGCAGGGCATGACGTGCGGGCATTGCGTGCGCGCGGTCACCGCTGAACTGGAAGCCCTCGACACGGTGACGGAAGTGGTGGTTAGTCTTGTCCCACAAGGTGATTCATCGATCACCGTGACCAGTTCCGCCGGCCTGACGGCCGGCGCGGTTGGGGATGCTGTGGCGCGGGCCGGCTACGAACTGGTCGGGGCGCCCGCGCGCTGATCCCGCGTCACTGCCGGCGATTGGATCGGCACCGCCACGGTGAAGGTGCTGCCGTGACCGGGTCCACGGCTGGCCACACTGATGTGGCCGCCGTGGGCCTCGGTCAGCGCCTTGACGATCGCCAGTCCGATCCCGGAGCCCCCGCGGCCACGGTCGCGGGCGGAATCGGCGCGGTAGAAGCGTTCGAAGACGTGCGGGAGATGCTCGGCGGCGATCCCTTCCCCGTCGTCGGCGACGGTGAACACCACATCGGCGCCCGACCGGGCGGCGGTGAGCGTGACGCGGCCCCCGGGAGGTGTGTGGCGCAGGGCGTTGTCGAGCAGATTGCCCAGCACCTGCGTCAGCCGTTGGCGATCCGCCCATAGCCGGCCCGTGGCATTGGCCGTGGCGGTCGAACACGAATCTCGGGTCGGCGGGGTCGTCGGCGAGTTTGTGCCGCAGGTGTCCGACGTGGACGTCGACCAGGTGGTCGTTGCCCACCCAGGGCTCACCCCACACGGCGTCGATGAGCTGGCGGCGGCTCCACACCACACCCGGCCGCGAGGATAGGGCGGAGAGGATGTCGAACTCGGTGCGGGTCAACGGGATCAGCGCACCGTCGAGGAACACCTGGCGGCTGGCGACCCCGATCGACAGCGGGCCGAACACCCGCGGCGGGGCCTCGCCGGTGTGCGGGACCGGTGCCGCAGCTGCGGCACGGGGCCGGCGCAGCATCGCCCTGATCCGGGCGACCAACTCCCGTGGACTGAACGGTTTGGTCACATAGTCGTCGGCCCCCACCGACAGCCCGACGATGGTGTCCATCTCGGTGTCGCGGGCGGTCAGCATCACCACGTAGGCATCGGAGAACGTCCGCAACTGCCGGCAGACCTCCAGCCCGTCGATGCCCGGCAACCCGAGATCGAGGACCACCACATCGGGATCAACCTCGCGGGCCACCGACAGCGCCTCGGCCCCGGTGTGACACACCGTCACCTCGAAGTGATCGCGGTGCAGATAGCTGGCGACCACGTCGGCCAGTGGGGCCTCGTCGTCGACCACCAGGGCGCGATAGCCCAGGTCGGCGCTGCCGTAATCCGATTCGGAGATGAGACCCATGCCCTCATCGTGCCCCGCCGCCGCGTGGCTTCCGCGTCTTGAGCGAATCTTCACACAACCAACACCAAACCCGCGGGCGGGGCGAAGCACAGTGGAAGGGAGAACTCCACGACGATGGGATCGGTATGACCAGACAGGCCCTTGCCGCCACGGCTCTGAGTCGGCGCGGCTTCCTCGCCGCCAGCGTGCTCGGTGGTGCGGCGCTGGTTGCCTGCAGTCGATCCACCACCGCCACGGCCCCCAACGGCGGTGGCGCCACCGATCCGATAGCCGCAGCCGAAGCAGCCCGTCCGCATACCGGAAAGACGGTCACCGCCCGACTGGCACCCGGGTCGGCGGACATCGACCTCGGCGGAACCAGGGCCCGCACCCTTGCCTACAACAACCAGGTTCCCGGCCCGCTGATCCGGGCCAACGTCGGCGACGACATCGCCGTCACCGTCAACAACGGTCTCGACCACGCCACCTCCATGCATTGGCACGGACTGGCTGTGCGCAACGACATGGACGGCGCCTCCCCGGCAACCCCCGACATCGCGGCCGGGGGCGAGTTCACCTACCGGTTCAGCTCCCCCTACCCGGGCACCTACTGGGCGCATCCGCACACCGGCCTGGACACCGACTACGGCCTGTACGTGCCCATCATCATCGACGACCCCGCCGACCCGATGCGCTACGACGCCGAGTGGATCGTCATGCTCGACGACTGGACCTCCGGCGTCGGCAGCAGCCCCGAGCAGATTTACCAGGGGCTGCGCCCCAAGAGCGGTTCCAGTCAGACCTCCGGAATGCCCGGCATGCCTGGCATGGGCGGGATGGGGCCGATGCCCGGCATGGGCGGAATGCCGGGGATGGGTGGCATGGGATCCATGTCCGGAACCCCCGGTGTGGGTGTCGCCGGGACCAGCGATCTGCTCGGCGGGGACGGCGGCGATGTCAACTACCCCTACTACCTCGTCAACGGCCGCATCCCCGCGGCGGCAAGCACATTCACCGCCAAGCCCGGACAGCGCATCCGCATCCGCATCATCAACGCCGGTGCCGACACCGCCTTCCGGGTCGCCCTGGCCGGACACCGGATGACCGTCACCCACACCGACGGATTTCCCGTCGTGCCCACCGACGTCGACGCACTCCTGCTCGGTATGGGGGAGCGCTACGACGTCATCGTGACTGCCGGGGACGGGGTATTCCCGTTGGTCGCCTCGGCCGAAGGCAAGAACGCCGTGGCGCGTGCGCTGCTGTCCACCGGCGCGGGAAGCACCCCTGATGCCGCCTTCCGGCCACCGGAGTTGACCCGGCTTGTCGGCACCGTCGACACCTTCACCGCGACACCGCAAGTCCAGTTGCCCACGACCGCCGACGTCGCGTTGCAGGCCCGATTGTCCGGCACGATGGCGCAGTACGACTGGGCGATCAACGGCCACCCCTACGACCAGACCGTGCCGCTGACGATCCATCAGGGCCAGGACGCCACGCTGACCTTCGCGAACGCCACCATGATGTGGCACCCCATGCACCTGCACGGCCACACGTTCCAGGTGATCAAAGCCGACGGCACCCCAGGGCCGCGCAAGGACACCGTCATCGTCAAACCCATGCAAACCGTTGCCGTCAGACTTGTCGCCGACAATCCGGGTATCTGGATGTTGCACTGCCACAACGCTTATCACATGGGCGCCGGGATGATGACCACCCTCAACTACACCGGCTGACGCACTCAGACCCGTTGGAAAGTTCACAGGAAAGGAGAATTCCCATGATGTTCTGGTCCGACCACGACATGAGCGGATGGGGATACACAGGCATGGTTATCGGAATGGTGTTGTTCTGGGCACTGATCATCGTCGGCATCATCGCCTTGATCCGCTTCAGTACCGGCGCCACCCAAAACCGTCCCGTCGCCCAACCCCAGCCCTACAGCGACTACGAGTCCCCCGAACAACTCCTCGCCGGTCGCTTCGCGCGCGGCGAATTGGACGAGACCGAATACCGACACCGCCTCGAAGTCCTGCGGGCCACACCGCGTCAGTGAGAAACAGACCGACGCGGCCGACCGTTGATTGAGCGGATCCTCGCCTACTCGATCGTGCTGCGCGCCATGCGACGCCAGCACTTCGCAGTGCTCTCGACCAGCGACACAGCAGGCCATCCCGCATCCGCCGGGGTGACCTACGGCCTCACGCAGTCAGGGGAGGTCATGTACGTGATGACCCGACGGCACCTGCAGAAGGCCCGGAACATCGCTGTCAATGCCGCTGTCTCCCTGGTGATTCCGGTCCCGCGAAGGCTGATGTGGCCGGTCCCGCCCGCAACCCTGCAACTGCACGGCCACGCCACGATCATCGACTGGACCAATGCCGAAGCCCGCGAGGTCTTTTCGGGATTCCTCCTGGGCCGACAGATCATCAAAACCTATTAGCAACTGCATCACCGAGGTGAATCCCGCATCTGTGGTCTGCGAATCGACCTCGATCCGGTCATCCGGACCTACCTGTTCGGCACTTCGATCTGGCGTGCCCGCCGCCGCATGGAGTCAGGCAGTGCAATAGCGGTTCGCCCATGACCTTGATTGACGCGGCTGGCCCGGCCTGGGCGCCCTAGCCATCGCGACGGCCTTCCTTTACCTTCTCCACGCACTGCACTAACAGGAAAGCCGCTTGGCTGAGTGGACGCCCTGACAGCAATACCGTCACCCCGGGTTGTCGACGAAGATCGCTGCCAGCGCCGGACCACACAGACCCTGAACCGGCCCTCAAGAACGACCCCGGTACTTGGGAGGTGCGCCCGACCGGATCGGCTCTTGAGCGAATCTTCACATAACCAACATCAAAGCCCTCGGCAGAACGGCGCACAGTGGAAGGAAGTCCGCCAAACCGGGCGGTGTGGGCGAACGAAACAGTTGGACCACCCCAACACCGGGTCGGACGACTTGACCGAAGTTCACGAGAGAGGAATCACCACAATGACCGATTCAGCAGGGGACACGACTGACACGAGCGTCGCGCCGACCGCGACGACGGAGGTCACTCATCGAAACACGCGGCTATACCAGGTTCTAGCCTGGGTGGGCATCGTCGCCGGCATCCTGTTCATCGTCGGGGCGGTCTTCGTCTCCGGGTTCTTCGCAGGCAGGACCGCAGACGGCTACGGGTGGCACCGAGGCGCGCAGAACAGCCAGATGCAACCCGGTGGCCCGATGGGCGGCGGCTGCCCGATGATGCAGATGCAGCCTGGCGGCATGGGACAAGGCGGTATGGGTCCCGGGATGATGCCCGGGGGCATGGGACCGGGCGGTATGAAAGGCCCGACTCCGAGCTCGACAACCCCGATGCCACCACAGGCCGGACAACGCTAGGACGTTCACTTCGTCGCGGCCAGCGGGAACAGAAGTGAGCCGGCGGAATTGGTGTTGATAGGCCGGCCAGTTACTCATTCGCAGCGGCGGGGATGGGTGTGGTCCAGGAGTGACGCTCAGGAGAGCCGGTGAGGAAACATTCGTTGACCGCGACGGCGCGACATCTTCTCGCCCACGCTGCGACCGCGTCGAGCGGTCGCAGCGCCGAAACCGTCTACGGCGGACACGAGCATGTCCTGCGGCACACACTCATCGCCCTCATGCAGGGGCGATCGTTGGCCGAACACGACAGCGAAGGCGAAGCGACCATCTACGTGATCCGTGGCCGAGTGCGACTGAGCACCGACGATGCACACTGGGATGGGATGGCTGGCGACCTGCTCGAATCGCCCCCGTCACGGCACCGACTTGAAGCCCTCGAAGATTCGGCCATCCGGCTCAGCGTGGTCAAACCCGAAGCGTTGGACGGCGCTGACGACTGCGAGTAGCCGCGGTAGTCGGTGAGATACCGCTTCACGTCGCTGGTGTGACGTCGAGTTCGGCGTACATGCCGGAGCCGTAGTGGCCGGCGATGTTGCAGAACAGTTCGTAGCGTCCCGGGGTGAGAGTGAGGGTGGTCCAGCCCATGGTGCCGGGTGCGATGCCGTCGCCTTCGCCCGCGCCGCAGGTTCGGGCGGCTTCGCCGAGGCTGCCGGTTTCGTCGACTTCCCAGTTGTTGCCGATGGGTCGTTGGCCGGGGTTCTGGCCCGGGCCCAGGGGCATGACCATGACTTCATGGGCGAGCATGCCGTTGTTGGCGACCCGCAGGGAGACCTGTCCGGCGGGCACCGAGGTCGGGTTGATGGTCAGGTGCATCATTCCCATCCCCATCCCGGGGCTATTCGGCCACGGTCCTTGTGGACCCATCATGGGTCCGCCGTTCATACCCGGGCCCATCATTCCCGGCCCCATCATGCCGCCGGGGCCCATCATGGGTCCGCCGTTCATACCGGGGCCCATCATGCCGCCCATATCGGAGACCGTGACATCGACGATCGCACCGGCCAGGGCGGGTGGGGTGCAGGGTGCAGGTTGGGCGGGCATGGGCCCGCTGAAGCCGGGAGGCCCGGCCATCGGAGCGAAGCCGGGTCCGGCTCCGGCCATCGCGGCGGTGGTGCCGATCCCGAGGACCAAGGAAGCCGCGCCGATCAGCAGGCCGGTGCGCAGGCGGGAGTTCACTGGTGTTCCCGCAACAGTGCGACGCGGCGACGGTATTCCTCGTCGTCGACCTCCCCGCGGGCGAAGCGTTCAGCGAGAAGGTCTTCGGGCCTGCGTCCCGGTAGTGCGCCGTGGGCCGCCGGTCCGTGGTGGTGTCCGGGACCGCCCAGGTAGCGCACCGCCGCCACGATCGCGGTGATCACCACGGCGAAGAACAGGGTCAGGACCATCGCGGTCAGAATCCAGCTGCCCCAGCCCCAGCCGCCGTAGCCGTGCTGCCACATGCCGCCGTTACCGCACATCACCAACCCCCTTCGCGGGTAAACCCCGGGGGGTAACCCCCGATATCTCCAGCATGCGCCCGTTCTGCCCAAATGTCACTAATGACCGATAACATCGCCTAATGGCGATCCCTGCGGTGGTGTCCGGTGCGGTGACGAGGGTGGAGCTGGCGCCGGCGGCGGCGTTGTTCCGGTCACTGGGTGATCCCACCCGGCTGGCGATCCTGCGCCGTCTGGCAATCGGGGAGGCCCGGGTCGGCGAACTCGTCGAGGAAGTCGGGCTGGCCCAGTCCACCGTCTCCAAGCACCTGGCCTGCCTCAAAGAATGCGGCCTGGTCGACTCCGAACCGGTGGGCCGGGCATCGCTGTTCCGGCTGTCTCAGCCCGCCCTGATCGACCTGCTGGCCAGCGCCGAGACGGTACTGCAGGCAGGCGGACGAGCGGTAGCGCTGTGCCCCACGTATGGAATCGACAGCTGCACAGAGGATTCCGATGAGCGTTGACCACCCCACCGCCGCCGCGGTCGACGCCAGCCCGCGACAGGTACTGACCCGCCGAATCCGGCTTCTGGTGGCCGCGACCATCAGCTACAACGTGATCGAGGCCGCGGTCGCACTCACCGCCGGGGCGCAGGCGTCCTCGACCGCCCTGATCGGGTTCGGCCTGGACTCGGTGATCGAGGTGTCCTCAGCGGCGGCGGTGGCCTGGCAGTTCTCCAAACCCGACCACGAGACCCGGGAGAAAGCCGCCCTACGGGTCATCGCGCTGTCGTTCTTCGCCCTGGCCGCCTACGTCACCGTCGACTCCGTGCGGGCCCTGTTCGGGTACTCCGAACCACGACCCTCGATCGTCGGGATCGTGCTGGCGGCGGTCAGCCTGGTGGTGATGCCACTGCTGTCCTGGGCCCAGCGACGTACCGGACGCGAACTCGGATCACGCTCAGCGGTGGCCGATTCCAAACAAACCCTGCTGTGCACCTACCTGTCCGCAGTCCTGCTCGTCGGCCTCGGGCTCAACAGCCTGTTCGGCTGGTCCTGGGCCGACCCGATCGCTGGCCTGGTCATCGCCGCCGTCGCCATCCGCGAAGGTCGCGAAGCCTGGGAAGGCCGAAACTGCTGCGGCCCAACCCCTTTGGCCGACACGACCTGCGGGTCAACCCAGTGTTGCGACTGACTGCGGAAGATGATGCAGCCCATGGCACGTGATCCTGACGGCATCGCCGGCCAACGGCGCCACTGGAAATCCACCTTTGAGGCCAACCCCACCATGTACGGAACCCAGCCCAGCGAGCCAGGCCGTTTATCATTGTCAAGACCCACCTCACTCACATCTACAGCAAGCTCAACCTGTCCTCAGCGTTCAAGTCGTTCGGGAAGCAGCCAGGCGCATCGAATCCGCTGACCGGGACCGCTAGGAAATGAAATGCAAAATGAGACAAACCCAGATGAACCGAAGTGAGATAAGCCGAAGAGGCGCAGGTCAGACGACCGCGATATGAAACGGAATTTGAGAACCTACATGTAGGTTGTCATTTCCCGTGTCCATTTCTCAGACGCAGTGTCCAGGCAATGTCCAATGGGACATCTTCGTGAGACGAAGCAAGCCGGCCCGCGGGGTTAGCGGCACTCAGCTATAGCGACCGAGGATTGACGGTGTCGATACGCACATCGCCCAAGCGCGTCACACCACTCGACGACGAGGCAATCGACTCGTGGACCGAAAGTCTCGCGATTGTGCACCAGGCTCAGTTGGGGGAGGTAGCGGCGGCGCTCGGTCTGCCATGGCGGCAGTGGCCACCGTGGGTGGTGTCTCTAACCGGCGAGCAAAGCGCCAAAATCTCTGCCGCAAAGGGACTTCCACCGGAGGAGATCATTCAGTGGCTCCAGCCCGGGGCGATGATCGCCATCGAGAAGTGTCACGACGACCGGTTTGGGGAGAGCGGAAGGCAGCGCTGCTGTCGGGCCGAGCAATCGCAAACCGCGCCTGGGCAGCCGCAGTGGCCGGCGCGCCTGACTGTGGCGACTGCCTGGCAGGTCGGCAGAGCAGTACCGGGTGGTGGGGGAGTGTCTTGCCGCGGGTCCGATCTCGGAGAGCATCGACGAGTGGATCGAGTATTCGGCGTTGACGCACGTCATCGGGTGGAGGCGCAACGCCGAGCGGGTGGAGATCGCTCCTGAGGATCGTGTGGTGCTCGGGGGTGTGGAGGCCACCCGGTGGCTGGTCGACCGCTTCACGCGAACGGCGTTGGACGAGTGGTCGCAATCGTCGTTGGATTGGGAGTCGGCCTATCTGTCGGAGGAGCAGGCCACGGCGAGGGCGGTCGGGGTGGCGGCTGCGCTGATCTCGGAGCGGCCGGTTTCGGAATCCATGGTGATCCGGGCGATCGCGCGGCGCACGCGGGAGCAGTCGCTCCACGACGAGGTGTTCGGCGGGATGACCCCGGAGGAGTTGATGAACAACGTCATCGCACTCACGATGCGCGATGAACGTGCGGCCGCGTTGGATCTGGTCCGTAAGGCGGTGGAGTTCAGTCCGTCACGGGTGGAGTTCGCGCAGGCGTTGGCGTTCTTGTTGATCCCGGAATGCCCGGGTGAGGCCGAGCGACGGTTGGTGTCGATGCGGGGACGTCGGGGGGCTGTCGAGGATCTGATCACCGCCTGTCTGGCGATGTGCCGGATCAGGTGCGGCAGTCCCGATGAGGCGGTGAGCGAGCTGCGGGAGTTGTCGACGGGAGGGGATGATCGGCCGTTCTGGTTGTGGGCACCGCAGAGCCTGACCGAGCTCGAGCCGACCCTCGAGAGGACCACGTTGGGAGAGTGGGCGGACGGGGTGCTCGCGCGGATCAGCCGCTGAGAGCTGCGAAGCGCGCCGCGATCGACTTCATCGGCAGGAGCAGATGCAGCGGGTCGACCGGTGAGGGCAGGAATTCGGCGTGGTGGCAGTAGAAGGCACGGGCGTCGTCGTCGCGGGCGTGCACCAGCATGGCTGGGGCGGCCACGGATTCGCACAGCAGGAGCGCCCGTCGCATGGCGTCATGCAGCAGTCCCCAGCCCAGCCCGCGTCCGTGCCAGTCTTGATCGACGGCGAGGCGGGCCAGAAGGAAGCAGGGCACCGTCTCGGGGGCACGTTTGGCGATCGGTTCGGGAGCGGCCCCGCGTTCGTAGCCGGACACGGTGAGGGCGTAGTAGCCGACGACGCGATCACCGTCGGTCGTGGTGACGTAGGTGGTCGCGTTGTTGGCCCGCATGCTCTGCCAGGCGTACTTGCGCAGCCATTCGTCGAGCTCGGTGGCACCTGACTCGAAGGTGGTGCGGTCGTGGGCTTTGGTGAGCTTGTGGGGCGTGCTGGGCTTGCCCGGGCGATCCTCGGTCAAGGCGTCGGTGCGTCGCTGTCGTCGAACGGGCTCTCCCGCCGCAGGAGACGGTCGAGCTTGGGCATCGGCGTCAGCGGTGCGTCCAGGAGGTTCTGGAACTCGGCCCACTGCTGTTCGTCGGCGACGAACCACTTGCGGTCGGCCAGGACCCGCTCGGCGCTCTCCAAGGCACTACCCAGGATGAAGTCGGTGAGGGTGCTGTCGGTGGCCTCGGCGGCACGCCGGATCATCAGCTCCTGACGGGCGCTCGCCCGAACGTTGAGGCGCTGGTCACGGCTGGTCTTGGTTGACACGGTCTCTCTGGTCATCTCTACCTCACTCGTAGGTACACACAACGTACATACACTCGCGGTGGCGCGTCAAGCGTGTTGTGCTCACGTCGTATGTACAGAATGGCTCCACTGTATTGCTCGGCTGTCGTTCGA
>Ga0075163_10011117_pt1 | contig 11735 bp, 12 predicted proteins | sample JI1023141ADNA_FD_71478 | JGI IMG/M metagenome (GOLD analysis project Ga0075163, IMG submission 71478) | Wastewater effluent complex algal communities from Wisconsin, to seasonally profile nutrient transformation and Carbon sequestration -... | ecosystem: Engineered > WWTP > Effluent > Algae... | reverse complement strand
GGCTCTTTTGAGTATAGCCGTTGTTTCATCCTTTCATACAGTTCTAAGCTTTCTGTTCTTTCTTTTTCCTCTTTATTCATTTTACAAAGATATGTAGACACACTTTATTGAACAGTCTCACCAATTTTGGATTGACCCCTTCCTGTATTTTGACCTTAAAATTTTTTAAAATCTATTCTGCCAATTAATTGCCTGATATTTTATTTATGTATCTGCCATAGCTATTATAGATACAACATTTTAAAGTATTTCAGTCGTACTAGGGGAAGATACAGTTTCCCAAATGGAAGAACTACCCCTTTTTCTCTGAGTCGTTGATAATCTATCAATGGCCTGTAAATGAAGCTATATAGAAGTATTAAAATGGAACCCAGAATCGTGTATTCTTCTAAGAAGATAAATATAATTATGCATAAAGGAAGAAATGCTTTGAGATAAAAGAAAAGTCTGTTCATTAATTATAACATTTAACAATCACAGAATAAAGATGAGAGTCCGCACCCTGCTGCTACAGCACCTCCAATGCCTGGATCTAAGAGCGTACCAACAAACAATGCAACAGATAACCAACCTTTTTTAGTATAGTATTTATCTATACAGTCAGCTATGTATTGGCCTTTTCCTCCTTTGGCATAGACAGTTGTGGTTGAGGTAATAGGATCTTCGCTAAATATTGTTGTCATAATTAGCTCTTTTTTCAAGTTATACCAGTTTATTTTGCCAAGAGAGGGTATTTTTTCCAATAAAATGACGCCTGTTATAGAATCATTTTCTAACAACAGGACAATTTGGTTTTCAAAATCCTTTTGATCTTCAAATACAATTTGAATGGACTTGATGTTTGTTGAAAGTTTGTTAGTAACAATGGATTTATTCAAATCAAGCACCCTCGGATTCCCTTTTTGTAGGAGCCAAGATTGGACGAGATCAGCATGATTACTATCGGCCAAAGTCGTTTGATAAAATCCGGAATCCTGCGTACGGAGTTCAGCCGATGGCAAAGGTTGTACGGATGAAATCAACTCGTCCTCTGAATTGCAAGAGGTGAGATTTAACAGAGTGAATGAGATAAAAAAAATAGAAAACAAAATGACTTGCTTTTTCATAGTAATAATATTTAAAAGTTCGGAAAAAAAATTATTGACCAAAAGTAATGGATGATATTAAAGTTGTCAATACCTAAATGTACATTAATAAAAATTTAACATTAACAATCTCCATGATTTTAATTTTACCTTTTATTTAAGATAAAGGAAGATCAGTAGCAAATACACCAAATTTGGGGGCAGCAGTAAAATAGATTTTAGAGGTATGCCTCATTATAGTCAGTCTGGTATACTAGACATAATATTTAACTGTTGTAAGTTCTAGTTCAATTTCTTCATTCCCGTATCAAGCTTAGTTTTTATTTCATTTTCCGGAATGTAAATTTTATAATGGCCTCTCTTCAATTACCCTTTGATCCGGATATTTAAATATCCTTTGTATGGTTACTATTTGCCCTTTCCGGTAGTAACTATTACCAGCTTTTGTGACAACTGTTATTTCCCCTGGCTCAAACCGCTGCATTACCGGCCAAATGTTTTCTATTTTGGTAAAATTTTCTGTTCTAAAATGAAGGTGGGCTAAACTGATTATTTGATAATGTTTTTCATTAAATTCTTTGTGTCTGTCCTAAAAACGATTTATTACCTTAGCTAAGCTTGCCTCAACCCAATTACCATATTTTGTATTTATCCAAGAGCCTGAAGTTTGCAGAGTTTATGTAAATAGCACATATTCAATATTATATATAAAATATTTTCCATTAAAAACTTGATTCTTATCTCTTCACTGCTTTCTTTCATTTTCATTGTGCCATTCCCTCTCTCCCCCTACCTTTACCCCCCTTAGCTATCTATTCACCATGCAAAATCTGAAAGGGGAATCCAGGCCCAGCGAAAAGTTTGTCTATCCTCAATCGAATGAAGACTTTAAACTTCTGTACAAGAAATTGAAGGCGTATGCCAGACAGAAACTGTTTCACAAGTATCCTGTGCTGGAGGCTGAAAATGAAGATTTGTTTCAGGAAGCGGCGCTGGCTTTGTTTATAGAGTTGAGCCAAAGGAGGTACCAGGGGACTGCATCAATTGAATCTTATTTTGGGAGCATTTTTTTGAAAATGTGCAATCGGGCATATCAAAAATTGAAACCGGAATTAACTTTTGATGAGGTAGTTCATTCTGAGCTTTTTGGAGCAGATAAGCTGCAGGAGGATAAAAGGCAAGCCTTACTGGAGGCTATTGAAGAATTGACCGATGGCGAGAAGTTGGTGATTACGGCGCATTATTTTTATGGATTTGATTACGAGATCCTCGCCCTTAGGACCGGACTCACCGAGCAAGCTATCAAAAACAGGGCTTACAAAGCCAGGAAAAAATTATTAACTTTGCTTACCAACCACCCAGCCTTTAAAAATTAATACCATGCCAAAGACACCAAAAAATAAAGCGAAGATCAACATCCAGCAACCCATGATGGATGAAGTAAGTCCTTTACTATCCTTTGATCAGAGCCCATCTCTTGACACTCTTGAACAAATTGCCACGGAAGAAATGGTAAAACAACACTGGCTTCGCCAATTCAAAATTTGGGACAGCGAAGAACAATCCCCTGGTTTTTTTGATGAGGTGGAACCGTGAGGCCGGCTTACCGCGAACGGCTCACCGCTTACCGCGAACGGCTCACCGACACCTGTCCCTATGCAGGCAAAGCCGGCGTAGGGAATGGCTTACCGTGAACGGCTTACTGCTAACGGCTCACCGAAAACTGCGAGCGGCTCACTGACGACTGTGAACGGCCCACAGACAACCGATAAAGGCTCACAGACATCCGCTAACAGCCAACAGTATGCAGTGACCCGTCAGCGGTCATCGGACAGCGGTCATCGGACAGCGGTTAGCAGACAGCGGTGAGCGGAAAACGGTGAGCGGACAGCGGTTACTTCAGTTTTATCTTCCACTTTTCATATGACTCTCTGCCTACTACCAGGTTGAGGTTTTCATCGCTGTAGACATTGTTGAGCAGGTCATTGATTTCCCGGATGCGGTGATTGCAATTGGGGTGAGAAGTGTACACCGTATTGAGAAAGTTGGTGGTTATTTTTTGGGAAACCTCACTGGTCATGTCTGAGAGTCTGGAGCCGTCTACCTCCAGGTTGACATTGAGTAGCATTTTTTTAAAGTCGTTTTTGATGGCCTCGGTAAATCCGGAGTTGGAGGTAGTGGCCTTCATCAATCTCCAAAAGTTGGCAGATTCTCTGATGTCGTAGCCGGCGGCGAAGGCATAGTACAAGCCAACCCTGTCGGCCTGGGCTTCGAACTTGGGATTGAAGAGGTTGGATAAATCGCTGGGCTTGGTGGCAATTACTGCTTCTCCGATGCCTTTGACGACGCTGCTGTTGCCGGTGCTTTTTTCGTCGGGGAAGAGGTTTTTCAGGAACATCCTGCTGGCACTTTTTACGAGCTCGCTGTCCATGTACTCGTTGTTCTTTAACCTTTCTACCCCGTGTTCATGGGTGATGTGGGCTACTTCATGACCGAGCACCACTGCCAGCTGGGCCTCGTTTTCGATTAGGCGCAAGAGGCCGCTATTCACAAAGACCATGCCGTTGGGAAAGGCAAAGGCATTGGGTATGTTGTTGTCAATGACATAAAACCTAAATTCTATCTTGTGTTTTTCCTGGTATTCGGGGGTTTTCACATAGGCTGGTAAAACCTTTCTGCCAATGAGGTTTACATAGCCTTGCAGTTGGATGTCGTTGTATAGCTTGTACTTAAAGGCGCCTATCGATATGTCTCCCTGCGAAAGTGAATTGGGTGGCAGGGTCAGGCCCGGTGGGTTGGTTACACTCAGCATGCCCTTGGCGTCGTAACTATTGGCTACTATGTTTCGCAACTCTTCATCTCTTTTGGTAAAAAGGTTTTGACACACTTCGATGTTGTTGGCCAGGATGTCGCCATTGCCATCGGCCTCACCTTTTACACTCAAAAAATCGCCGGGCTCCAACTCGCTAAAGGCAAGGTACAACATGCCCTTGGTGCAGCCGCAATCGGTTTTACCGGCACATTCCATCTTGGTGCTGGCATCGATGGTAACTTTTCTGCCATCTATGTAGGCCACATCTCCCTCATAACTTTCCAGCACCCCTTTGAGGGTTTCTTTGCCGGGTGTATATTCCGACAGCAGTTCTATTTTTTTGGCCAGCCTCTCTCTGCCTTCAATCTTAAAATCCAGGTCTACAAAATTGCCCTTCTTAAAATTTCTCTTGGGCATGTCGCTGGTTTTTTTACCGGTGAGTTTGGTGGTTTCGGTTAGTTTGTAGTCTACGTTTTTATTGTCAACCGAAACGGTCATTACCTGGTAGGGCTCGTCAAAGGCAATGATCTCGATGTTTTCTATTTTTTGGGCATAGGCACTATACAGGCCGACAAATACCAAAATGAAGGTGAATAGTTTTTTCATCATTGTGATTATTAAAGTTTTAATGTGGTCTCTATTTCTTCCAGATATATGAGCATCAAAGAAATGGGCGGGGTAGCATCAACATCCCAGCGATCTGGATTTTTTTCTATTATCCGTCTGCATTCTTCTGCCAGTGCCATTATTTCTTTCATGGCATTTTGACAACTGGTTTTTTTCCGATTGTCTGTTTTGATCCATTCAGGCGGTGCATTGTAAGTATTCTGAATATGGCCTACAAATAAGCTAAAGTCGTTGGCCAGACTGCGCCCCGAGCCGTTTTGTATGGATTTAAAATGATTGTTGATAAACTTAATATCACTCTTGAGCTGGTCCAGATAGTAAGATTTTTCCTGGTTTAATGAAAGACTGTCTACCGGACCCTTCACCTTTTTTTCGACAAAAAACTCATCTACAATGGCCATGATATTGTCGGCTTGTAGCACCAGCCCTATGCCTTCATCAACTTCCATCAGCATGCCCAGATAGGTGCGGGCTCCTCCATATTGGGCAAAGACGGAACTGCCACTCATGCCCTTTAAAATGGCTGCATCTCCTTTTAATCTGATTTGCAGCGTCATGTCGTCGGTACCCACTATCTCTGCCGGTTTCTTGTCAATGCTGCCGGATACATTGATCACTTCGAGGTAACAAGAAGTAATTTGTTCGATGGCCAGGTGGTATTCGGGGTGGAGGCTCCACTGGGTACAATACTGTTCTTCTCCCCCTGTGATGCGAAGTACGGCCAGGTCGTTGGGAAAACTTTGTACAAAGGTGGCGGATGACAAACGCGCCTTTTCTCCATAGATCCTGAAGGTGCCGGATGGATCTTCACCCACTACGTGATTGGGTAGGATGATAAAACAGGCACCCGACCTGGTCTTCAGAATGCCGCGACCAAATTCGTTTTCGTATTCTGTGCCTACAAAGACTACGGTTTGGGCAGACAATGCACAACTCAACAACATCCCACAAATCCAAAAGCCCAGTCTATTCATTCTTTTTTGTTTTGATTGCTCTTTTGTTCTTCTTTTTTGGCAATGCTGTACATTCCAAAATCCAGGAAAAAAGTAGCGATGTTAATCAAGGTTACAATGGCAGCCAACACCATGGCAAATCCCTGAAGGGCACGGTCCATCGTTATCTGGCTGATCATGGAGACTGAAAAATCGTAACTGGAATTTTCTTGCTTGGGACCGGTTTTATAAACCCGGGTTCTGTTGGCGTTGATTCTGTAATTGAGGGTAATACCAGGATTTTCATCTATGATGGCAAGTCCAAATCCTTTGTTGCTGATGGAATCTTTCAGGGTTTTATGGTTGTGGCAAAAGGTTACCAAATCTCCCGGGTAGAGTTGCTGCCTACCCCCTTCATATGAGGTCCTGCTAATTAAGGATCTGCCAATAACAGATACGGTTCCATTCCTTAAGATGGCAGGTATTTCATCAATGTTGGGCCGATTTATGTTTTTGCCCACTTTCAAAAAGCCATCGAGGTTGAAGAGCAGGTTGTGTCCCTTATCTGTCAGGCTGTCTTTAAAGGAGGTGTAAATGATGTCGAGATAATCGCCTAATTGGAGGTCTGTGCGATTGCCTTCCGGATCGTACAAAGTACCAACTTTTGAACCTTGGTTGGTAAGATTGAGGGTTGGGTTGGCGGTGCCACTTCTTTCTATGATGACGGTAGTGCCTGGCATTAACTCCAAAGTTCCTTTGAATTGGGTAACCAGTTCATCATCATATCCATATAGATTGGCATGATACAGCAAGATTCGGGCATTGTTGTTGTCTACTACTTTGAGTTCAAGTGTTTCGGTAGTGGCATCCAGGCTAAAGGTTGATTCGTAAGGTTTGATGAATGAAGATTGGATCACAGCACCAATGATGACCACTATGACTGAGGAAATCAGGATAAAGACAATGCGGGCTGTTATCGCTAATAATTTCTTTTTGTTGAGGTACTCAAGCAAAAAGTAATGTTGAGAAAACGGACTAGTAGGAAACCGGAAACGCATATTCATTCATCGTGAAGGTGTTCAATTTTTTTACCTTTTGCTGGATGTAAATCTTGCTTTCAGCGGTGATGGCAGAAAGCGGCACCTTACAGCGATAGTTAAATGTTACATTTTGGTTGCCTTGGATGGCATCGCATTCAAAAATTTGTTTTGTTTTACCTGCAATGGAAACCCTGGGTTTTTTGTCGGAGTTGACAATGAAGTTTAATTCCTGGCTGTGATTGACGGTCCAGTCAACGACCACAAAATTTTCAATGGCTTTGTCGCACCGACTGGAAATGCCTGCGAGAATAGCAAACTCACTTCTGTGGTATTTTTTTAATTTTTCAGAATAGATAGATTCCCATTTAAATTCCACTGTCTTGCCCTCATGTGATGCCTTTAAAGTATGGCTCAACTCTCCCTTGTAGAGTCCATCGTTGGAACTGATGATGGTGCAAAGTTTTTTCCCATCCAACTTTTCTTTGGGCAGCCTGGCATAAAATGTATTGGAGTTCACAATCTGATCAGCATTTAGAAACATCAAACCCACCTTGATCTCACCACTGACCGGCGTTTTTTCATAGAGCACCTCCTTCCTGCTTCCAGCGTCAAAATCGACAGCTTGAGAAAAGCCTGGGACAAAGGAGCAAACAAGTGTAATGACTACCCAAAAGGTTCGGGGTAATAGCCCTAGTCCTGAATTACGAAGTTGAAGGTAGTATTTATATTGATGGCGGAATATCATTGATCTGTGGTTGGTTGTGTGCGGTTGCTAAAATAATGGCCGGCATTTGTGACAACGAATTTTCAATTGATCGTTTTCCATTGTTCTCGCAGGGAAAACTTTAAATTAAAACACACATTATCAGGTATATATGATAAATATTATCCATTAAACTCCTTTGTCTTTGGTGGGTATAATAAATAATTAAAAAAAATTGTCTTTGAGTGGAGTACTTTTTCAAAAATCCGGACACTAACTATATGTAAGCTCAAAAGAACTTATCAGACCCAATTTCAAAATTTAGATACAAAGGTCGGTTAGCAGCGACCCCATGATAAACCTGTCCTAAGGCCACGGGCAGGCAGGACCATTTTTTTATTTTTTTAAAACTTACAAGCATGAGGAAGATTTTCTCTTTTTTCGTGGTGGCATCTCTATGCACCTTTATTAGCTGTACATCAGACAGCGCCTTGATCTCCATCGATTCTCCAACCCTGGAGTTGAGAACCGAAGACAGCAGTCTGAGCATCACCGCATTGACCACCAACAACCAAACGGTCAACTTCACAGCAACTCAGTTTAACTTATCTTACACCAATGCTACCACCCTTCAACTGGTGGTCAATCCTGGAACAGACGGTCAGCAAACTGTCAATGTAAGCACTGTTACCATCACCGGCAACAACGCAGTTATGGCACTAAGTTGTCGTCAGGGTCAAAACCAAACCTTGTTCGAAGAGGTTGAGCACATGACCGCACAGCCTGGCTCCGGCCTGATCCAACTCAACCTGGACTATGGCAGCATCATCACTACAGCCACAGAGGTAGTGGGAGATGAGATGGAGGGTGTCTGAGGGTGAACACAGACTCGATATAGCTATAACCACGCGATTAATCGCGTGGTTATAGCTCCATGGGTAGGTCAGCAGTGAGCTGCTTTGGGTGGCTATAGTCCAAACGTGAGTTTTAGTCACTGTCATCCTTTCCATTTTTTGGGATTATCGTTGATATATTTTGTTATTCTGTGATATGCCGAATGATTTTTAATGATTCGCTCATAAAATAGAGGTTGCCATCCATTTTCTAAACCCTTTCTATTGGCGTGTTTTGTGACGGCTGATTTATACGATCCAATGATGGATGACACCGTGTTTTTACCAATATTTTGAAATCTATTTTTACCAATGGATTCACCAATTGTGAATTGATTTCGTTGATGATGAAAATGCAGGTCATTATCATATTTGATTGTGGCACATTTAAATTCATAATCGTCGTCTCTGTTTCCTTCATTTAAATTGTTGTTATAATTGTGATCAACCTCATCATTATCAATGCCCCATTCTATTAAATATTTAGGATTATTTAATATTAATATTCCATGTACATGATCAGGCATCACCACAAATGCACCTAATTGTGCAACTGGCGAATGTTTAGGAATTTCATACCACATAGATTGTGCAATTTCACCGGTTTCAGATAATATAATTTTTTCATCAACAATCTCTCCAAAATAACGAATTAATTCTTTGGTGCACGTTGCTATAACCACGCGATTAATCGCGTGGTTATAGCTCAATGGATAGGTCAAAGAAGCGATTAATCGCGTGATTATAGCTCAATGGATAGGTAAACACCGCGATGCTTCCCGTAATTATAGCTAAACGTAGAGTTTTTTTATAAATGCTTCCAGCTGAAAATAAATCCTTAATTCTATTTTGGTGATAAGCCTAAAAAAGGGTACTTCAATGAGGCAATTTAATTGATTTAGAGATCATGATTTTTATGCCAATTTTTTGGATTATTTTGTATGTATTTTGTAATGACTGCCATCTCCCATTTTTTAAACACAATTTGACAGTAAAAACGTGGTTGCCAAACAAAAGAGGTTTCTATTTTCCGAATTTCAAATGTACTCCGGCCTTTAAACCATCTAATAACTCTGGAAATGTTTTCATACATCATTGGGTTTTTATATCCAGTAATTCCACCTGGTGTATCTTTTGTAAGATCATATGTACTTTCTTTAATCAATTGACCAGATAATAGTCGAGGTGTTATTGAACCATCGTCTAATTGTTCTATGTGTAACAAACCATGAAAATGGTCCGGCATTGCAACAAATGCACCCAAACGAATAAAGGGAAATTTGTTCGGTATTTCTAACCATATATCAATTGCTATTTGACCGGCCTTTGACAATTTCATGGTTTCATCAATGATATCCCCAAAAATCATTTCACGATCTTTAATATTAATCGTAATAAAATAGCATCCATTTTGGCCGAAATCAAACATTTTGGCTCGTGCAAAACCACCTTTAAATTTATTCATAACATACATTGACTGGTTTTCTAATTCTCTGAAATATAACATTTCAGGTAAAACTTTATTAAAGGGTTTAAAAAGATGTTTAAGACAAAGAATTTGCATACTTCCAATTTCTAATACCTTTCGTCACTCATGATTCCATCCATCCCCCTACCAGCCATACAAACTCTTTAAATATTTCAATCTCTCCAGAGGTAGGAATAATTTAAAAAAGGACATGTGTATCCCCTTTTGTTTTAACCTGCGATAATCGATCCAGGGTCGATAAACAAAGATGTAAATCAGAAGAATGATAGATCCAGCTTGGGTGTTTCCATTGAGAAATAAGAATGCCATAGGCATAACAGGAATTACCACTTGAAGATAGTAAGTCAGGGTGTGCATCGTTTTTTTCATTTGCGTTTTAATAACCAAATTTAGTGGGTATTCTTAATTTTGGCTCCGCAAAGGCACTATTTAATTGTATTTTAACAACCCCACCCATTTTAAAATAGGTAGCCCGCACAAGAATGCTGTCGCAAAGGTAAGAATTGAAAATCGGTAAATCGATAGCCGGATCCCTACACCGGTGCCCGGTATTGGGACAGGTGCTCCGTTGCCGGATCCCTACAACGGCTTCGAAGTTATAGGGACACGTACTCCGATGCTCCGTTAATAGATTGGGATTTGCAGTCGCCACTCGTGGAGCTCGAGGTTCCCTCTCTTTTGATTGCCACAGGCAATCAAATCAACCGTTCGGTCATTCCGCTGCTCCGTCCCCGGCTCCCTACACCAGTAAACTGGCGTTGGGACAAGTCCTCCGTCCCTAGAAGCTCGCTACACCAGTCAACTGGCGTTGGGACAAGTACTTGGACTCATAGCAGATAGTGGCCTCGTTTCGACCCGCAAATTGCGCGTTTATTACAAAATCAATTTGCTCAGTATTTTGATATTTCCATTAAATAAAAATCAAAATATTCTCCTATTTGTTTGAATATCAGTTGAAAAGTGTATTTTTATTCCACGAAACCAACTAGGCTATGTTGAGTAAAATTGTAGTGCTGATCGACCATCTGGAGCAGGCCCAAACGCAGGACTTGAAAAAATATCTGCTGACCAAGACGTACGCAGATTCTGATATTTTTAAGGTGTTTGAGTACCTGGCTGCATCTGTAAAAAAGAAGGAGGATCAAAAGTCGCCGGAATACATCCATGAAAAGATATTTCCAAAATCAACCAAAAAGACAATTGCCAATTATTTGTCGCTGCTCTACAATTGGGCAGAAGAGTGGATGGCTCTGGAGACATTAAAACAGGAAGAATTTACAGTGGACCATCTGGCCCAACGATGGCTCAATAAAAATGGACTTTACCACCTGGCGGATCAAACGTACAATCGTATAGAAAGAGGCATAACAGAAGAAGGTAAAGCAGATCTACACCGTACCAGGATTAAAGCCCTGGCCATGTTTGATCAATTGTTTAGCAACAACCCAGCAAGGGAGAATCTGCCAAAGGAAAAATATGAGGAAATGGCTGGCAGTTTCCGGCAATACATGAAGGCTAAACTCCTTTTGATCAATACAGAGTTACACAACTGGGGTGATATCAATAATTTTAATTTTACAGATTGCATCCAGGAAAATGCAAGGTTGATTGATACGATTGAATCGGATGAAACCAGCCACATCCTGGAATTACTGCTTTCTATGATTCGCGACAATCATGTACCTGCATTTATGGAATTAAAGGATATTTTACTAGGTGGCCGCCTGGTACCTGGTACCCGTATGTTTTTAATTATTGGCAGATATATGCAAAGAGTGTCAATGCGGTTATGGAGCAAGGGACTCATCAAAGACCAAAAGATCATGCACGACCTGCTCGACTTTGGCATGAAGTCAGGTATATATTTTACCAATGACCGTCTGCCTTCCGCTGTTTTTCATAATGTTGTAGTGCAGCAATGCCTGATCAGCGACTATGAAGAAACGGTAAAATTTATAGAAAAATGGATGCCCTCCGTAGTAACGGAAGACACGGAGGCAACCCAGGCACTTGCCATGGCTCAGTGTTGTTTTTATCACCACCGTTATCCCGAAATCCATCTTTACACAGGTCGTCACGTCTTTCCTACCTTCAATCAGAAAAACCTCGCCCAGGGTCTGCACCTGATTGCTGCTTTTGAAAACCGTGATTGTG
>Ga0075163_10011115_pt1 | contig 11736 bp, 7 predicted proteins | sample JI1023141ADNA_FD_71478 | JGI IMG/M metagenome (GOLD analysis project Ga0075163, IMG submission 71478) | Wastewater effluent complex algal communities from Wisconsin, to seasonally profile nutrient transformation and Carbon sequestration -... | ecosystem: Engineered > WWTP > Effluent > Algae... | reverse complement strand
TCAGCTGGCCAAGCTGCGCCGTATCCTTGTTGGCAATGTAGTCCAGGTCCACCAGCTGCTGCACGGTTCCCTTGCCGAAGGTCGGCTCGCCAATGATCAGCCCTCGGCCGTAGTCCTGGATCGCGGCGGCGAAGATCTCCGATGCTGACGCCGACGCGCGATTCACCATCACCGCCATTGGGCCGTCATAAACGACGCCCTTGGCAGTGTCCGCCTCGACCTGCACCCGGCCGCGCCCGTCGCGCACCTGGACCACCGGGCCCTGATCGATGAACAGACCCGTCAGTTCGGTGGCTTCCGTCAGCGAACCGCCGCCGTTGTTTCGCAGGTCGATCAGGATGCCGTCGACACCCTCTTCGCCGAGTTCAGCGAGCAACTTGCGCACATCGCGGGTGGAACTGCGGTAGTCCGCATCACCACGCGCGCGTGCGGCAAAGTCGAGGTAGAAGGCCGGCAGCTCGATCACCCCGATCTTGTGCGAAGGATCGCCACCGCTTTCGATAACGCGTTTTTGCGCCGCCTGCTCCTCCAGCTTGACCTTGTCGCGCACGATCTCGACCAGCGCGGTCTTGCCACCGATGCTCGATTCGGCAGCCAGCACCTCGAGCTTGACCACGGTGTCCTTGGGGCCGCGGATCATGTCGACCACGTCCTCCAGTCGCCAACCGACGACATCGGTCAGCTGCTTGTCCTTGGCCTGGCCGACCGCAACGATGCGGTCACCGACTTTGACCTTCCCACCCATCGCCGCCGGACCGCCCTCGACGACCGAACGGATAACCACGAATTCGCCTTCACGCTGCAGCACTGCGCCGATGCCTTCCAGCGACAGTCGCATCGAAATCTGGAAATTCTCGCTGGCACGCGGGCCGAGATAATTGGTGTGCGGCTCAATCGCCATGGCGTAGGCATTGAGGAAGGTCTGGAACACATCCTGACGATCGAGCTGCTCGACGCGCGTCAGATAGTCCTCGTAGCGCTTTTCCAGCGTTTCGGCGATCTTGGCATCCTCGCGCTTGGCGAGCTTCAGCCGCAGCCAGTCGTTCTTGACGCGCTGGCGCCAATGTTCATCGAGATCACTCTTGCTGGCCGCCCAAGGAGCATCCTCGCGGTCGTACACGTAGTTCTCGTCGACGGTGAAGTCGAAGCCCTTGGGGAGGAGCGAGCGGGCGTACTCCGTGCGCTCACGCAGGCGCTTCAAGTAGACCTTGTAGACGTCATAGACCGCATCCAGTTCGCGACTCTCGATCGCCTGATCGAGCTGGGTGCCGTAGCGCTGCTGGAAGCCGTCGATATCCGCCTTGAGGAAGAACACCTTCTCGCTGTCGAGCGCCTCGATGTAGCGCTTGAGGATCTCCTGCGACATGGCGTCGTCCAGGGGCTTGCTGGCGTAGTGCAGGCGCGTCAGGTATTTCGAAACCCAGTCGGCCGCTTCGCCCTGCTCCGCGGTGGGCGTCAGCTCAGTCAGACTGACCGTCTTGGGCTTGGCCGAGACGCTCGCGGTCAATGCCAGCGAGAGCGCAATCAGCACCGCCTTGCTCAGTAATTTCATCGCAAACCTCCAATCGATGGCGCCAAGAGTGCGCCGGGCGACCGTTCACAACAAGTGACGGAAGTCGCGAAAACCGTCGCGTCGGAAATCAATCTTGAGCTGCCGTTCATACAGCGACCCCGGCCAGATGCGCCTGACGATCGGCGTGATATGAGGAGCGCACCAGCGGGCCGCTGGCCACGTGGCTGAAACCCAGGGTGTCGCCGTAAGCGGCCAATGCCTCGAATTCTTCGGGCGTCCAGTAGCGCATCACCGGGTGGTGATGCGCCGAGGGCTGCAGATATTGGCCGATGGTGACCATGTCGACGTCGTGCGCGCGCAGATCGCGCAACGCCTGGTGCACCTGATCGAGCTCCTCGCCGAGGCCAAGCATGATGCCGGACTTGGTCGGAACACTCGGGTGCTGGGCCTTGAAGCGCTTGAGCAAAGTCAGCGACCAATCGTAGTCGGCACCCGGCCGAACCTCGCGATAGCGCTCGCGCACCGTTTCCAGATTGTGATTGAACACATCCGGCGGTGCCGCCGCAAAAGCCTCCAACGCACGCTCCATGCGGCCTTTGCCGCGAAAATCGGGTGTCAGTACCTCGACCACGAGTTGCGGGCTGAGTTCCCGGGATGCGCGGATGCAGTCGACGAAATGCTGGGCGCCGCCGTCGCGCAGGTCGTCGCGGTCGACCGAGGTGATCACCACGTAGCGCAGCTGCATGTCGCGGATGGCGCGTGCCAGGTTGACCGGCTCGTCCGCATCGGGTGGCTTCGGTCGGCCATGAGCCACATCGCAGAAGGCACAGCGACGGGTACACACCTCGCCCAGGATCATGAAAGTGGCGGTGCCCTTGCTGAAGCACTCGTGGATGTTCGGGCACGAGGCTTCCTCGCACACGGTCACCAGCTTGGCCTCACGCAGCGTCGCCTTCAGCCGCTCCACTGAGTTGCCGCTGGGCAGGCGCACGCGGATCCAGCTGGGTTTGCGCAAACTTGGGCGCTCGGCGTCGAAAGTCACCGGGTTGCGCGCGATCTTGTTCTCGCCGACCTGCTTTTCGCCGACGACGAGCGCGGGAATGATCTTGTCGCCTTGCACTTGGGACATGCGGATCTCGTTGGAAAGGGCTTCGGTTCGGGTGGCGATCGTACACCGCGGCTCTATTGTGCAGCCGTGACGAGCTGCGGCAGTTCGCTGGCAATTGGGGGCGAATCGGCGAAACCGAAGGCCGCGCAGAACTGCGCCAGATAGCGGACAGCCAGCTGCCGCTGGGGCGGACAGGCGCCAAAGTCGGCGATTTTCGTGACTTCCAGCCCCTGGTAGCCGCAGGGATTGATCCGCAAGAACGGCGCCAGATCCATGTCGGCATTCAGCGCGATGCCGTGGAAGGTGCAACCCCGGCGCACGCGGATGCCGATCGCCAGGATCTTGCGGCCCGCCACATACAGACCCGGCGCGCCGGTGCGGCGTTCGGCGGGAATGCCGAATTCAGCCAGAAGATCGATGCCGACCTGCTCCAGGCGGTTGACCAGATCACGCACGCCCAGCCCCAGGCGGCGCAGGTCGAGCAGCGGATAGGCCACCAGCTGACCCGGACCGTGATAGGTCACCTGGCCCCCACGGTCCACCGGGATTACCGGAATGGCGCCCGGCGCCAGCACGTGTTCGGGCTTGCCGGCCTGGCCCAGCGTGAAGACGGGATCGTGGTCGAGGAGCCAGATCTGATCCGGCGTCGCCGCGTCGCGGGCGTCGGTGAACGCCTGCATCGCGCGCCACACCGGCTCGTAGGGTTGGCGACCGAGCCACAGGGCGGACAGGGATTGGGTGGTCATGGGGGGAGCATAGCGGCGCGCCGGAGCGGATGCAGAAGCGTCCCGGGCAAAGCCCGCTCCACAGGACTGCAGCGCACCTGTGGGAGCGGGTTTATCCCGCGAGCTTTCTGCTGTTCAGGCAGATCATTCAATGCAAGAGATCGCGGGATAAACCCGCTCCCACAAAATAGCTCCTACACCGGCCCGGGCTTGGCGTATTTCTCGATCCACTCGATCACTTGCTGGTACCAGAAGATCGAGTTCTGCGGCTTCAGCACCCAGTGGTTCTCGTTCGGGTAGTAGATGAGCTTGCTCGGCACGCCGCGCTTCTTCAGCGTGTGGTAGAGCTCGATGCCGTGGCTCAGCGGCACGCGGAAGTCCTGCTGGCCGTGGATCACCAGCGTCGGCGTCACGAAGTTGCCGGCACCGAGATGCGGCGAGGACTGCGCCATGGTGCTCGGATCTTCCCAGAACTCCGGAAATCGAGACTGGGTGAAGCCGTAGTCGCTGCCGATCTGGGTGTACCAGTTGTACACCGCCGCATGCGCAACGAGCGCCTTGAACGGGTGCGGCCGGCCGAGCAGGATGGTCGCCAGATAACCGCCAAAGCTGCCGCCGGCAGCGACCATGCGCTCGCCATCGGCCCAGGGCTGCGCGGCCAGCCACTGCGCCGCCTTGATCGTGTCGGCGTACGGCAGCGCATCCTGCTTCGGGTTGATCGAATCGGCAAAAGCCTGGCCAAAACCGGACGAGCCATGGAAGTTGTGCCAGGCCACCACATAACCGCGCGCGGCAAAGACCTGCGCGTTCCAGCGCCAGCTGTAGGCATCGGTGACGCCGTTGTGCGGTCCGCCGTGCAGCAGCAGGATCACCGGCCAGCGCTTGCTCGCGTCGAAATTGGCGGGATAGTTGACCCACATCTGGATCGGAGCGCCGTTCGCGCCGCTGTAGCTGACGCTCTCGTAGCGGCCCATCTGCTGCGCCGCCAGCTTCTCGCGATTGCGCGACTCCAGTGCCGTGGTCGTGCCCTTGCGCGGGTCGATGCGCACCAGCGTGGGCGGCTGCAGGAAGCTCTCGCGCAGCCCAACCAGGACCGGCTTGCTGCCGCGCGACAGGGCCAACGAACTCACGTTGCCCGGCCCGGTGAGCGGTTTTGGTTTGCCGCGCAACGGCAATTCCCAGACACGCACCGTGCCGGCGTCATCAATGGTCCCATACAGACCGCGGCTGTCGCCACGCCACAGCAGACCGTCGGCCGAGCGATCCCAGTCCGGATGCGGCGCGTGCAGGCTCGCCTTGCCCTTGCTGTCGTAGATCTGCAGCCGCCGCGTGTCGCCATAGAAACCGACGATGGTCTGCCGCGCGAAGGCGAGCAGTCGGCCATCCGGGCTCCACAGCGGTCCATTGTCCGAACCGGGATTGTCGCCGGTCAGGTTGTGCGCCTTGCCGCTGGCCGCATCCAGCAGATGGACATCGAGGTTGATGACGTTGTCGGCCGGATCGCTGTCGGCAACGAAGACCACCTGGCCACTGACCGGATTGACGTCGAAGGAACTGGCGTCGGACAGGCTGCGTGGCAGTTCCAGTCCGCTGGCCTGGGTCAGCGCCTGCGGCTCACCGCCATCGAGGCCAATGCGAAACAGGTGCGCCTGGCGATCGTCGATCCACTGATCCCAGTAGGTGATCGGCGCGCTGTCCCACACCCGTGCGGTCATTTTCGACTCCGCGCGCTGTTTCACCCGCTCAGCCATCGCCGGCCATTGCAGATCCGGCCACACCCGGCTGATGAACGCCAGCCCGCTGGAGTCGCCGTACCACTTCGGGGCAGTGACGCCGGTGGGCACGCTGGTGATCCGGCGCGCCTCGCCGCCGGCCAGCGGCAGCAGGTAGATCTGTGGCGCCTTGTCATCCCCGCGCTGCGCGACAAACGCGATCCAGCGTCCGTCCGGGCTGTAGCTCGGGCTGCTCTCGGTCGATGCGTCGGTGGTCAGCAGGCGCGGCTCCCCGCCATCGGTCGGAAACAGCCACAGGTCGCTGACGCCTTTGTCGTCCTTGAGGTCGAAGCGAGTCACGGCGGCGACGACCGACTTGCCGTCGGGTGAGATCGTCGGCGGCGCCAGCCGCTCCAACGCCCACATCGACTCGGCGGTCAAAGGTGCAGCCGACGCCGTTGCGTCGGTCGCCAGAAGTACGAGCAGGAGACTCAGTCCGCGCGGTGACATGGACTTCCTCGGTCAGGACAAGAGGGCTGACTCTAGGCGCAGACGCCCATTCATGCGAGAGAGTGTCCCGGTTGCCCCGGGCGGTACGCTTATTCGCGCATCGAACTTGTGGAGCGGGTTTACCCCGCGAAAGCGCTCGCGGAGTAAATCCGCTCCCACATTGAAATCAAGAACATACGGCATGTCCGGTGAGAGTCACGGTCGCCCCTGTCGGTGCGCCTATTCGCGCATCGAACTGGGGCAGGTCCGCGGAGTCGGCCGACAAGGGTCAACAGCCGGGCCATGGCCGACCGGCAGTACGCGCTTGTCAACCGACTCCGCGGACTTGCGTTTTGATCCGGCAACAGTCAACCGGAGTCAGACGATGAAACTGCTGCTGCCCATCCTGCTCGCCCTCGGTCTGAGCCTCGCCAACGGTGCCGACGCGCATTCAGGCGTGAACGGCCGCCAATGGCATCAGTCGGCGCGCATCCACGCCGGCGTCGCTCGCGGCGCTCTGACGCCCGCCGAAGCCGCGCGCCTGAGTGCGCGGCAAGCGCGTATCGAACACATCGAACACCACTATCGCGCCGACGGCTACCTCGGGCCATACGAGCGCGCTGACCTGCACCGCCGCCTCAACCGCAACAGCGCCGCCATCTGGCGCCAGACACATGATCGCCAGCGGTGGTGAGCAAGATGGTGTTGGTTTTGGGTGTTGGTGTCGGAAAGAGCAATCTGGTCAACGCGTAGTTGCTCGCTGTGGGTTGCTCACGGCAAGGCCGATTGCCGCTTTTCCACCACCAACAGCAACACCGCTTCATTCAACCCGCCCCTTCTGCAGCTCGATCCACCCGCGTACATGCTCGGACAGGATCGGCAGCGGCACTGAGCCGAGTTCGAGCACGCTGTCGTGGAATGCGCGCAGGTCGAAATCGGGACCGAGCGCGGTTTCGGCCTCGCGGCGCAGATCGCGGATGCGGATCATGCCGATCATGTAGCTCAACGCCTGGCCGGGCCAGGAGATGTAACGATCGACCTCGGTGTTGATCTCATGAGCACTCAGCGCGGTGTGCGCGAGCATGTAGTCGCGCGCTTGCTGGCGTGTCCAGTTCTGGCTGTGAATGCCGGTATCGACCACCAGACGACAGGCTCGCCACATCGCGTAGGTCAGCTGCCCGAAGCGCTCGTAAGGCGTGCGGTAGATGCCCATTTCGACACCGAGTTCCTCGGCATACAGGGCCCAGCCCTCGCCATAGGCAGAGATGTAGCTGTAGCGGCGGAACGGCGGCTGCTCGCCCTGCTCGGACGCCAACGCGCCTTGCAGATGATGGCCAGGAACCGCCTCGTGCAGAGTCAGCGCGGGCAGCGTGTACAACGGCCGGCTTGGCAAATCATGGGTATTGACCCAGTACCAGCCGGGCTCATTGGAACCCTGTGCGGGCGGCACGTAGCGACCGCCGGTGTAGTACGGTGCAATTGCATCAGGCACCGCCTGCACGCCGTAGGGCAGCCGCGGCAGGCGCCCGAAGAACTTGGGGAGCGCTCCATCGGCACGCTTGGCCACCCAGGCAGCCTGCGCCAGCAACTCATCGGGTGAGCGGGCATAAAACTGCGGATCGCTGCGCAGGAACTCGAGAAACGCGGCGAAGTCGCCCTTGAATTTTAGTTCGGCGATGATCTTTTCCATCTCGCCCTGAATCCGCTCGACCTCAACCAGGCCAATGCGGTGGATCTGCGCCGGCGTCAGGTCTTCGGTGACATAGTCGAGGATCTGGCGGCGATACCACGCGGCGCCATCGGGCAGGCTTGAGGCAGCGAGGGTGGTGCGTGCGCCGGGAATGTAGCGATCGCGCATGAAACGCAGCAGTTTCGCATGCGCTGGAATGACTGCCTCGAGGATCGCAGAGCGCGCTTCCTGCTGCAGTTGCGCCACCAGTTTCGGCGCAATCGTCTGCGGCAGGCGCCGCATCGGGTCGTAGTAGCTGCTGACTTCCGGATCCTTCAGCCCGGCGACCTTTGCGATCGGCTCCTCGCGCCCCTCCAGCACCACCCTCGGCAGCGTCCGCCCGCTGCTCAGGCCCGCCTCCAGCAACTCGATATGCTGGTCGAAGTAAGCCGGAATCGCGCGCAGTCGGGCGATGTAGCGGCGCACGTCGTTGGCATCGGCAAACCGATGCTGACGCGGCAGAAAGGCCAGATCGGTATAGAAGGCCGAATCCGAGTTCAGCGGCATTTCTGAACTGCCCAGAGCGATGTTTCCGATGAAGCTCTCGATCTGCGCGCGGTAAATCAGGTAGTTGATGCGATTGCTGCCGTCCAGCTTGTCCTGATTCAGCCCGTCGAGCTGCGCCAGTACCGCACGCCAGTACTCCAGCCGATACTGCTGCGCGCCTGGGCCCACTTCGCCGAGGCGATCGTCATGGGCGTGGACGCCGACACTGGTGGCCAATTGCGGCATTTGTTGCAGCCGCCAGGCCCATTCGGCCTGCCAGATGTCGCGGAAGCGGCTGCGCGGGTCTGCCGCGCCGGCCAGTAGCGGCAGACAGAAGAGCAAGAGTGCGACAATCGATCGGCTCATGGCGGCAATCTCCTTGTGGCGCCGAGCATAGCGGTGCACCTTGAACCGTGGTCCTTTTCCACGGCGAAAGCGGCCCGAGTATCCTTGACGCGCGCGGGGCGCTGCCGCAGGCTGCCGCGGCGTTCGCCCCGATGACCGAGTGCAGAACATGAGCCTGAAAAACCCGGTTGACCAGATTTCGGCGCACTTATGATCGAAAGTGGCGATGGCTGGTTCGTTGCAGATCGCGAAGGATTGGCCCAGGGCCCGTTCACCCGGGCGCAATTGCAGGCGCTCCGTGACAACGGAACCGTCGCCGACGACAACCTGGTATGGACGCTGCGTGAAGCCGAATGGGTGCCGCTGCGCCGCGCGTTGGGCATCCGTTACGCATCGGCGGACCTGCCTCAAGCCGGCAAGTCCCCGGCTGCCCGCACGACGGCACCCGTTGCCGCGCCATCACCCGAGCAAGCGGCAAAGTCGTCCTCGGCCACACGCCCCGCCCAACGACCGAGTAAGGCGCCATTGCCGGGCACCGCGCCAGTTCGTCCGAGCGACGATTGGCGCCCGTCGCTGCAGGGAAAATCCCCGGCCGCGGTTGCCGATGCGCTGCTCACCGCCGCAAAGACCGGGCAGATCGCCCAGAAGCGCGACCTCGCCGCGCAGGCTCTGCGCCGCCTGATCGCGCGTCAGATCGACCTGGCCGTGCTTGGCGGCATCGGCTGGGCGCTGCTGAGCGTCATCGGCTTCCGACTGGGATTGTGGTCGCTGGGCAGTCCGAAGATCGAGCTGGAGACATTCGCGTTCTTTGTGCCGGCGCTGCTGGTGCTGGCGGCGGTGCCATTGGAGGCGGTCGCCATCGGCCTGAGCGGCTTCACCCCCGGGCGCGCCCTGCTTGGCCTGCGCGTGGTCAATCGCAGCGGCAAGGCGCCCGGACTCAACATCGGCTGGCAGCGCGCTGGTCGCGTGGCATTGCTCGGCCAGGCATTTCTGATCATGCCGTTCAATCTGGTGGCCTACGGCATCGCGTTCGCCGGGCTGGTCGGCAACGGCCGCACGCACTGGGATCGCGCGCTGGATCTGAGCATTCGCAGCACCCCGCTCTCCGCCAATCGTTGGTCGGCCGCGCTGGCCGTGCTGGTGGTTGCCTGGGCGCTCTGGCTGGAAGGCGTGTGGATGCGGCTGGCCTTCGAGTTGCTGTTGGCGTTGTAGGAAGTTGTGCTGCGCAGCGATTCACCGGCGCGGGCATGTGGCAAGCGCCCGGTGAACGCACTGATGCGCGTACACCGGGCTACCGGTTCATTGCGGAACAACCAGTTTGTCGCCACTCAGACCGATGGCGTCGCTGCCTGGATCAGCGCGAACCTGACCGAGGTGTTCGCGCGTCATCGGCGGCGCGCTGCCGTCGGCGTTCAGACCACGCCGCTGGCTGCGGATGACCTGGCTAGGTGCCGGCGCGGCCCCGCCGTCAAGATGCGCGTGAACCTGATCGAGCGCCTGGTAGAAATACGGCAATAGCGGCACATGGCGACTGGCGTAGGCGGGTTGCGGCAGGAAACCATCGAAATGCTGGGCGTGCTCGATTTCCCAATAGGACAGACCGCTGGCACCATGGCGCAACGCGGATTCGACATAGGGTCGCGAGGTCGCGCCGACCGGCACCAGGCCGTCTTCGCGGCCGTGGATGATCACCACCGGTCGCTGGGGCAGTTGTCCTTTGGCGCGCAATTCGCTTTCACCTTGACGTATGCGCTCGCCCAACGGCGTCTTCGATTCATAGGCCTGGCGCAGACAGAGCAGTCCGGCAAACGTCGGGTCCGCGGGGTCGCCCGCTGGCCCGACGATCTGCACGCCCGCGCTTGGCGCCACGCCGGAAGAGTTGGCGAACCAGCTCGCACGATCCGCCGCATTGGCCGCGCGCGGCTTTCCGTCTGGCCCCAGCAATGAAAACTGGTAGCCACACAGCTTCTCGTCAGCGCCGGCGCGAGCGTAGGCCATGGCGTAGCTGACTGCCACCGCGCGCCACAGGTCGGCCGCAATATTGGTCGCATTGTTCGACATCGCCGGGTCAGGGAAACCCAAACCACGCAGGCGTTCATAGGCCGAGCGCGCTTGCCCCTGGATGTCGGCGCCCTCGATCCAGCCCTGTTCAGACAAGGACTTGCAGCGCGCTTGAAACTCCGGCTGGCGCAACGCCAGATAGGCAGAAATCGGAGCGGCTGCCAACTCGGGCAGCAACTGCGCACACGGTGCCAGCAAGGCCGACTGCGTGGCGTAGTCGAGCAGGCTCGGTACACCGGCGACGCTGATCTGCGGCGCCGCCACCACCACGGCGTCGATCAGACCGTCACGATCTTGTTCCAGCGCGTGAAGCACGGCGCCACCGCCATTGGAAATGCTGGCGGCGATGATCTGGGTGTTGTCGGCGGTGAAGCGCTTGCCGGGGAAACGCTGCTCCAGCACGAGCAGCGCGAAGCGCGCCGCCGACAGCGTCATGCGTCCCCAGTGCGCTTCCGGATGGTCCTTGGAGTGGGCGTGCTTGACCGCGATACCGCGAATCGCACCCGCATCGGGCGGCGCGGCGTCGGCATTGAAACCCGCCTGCGCGCCGGCGGCGACCGGCTCTCCGTCGATCGACACGCCAATCGCGGCGTCGAGATCGTAAAAGCCAGTCCCGGCACCCTTGTCGGTGCTGACCACCGCACAGCCATGCGCCAGCGCCCAGGCGCCAGCGGTCGCCAGCGCGCCGTAGATGCCGCGCGATCCCGATACCGGGGCCAACAACAAGCACGGACGGTCGGGATCGAAGCTGTCCGGGATCTGCACCATGACGCCGTGCGGCTGCCACAGCCCGACTTCGCCGATCCATGCCTTGGTTTCGCTGCCGGGAACCGCTGCGAGTTTGCCGTAAAGACTGCCGTAGCCACCGCCCGCCGACAGATCGGCGATGCCGCGCCAGTTGTTGTAGTACGCCAGCTGGCGACGCCCGGCGGCGTCGGCGGTAACCGCAGGCGGCTTGACATCGGCCAGACCGGCCGCACCAAGGCCGGCGGTCAAGAGGTCATCGCTGCGCAGGATCTGCGGCGGCGGCGCTTCCTGCGTCTTTGGCGGACTCTGGTTCATCGTCGTACAAGCTCCGAGCGCGAGCAGCAGCAGCGGGAATGGTATGCGCATGGTCAACTCAGCCGGTCAATCGGACGATGTTACGCCGTGGGGGCAGCGGCGGCCCATTGGTCGATGGGACAGGGCAGCATCGGATGGGGGAATGGGGAAAGGCGTGGGCTCGCTGGCTCTTGGAGGGGCATGCGCCTGCGTCGCCGCTCTGGCTTGTAGAGCGGCTCAGAATAGGAGCGGCGCCCTCCCCCTCCCAATCACGGCCCGCGGCTCCGTGCCCCGCTTCCCGCTTCCCGATTCCCCATTCCCGATTCCCTGCTCCTACCCCCACAGCCGCGACAGCAAGGACCGCAAGGCCAGTGGCTTGATCGGCTTGTACAGCAGGTGGATCTCGCTTTCCGCGGCGAGCGCGCGCAATTCCGGGCCATGATCGGCGCTCATCAGGATCGCCGGATGGTCGCCAAAGCGACTGGCAAGACGCGCTCGCAATTCGATGCCGGTGTCGCCACCGTCGA
>Ga0075163_10011114_pt1 | contig 11736 bp, 8 predicted proteins | sample JI1023141ADNA_FD_71478 | JGI IMG/M metagenome (GOLD analysis project Ga0075163, IMG submission 71478) | Wastewater effluent complex algal communities from Wisconsin, to seasonally profile nutrient transformation and Carbon sequestration -... | ecosystem: Engineered > WWTP > Effluent > Algae... | reverse complement strand
GAATGCCGTGCTCGATGGAGCACATGGGCGCCTCAACCCATGGGTTCTCCTGGGTTAAATGAGTCCTGCTCGGATGCAGGGGCTGGGACATGCGCGGCACAGGTGCGCGTGCCACCCGGCGCTGGCCGTTCAGCGCGCACACACTGTGACTCGGCCCGCTCGAACGAAAAGCCTGAGTTAAATCAAGCACTTCATATGGTTTGGTCTCCACCCAAGGTGCGTGGATGCGCGCACACGCCCGCCTGAAGGCAGGGCGTCATTCTGTGGGCAGGAAAAAGGGGGGGTGGGGGCGGCCGCGGATGGGCCGCCCCAGCGCGGGCTAGCGGCGGCGGCGGCGCAGGGCGCCCGCGACCACCAACAGGCCGAGGAAGGCGAGGGGGCTGCTGCTGCTGCCCGGGGCGGCGGTGCAGTCGCCCAGGGAAGCGCCGGACACCACGCGCTCGGGGGCGGTGTCCTCGCCGAGGCCATCGAGGGGATCGGGATCCACATCGTCGTTGAGGCCGTCGCCGTCGGTGTCGGCGGTGCGGGGATCGGTCTCACCCGCATCGGGCTCCCAGATGCCGTTCTGGTTGGCATCTTCGACGCCGTCGGCGAGGCCGTCGCCGTCGGTGTCCGGGTTGGTGGGATCGGTCTCACCCTGGTGGGGATCGTCCAGGGAGCCCGGATCCAGCCAGCTGCCGTCGCGGTTGGCGTCCTCGATGCCGTCCGGGATGCGGTCGCCATCGGTGTCGGCCAGGCTGGGATCGGTCTCACCGGGATCGCGGACGCCGTCGCGGTTGGCGTCCTCGAGGCCATCGGGCAGGCCGTCACCGTCGGTGTCCGCCAGGCGGGGATCCGACTCGCCAGCGTCGATCTCGCCGTTGTGGTTGCGGTCCTCGTTGCCGTCCAGGATGCCGTCGTCGTCGAAGTCAGGATCGCGGGGATCGGTCTCGCCCGGATCGACCACGCCGTTGAAGTTGCGATCTTCTTCGCCATCGCTGGAGCCGTCGTCGTCGGTGTCCGGATCGTCGGGATCCGTGCCCGTGCGCACCTCGGTCAGGTCGTCGATGCCGTCGCCGTCGCGGTCACCGCGGATGTCGTCGTCGGGGTTGTCGACGGGGTTGCGGCCACCCTGGACCTCGCTGCCGTCGGCCTCGCCACCGCCGTCGGTGTCGGGGTTGTTGGGATCGGTCTCCTCGCCCTGGGCGAAGGCACCGTCCTGGTTGGCATCCTCGTCGCCGTCGGGCAGGCCGTCGTCGTCGCTGTCAAAGTCCAATGGATTCGTGGGGTTCTGGCCGTTGACCTCGGTGCCGTCGGTCAGGCCGTCGGCGTCGGTGTCGGGGTTGCGCGGATCGGTCTCGCCCATGTCGACCATGCCGTTGGCGTTCTCGTCCTCGTCCCCATCGCTCAGGCCGTCGTCGTCGGTGTCGCTGTCGTTGGGGTTGGTCTCACCCGGATCGATGCCACCGTTGCCGTTGGCATCTTCGATGCCGTCGGGCAGGCCGTCACCGTCGGTGTCGGGGTTGGTGGGATTGGTCGGGTTGGTGCCGCGCACCTCGGGCCCGTCGTTGACGCCATCGCCGTCGGTGTCGGGGTTGTTGGGATCGGTCTCACCCGGATCCACCACGCCGTTGCCGTTGATGTCCTCTTCCTGGTCGGTCAGGCCATCGTTGTCGGTGTCGGTGGGATCCACCATGTCGTCGGCGGGGTTATCGACGGGGTTGCGGCCGCCACGGACCTCGCTGCCATCGCTCTCGCCACCGTCGTCGGTGTCGGCGTCGTTGGGGTTGGTCTCCACGCCCTGCTGGAAGGCGCCGTCGCGGTTGGCATCTTCCTGGCCATCGGTGAGGCCGTCGCGATCGCTGTCGGGATTGCGCGGGTTGGTGGGGTTCTGGCCGTTGACCTCGGTGCCGTCGGTGAGGCCGTCGTCATCGCTGTCGGGATCGGTGGGATCGGTCTCGTCGGCGTCGAGGCGGCCGTTGCCGTTGCGGTCTTCCTGACCGTCCAGCAGGCCGTCGTCGTCGCTGTCGGGATCGAGGGGGTTGGTGGGCCCCTCCACCTCAGCGCGATCGTTGAGGCCATCGTCGTCGGTGTCGGGATCGCGGGGATCGGTCTCACCGGCGTCGACGCTGCCGTTCTGGTTGGCGTCCTCGGCCCCGTCGTTGAGGCCGTCGTTGTCGGTGTCCGCGTCGGTGGGATCGGTCTCGCCCTGGTCGAAGTTGCCGTTATGATTGGCATCTTCCACGCCATCCAGGATGCCGTCGTCGTCGGTGTCGGGATCGTTGGGATCGGTCTCGCCCGGATCCACCATCCCGTTGCCGTTGCTGTCTTCGATGCCGTCAGGCAGGCCGTCGCCGTCGCTGTCGAAGGCCTCGTCCACCGGATCGACGATCACGGTGTTGAAGAGCATGCCCTCGCAGGTCTCGCAGGTGGCGCGATCGGCCGAGGTCTCGGCGCCGCGGACCCAGGTGTCCATGATGAGGGGGATGTCGTCGCCCGCGGCGTTGCGGGGCTGGGTCCACCGACGACGCTGGACCACCGGCTCGATGAGGGAGCCGTTGGGCAGCGAGGACAGCACATCCTGCAGGTCGATCAGCTCGTCGTCGATGCGGATGGCGGTGTCGTCCCAGAACATCCGCACCGGGGTGCGCTGGTTGGGGCCGGAGTGCTCGTACACCACGAAGCCATCGGAGTTGTTCTCGATGTCGTCCATCGGGAAGTGGGTCTCGGCGGTGGCCAGGCGGATGTCGAACAGGTACTGCCCGGGGGGCACGGCGGCGCCGTTGCGATCGGCGCCGTCCCAGCGGGCCTCGTTGCGGCCCTGGACCGCATCACCGCGCAGCGTCCGGTCGCTCAGGGCGTCCAGGCGGCCGTTGCGATCGGTGTCGATGATGATCTCGTAGGTGGCGTTGGTATTGCTGGTGAACGAGAAGGCGCCGGAGTCCTGCTGGCCATCGCCGTTGGGGCTGATGGAGCGGGTGCCCACCTCATCGTTGAACCGGATGTCCCCGAGCTGGGGATCGGGCGCCCCGGCGGGCGCCGGATCCGGGTAGTTGAGGTAGATGTTGTAGCGCAGCTGCCGGGTGTTCACCGGCGTGTTGGCGTCCCCGTTGGCGGGGCAGCGACGGCCCGCGCCCGGGTTGCCAAACAGGCACCAGCTCTGGCGGGCGTGGCCGGTGATGCCGAGGGTGTTGCCGAGCACGCCGAAGCGGAACCCGTTCAAGTTCTCGAAATCAATGGCAAAAACCCGAGCGCCGTTGCCCACGTTCGCCACCGCGAAGAAGGTGGTGTCGGTGCTGTAGGCCGCGTTGAAGCTGTGGGCGTTGATGCGCCAGAACTGGGTGTTCAGGCGACCCAGAGGGGCCGGCTGGCCGTTGGCCTGCTGGACATCCACCTCGAAGAACCGGGTGGACCGGCCCGACTGGGTGATGGTCTCGGGCTCGCCGACGAAGTTGATCTTCCAGTTGCCGGCCACATCGGCCACCTGGGTGATCCAGCGGCGCTGGTTGTCGGGCTGACCGGCGTTGCAGTAGCCGGAGTTGGCGGTCACCGGGATCGGCCGTGCGCACACGCCCACCCGCTGAGCCCCGTTGTAGGCGCTGCCGTCCTGCAGGCTGCGGCACCGCAGGGCACCCATGCAGCCGGCATCGTTGGCGCACAGCGTGTCCACCGGCGGTGAGATCAAGATCTCAGAGCCCCGCCGGTTGGCCGGGATGCCCGTGTCGCCCATGGGGCCGCCGGCATTGGGCTGGCCCGGGTTGGCGTCGAGGCGAATGGCAACGCCATCCACCACCACGTCCACCTCTTGGGTGCCATTATCGCTGGAGCACACCCGGATGGTTTCGCCTTGGTTGGCGAACACCTGGACAACACTGTTGCCCTCCAGGCCTTGGGTCAGCCCAAGCTGCCGCGTGCCCTCAGGCGCCGCAAGCGCGAGGGTCGGCAGGGCGACGAGGCAGATACTGCCGAGAAGCTGGTGTCTTCGGTTCACTGAAGTCCTCTTTCCCCCGTTCAGGCGGGCCCCACCCGCCAACGCCCGCATTCTCATTGCGGAAGGCGCTGGATGCAAATGTCGCCCCGCACGATCAGCGTCAGAGTGAGCGCACACCCCCGTAGAAAGTCACTTTCCGCACGTTTGCGGCGATGCCTTCACGTGGGCTCAAACCAGGGATAGGGTAGGGCACTTGATCATTGGAGGACTTTGACATGCCCTCGACGCACGCTCTGCTCGCCCTCGTTTTGCTCCTGCTCGGCGCCTGTGGTGATGGTGCCAAGCGCGAACCGGACGAGCGCTACCTCAAGGCCAGCTGCACGGTGGACGAAGAGTGCGCCAAGGACCGGGTCTGCCAGAAGGGGGCCGACGGCAAGGGCACCTGCGAGAAGGGCGAGCGCTCGGCCACGGCGAAGGCCGACAAGGAAAAGGCCGCCATGGAGGCCCGTAAAGCCAAGGAAGCCGAGAAGAAGCAGACGAAGCCGGGTGAGGGCCGCCTGACCATGCGCGTCTGCCCCGTCTTCAAGAACACCCCCGAGGCCATCGGCACGCTGGTGGCCAAGAACCTCGAGACCAACAAGGAGAGCTACATCCACATGGCCCAGGTGGTGCCCGATGGGCAGTGGGAGGACGAGTTCACCTTCTGGTCGCTGCCCCCGGGCAAGTACGAGGTTGTGGCGAGCTACGGCATCCAAATCCACGGCCGCGCCGAGGTGGTGAAGATCAAGTGCCACGAGAAGGTGAAGAAGGACGAGTGCAAGGACGAGGTGGTCCGCCTGGTGGAGGTGCTGCCCCTGGACAAGCAGCCCCCGCCGGAGGTGGACAAAGAAGGCAAGCCGGTGAAAAAGCCCTGCGACTGGCTGGCCGAGTAGCCGATTGAGTCGGCTGGTTGTCCTGAATTGATTTTAATTTCGGACATTTGGCCGATCGAAGACCCCATCAGCCCAGCCAGGCCACCAGGCGGTCGAGCCCTTCGGCCACCGAGAGTTGAGCCTCGAAGCCCAGGTGCTCACGGGCGCGGGTCACGTCGGCCAGGGAGTGGCGCACATCGCCGATGCGCGCCGGGGCGTACTGCGGCGCCCCCCCGCCCAGGCGGCCGGCCAGCGTGTGGTAGAGGCTGTTGATGGAGGTGCTGGCCCCGCGGGCCACGTTGGCGGTCAGGCCCGCCACAGCGGGCACCTCCCCCGCCCGCAGGTTCGCCGCCACCACATCGGCCACCGCCACGAAGTCGCGGGTCTGCTCACCGTCGCCAAACAGCGTGATCGGCAGCCCTCGGCGCAGCCGCTCGGCGAAGATGCTCACCACCCCCGAGTAGGGGCTGGCGGGATCCTGCCTGGGCCCAAACACGTTGAAATACCTCAGGATTACGGTCTCCACGCCGTACAGCGCTGGCCACAGCCGCAGGTAGTGCTCGCTGGCGAGCTTCTCCACCGCGTAGGGGCTCTGGGGGCTGGGCGGGTGATCCTCCTGGGCGGGGCCCTCGCGGTTGCCGTACACGGCCGCGGAGCCCGCGAAGACCACCCGCCGCACCTTGAGCTGCCGAGCGGCCTCCAGCACGTGCACGGTGCCCCCCAGGTTCACGGCGTGGGTGCGCTCGGGATCCTCGATGGAGCGGGGCACCGAGGCGATGGCGGCCTCGTGGTAGACCAGCTCGCAGCCGGCCATGGCCGCCCGCACGTCGGTGGGCTCGGTGACGCTGCCCCGCACGAAGCGGATGTCATGGGCCACGGCCGCCAGGTGATCGAGGTGGCCCGTGGACAGATCGTCGAGCACGGTGACGGCGTGTCCGCGGGCCACCAGGGCCTCCACGAGGTGCGATCCGATGAAGCCAGCGCCACCGGTGACCAGAATGTTCATGCAGGACCTCGCTTGACGGGGGTGGGCCAAACCGCCGCGGCCCCCTGGGCACCGGTCACGATGCCACCGGCGGTGGTGGCGGGGGCTTCCGGGCTGCCCGGGGCCGGTAGGTAGGGCGGCTGACCATAGGGGGCCAAGGCGCGGTGCAGCTCAGCCTGCAGGCCTTCGCGCAAGCTCGATACGTTGGCCGTGGCGGCCCACGCCGAGATCTGGAGATCCAGCGTCCAGGGCCCCACTGCCTTGATGTAGACGGCTGGCGACGGCTCATCCATCGCCACCGGCTGGGTGGCCACCACCCCGAGCACCAGCGCCTTCACGCGATCGATGCTGCTCTCGAAGTGCACCGACACCAGGATGTCCACCCGCCGAATGGGGAAGTGGGTGAGGTTGGTGATCTGGGATTTGAGCAGCATCTCATTGGGCAACCGCACCAGCAGGTTGTCGAAGGTGCGCAGCTTCACCGAGATGAGGTCCACCGAGAGCACCTCGCCGGTGGTGGTGCCCACCGTGATCACGTCCCCCACCCGAAAGGGCTGCTCGGTCAGCAGGAAGATGCCGCTGATCAGGTTGGAGGCCGACGTCTGGGAGGCGAACCCGATGGCCACCGTCAGGATGCCCGCCGCGCCCAGCAACACCGAGAGGTCAAAGCCGAGCTGGCGCAGCGTGGTGGCCAGCACCAGGAAGAGCATGCCGTACCAGACCGCGCGCCGGAGCAGGGCGCGTTGGGAGGGCACGCGGTGGGCGATGAAGCGATCGAAGCCCGCCCGCACCACGCGGGCGATCAGGATGCCGAGGAGCAGGATGGCGACCGCGCGCAGCAGGTTGGCGATGCGGCTGCTTGTCAGGAAATCTGTCAATAAATCCATGGCGTTAGGTCCACAAGGCCGTGAGGGCGCGCACGATGCCGAGCTGGGCGCGGAAGGGCACGCGGGCCTCGGTCACCAGGCGGGCGTCGTGGGCCTCTCCGGGGGGGGTGTCGAGGATGCGGAGGTGCCCGGAGAAGCCGGCCTCCGTGCGCTCGAGCACCACCGGGGAGGTCCAGAACCGGCCATCGGCGTCCAGGTAGAGCCGCAGGCTCGGCACAGGGAGCTGCACGCGCTCGATGCGCACCGCGTCGGGCTCGCGGTTGATGATGGTCAGGCGAGTGGCCGCCCGAAACGGGTGGATCATCGGCTCGCGCTGGGCGCGTGTCCGGCTGGCGTAGGCCAGCTCCCCCTCGCGGGTGTTGGCGCCGAACCAGGTGTCGGGTGGCCGAAACGTAGGCATATCAAGGAGTTGCCGGCCGGTCAGCGCCGTGCTGACGCGAATCCACAGCGGGGTGCTGAGGAAAAAGTCGACCTCTTCCCCGCCCAGCAGCCACACCGGCGTCTCGGGGCGCACCACCACCGGGCGATCGGCGAGCGCCGCACCCAGCGCGATGCTGTCTTCGTCAGCCCGCGAGGCGAACCGGGCGCTGGTGCCCTCCGACAGGCGCTCGGGCGACACCTCGCCCGATTCGCTGGTGCTGAGGCTGTGATCGCGCTCGGCGCGCCACCCCAGCCGCCACTCCGACTGCCGATTTTCCACGTACAGGCGGAGGGGGCCCAATTGCCAGAACCAGGCGCCGCCGTGGGGCAGCTGGTGGTGGCCATACCAGGTGGGCTCGCTCACTTCTCGATCTCCAATTCCGCCCGCAGCCAGCCCTTGCGCTTGAAGAACCACAGCAGCCCGCCGGCGGTGAGCGCCATCAGGCCGAGCGCAAAAGGGTAGCCCATCCACCACCCCAGCTCGGGCATGTTCCAGGGGGATTGGCGCTCAAAGTTCATCCCATACACCCCGGCGATGAAGCTCAGCGGCAGGAAGATGGTGGAGAGCACCGTCAGAATCTTCATGATTTCATTGAGTTTTTGGCCGGAGAGCGCCAGGTGTACCTCGAAGAGGTTGTTGGCGGCATCCCGCTGCACATCCACCATGTCCGCCAGCCGCATGGCGTGGTCGTGGGCGTCGCGCAGGTAGGGGATGGTCTCAGGCAGAAACAGCGGCACGTCGTGGCGCAGCAGCCAGGCCAGGGCGTCGCGGGTGGGCCACAGGGTCAGGCGCAGTTGCCGCAGCCGGTACCGCAGGCCCGCGAGGGGCGAGAGGACGTTGCTCTGGCCCAGGTGCACCGCCTCTTCCAGCGCATCGAGCTGGTCGCCCAGGGCCTCCAGCACCGGGAAGTAGTGATCCACCACCGCATCCACCAGGGTGTAGGCGAGGTAGTCGGCCCCCGCTGAGCGGCTGCGGCCGCGCCCCTGCTCAATGCGCGTGCGCACCGGCGCAAACCAGGGGCCCGCGCGATCCTGGAACGTCACCACGAAGCCGGGCCCGGCGAAGATGGAGATCTGGCCCCGCTCCCCGGTGGCGGGATCCACCGGATCGAGCACCAGGAAGACGCACTCGCCGAAGCTCTCCGCTTTGGGGCGCTGGTCGAGGTTGACCACGTCCTCCAGGGCCAGCGGGTGCAGCCCATAGGCCTCCGCCACGCGCCGCAGCTGGTCGATGTCACCCAGGCCCACGATGTCCAGCCAGCGCACGGCGCAGGGCGGTGGACTGAGGGCCTCGGCCTCGGTGGGCGCCCAGCTGCGGTAGTGGTCGGGGCCATAGGTGGTCAGGCAGAACGTCGGGATCTCCGCCTCGGGCGGGGCCACCAGATCGGTGGGGGAGGCGCCCACCCGCATGCGGGTCTTGGGGCCGTTGCGGGATTTTTTCTTTGATTTCGGCCCCTTGCGGGGGACGTCCGTCGACGATTCGATGGGCATGAGCGCCTCGGCCGGGCGCTTATCGGCCGGGCGCTTGTCGGCCTTGGCCTTCTCGCCGGTGGCTTTGGCCTTCTCGTCGGTGGCTTTGGCCTGTTCGTCGGTGGCTTTGGCCTTTTCGTCGGGGCTCTTGTCGGCCCTGCTCTTGCCGCCCTTGCCCTTGCCGCCCTTGCCCTTCTCGGCCGGGCTGCCCTCGGCGGCGCCTGGGCCGCCGGTGACGTCAGTGTCGGTCTCGGTCTCGGTCTCGGTCTCGGTCTCGGTCTCGGTCTCGGGCGTCTCGGTCGTGCCAGAACCTTCTTTGATTTCAGGCACGTGGCTCACAGCAACACCTCTCGCAGCAGGCGCGGGTCGTCGTTGAGCGACTGAAACAGCTTCATGCGAAACCGGCCGCGGCTGTTGAAGAGCTGCTCCGACATGCGATCGATGGCCACCACCGCCATCACCGTCTGCACATAGGCCTCGATGAGCTCATCGAGGCCCAGGCCCAGGCGGTTGAAGTCGCGGGAGTCCATCAACACGAGTCGGCTCGTCTCCGTGTCCCAGAGGCCGTCTGGCCGCTTGAAGGACAGGTTGGTGCCCAGCATGTCCCAGGAGGGCTTCTCCGCTTGCAGACGCTCGGTGAGCGGGTCTTTGGCGCGGCGCGCGTAGATGGCCAGCGGCCGAAAGCCATCGGGCCCCGCGCAGACCATCATCCGCAGGTCGGAGACGTAGATGTCGCCGTGGTGATTGGGCACGGTGCCCACGTGGTAGAAGCGCCCGCGGGGGGTGGTGGAGCTCCAGCCGGCGTTGCCGATGAGCCCCTGCACGATGAAGCGGTCGTAGCGGTGGTGCTGGCCCATGAAGGCCTCCAGCTCCGCGGGGCTGGTGAGCGTGTAGACCCCCTGCCCGGCGTTGCTGTAGGGCACCTTGACCACCGCCAGCCCGCCCATGCTCTGCACCCACAGCGGCACTTCCTGCAGGCTCACGTCGCGCACCGTCTCGGGCGTGCGGATGGACAGGCCCATCGGCACGTGGCGGGCATTGAACAGGTCGTAGGCCTTGGCAGCCACCGCCTTGTTGCGCCCACCCGCCAGGCAAACCACCGACGGGTTGAGGATGGCCGTGCGGGTGTGCATCGGGATGCGATCCCACGGGCGCTGGGTCACATAGCGCATGGCGGCGCGGATGGGGTGCCAGGTGCCCGTCGCGTCGCGCACCTGCATCAGCCCATCGTCGAAGCGCACATCGGGATCGACGGCGTCGTGGAGGAAGGGCGCACACAGCACCCGGTGCCCCAAAACATCGGCCAGCGCTGCCGCGTAGCCCGTGGCTTCCATCTCGTTTTTGTCATAGATCACGGCCACTTCGCCGTCGGGTAGCCGGCGCTTCATCATCAAGCCCACAAAGGCCTGCTCCACCAACATCCGGTAGCCGCCCTGCTCTTTGAGGTCGTCAAACAGGGGCATCGACTTCTGCCCGGAGGGGCAGGAGTTGGTCTCGATCACCACCATCTGGCGATCGCCGGCCTCGGTGGTGACATGCATCAGATCGCAGCCGGCCCAGCGCAGGTGGCGGGGCTCTTCGGCCAACAGGGCGGTGAGCGCGGCCTTGTCCACCCGCGGCTTGAGGTGGCAATACCGCTCCACAATGCGCGCATTGGACAGGCCCATGAAGAACCGCACGAGGGTGTGGATCTGCGCGTTGAGCACCCGGGTGTAGAAGTGGTTCTCGGATTCGAAGCTGCCGGGCTCGAACCAGCGGACGCTTGTCATGGCCATGTCCTGGGCGACCTCACCCCCCTTCCTGTAGCCGATCGGGGCCCGCGGTGACACCCCCCCCGCCGGTCAGGGAAGCGCATGCGCGCTGCGGGTCGACGTGCGGGCCTGGGTCGCGGTATGGCAAATGGCATGGAAAACCCTGCGCATAACGTCTTCATGCGGACCCGCCGAGTGGAGGCGCTCGACCTCGAAGCGCTGCCCTTTGGCAAGAGCCGCCTCCTGGTGCACCTGGTGCACGATGAGCTCGGCCGCCCCGTGGCGCTGCCGGTGCTGGTCATCCGCGGCCACCGCCCCGGGCCGGTGGTGGGGCTCACCGCCGCGCTGCACGGCAACGAGCTCAACGGCATCCCCATGATGCACCGCCTGTTTGAGCGCACCGACCCGCAGACGCTGCGCGGCACGCTGGTGGGGGTGGTGGTGGTCAACGTGCCTGGCTTCTTGCGCCGCGGCCGCCAGTTTGAGTCGGTGGACCTCAACCACCTCTTCCCGGGCCGCGACGACGGCAACGGGCCCGAGGTCTACGCCGCCCGGTTCGTGGACCGAATCGTCAAGCATTTCAATTACTTGTTTGACCTGCACACCGCCAGCACCGGCCGGGTCAACTCCTTCTATGTGCGCGCCGATCTCGACAACGAGGAGGCCGCTCGCATGGCGCTGCTGCAAAAGCCCCAGATCATCCTCGACCACGATCCCACCGACGGCTCGCTGCGCGGCACGGCCGCCTCGCTGGGCATCCCCGCGGTGACGCTGGAGATCGGCGATCCGCACCGGTTCCAGCCGCCGTTTGTGAAGCGGGCCCTGGGCGGCATTCGCGCGGTGCTCACCGAGCTGGGCATGCAGCCCAAGCGCAAGCTGCTGGATGTGCCCGAGCCGGTCATCTGCTTCGGCTCGCGGTGGCTCTACACCGACCACGGCGGCCTGCTGGAGGTCTTCCCCGAGGTGGCCGACCGCGTGGCCGCTGGGGACCTGGTGGCGCGCGTCACCAACATCTTCGGCGATGTGGAGCGCGAGTACCGCGCCCCCGAGGCGGGCATCGTTATCGGCAAGAGCGTGGATCCGGTGGCTTCCACCGGCGCGCGCATCCTCCACCTGGGCTACGTGCGCGGCGATGTCTCCCAGCCGCCTCAGTTCGTGGCGCCCGAGCCCGAGGACTCCCTGGAGCAGGAGCCGTGAGTCCGCGCGCCCTGGCGGTGGTGGTCAACGCGCTCGCCGAGGTCAAGGCCGATCAGACCACGGCCATGCTCATCCATGGACTGCTCGCTCGGGGCCACCAGGTGGCCGTGGGGGGCGTGGCCGACCTCGACGTGGATGGGCAGGACCGTGTCGGGCTGCGGGCCGTGTGCGGGCAGCGGGCGGGCCTGGACGTGGAGCAGACGCT
>Ga0075163_10011113_pt1 | contig 11737 bp, 11 predicted proteins | sample JI1023141ADNA_FD_71478 | JGI IMG/M metagenome (GOLD analysis project Ga0075163, IMG submission 71478) | Wastewater effluent complex algal communities from Wisconsin, to seasonally profile nutrient transformation and Carbon sequestration -... | ecosystem: Engineered > WWTP > Effluent > Algae... | reverse complement strand
GGGCGGTTGTTTGAACGTCAATTCCCTGCTGCGCAACGACGCGGACGACGAGGTACAGCAGAAGCGCATGCAACGCCTGTTGCAAACGCTCGGTCTGCCACCGGCATTGCTGCCGCAGATGCTCGACTGGATGGATCGCGACCCGCAACCCCGTCCGGGTGGCGTGGAGGACATCGGCCTGCAGGCGATGACGCCCGCGCGGCGCAGTGCCAATCGTCTACTGATGCATGCATCAGAACTGCGTCAATTGCCGAGCATGACCGCCGATCACTGGCGCAAGCTGTCGCCCTTCCTCTGCGCCTTGCCGCCGGAGACCGGCATGAATCTCAACATGGCCGCCCCCGAGCTGTGGATGACGCTGGCGGATGGGATGTCCTTCCAGCAAGCGAGGCAACTGGCTCGCGACGGCCAGGCTAACTACAGCAATCTGGATGCGGTCATGCAGGAATTGGAGCGACTGCGCATCGGACCTGTCGCGTCGCAAGGCTTGGATGTGGGCAGTCACTACTTTGTGGCCGAGTCGGCCATCCTGCTGGATGGTATTCCTTTCCGCTATTCCTCCTTGTTGGCGCGCGAGCAAGGTGGCGTGCGGGTGCTGGCGCGAGTGCGTGGGGCCTGGTAGCAGCGGCGCAGCTGCCGGCTGGGCCGCAAGGCTGGGGCCAGCGTACAGCGTCCTTGCTACACTTCCGCCGAGCCGTCGCGGACACAGACCGCGTGGCATCGGACTCTTTCACGGATCGCAGGAAGCCCATCCCTCCATGACAAACGAAGTCATTCTCCGACTGTTCGCCGATGAGCGCATCGAGTGGTGTGCGGTGGGTGGCACGACGATCCGTCAGGATGAGTGGCCGGTGGCTGGCAGTGTGATCCGGTGCCTGCTGCTGCCCGCAGAGTGGGTGCTCAGGCTGGAAACGCCGCGCGTGTCGCGCTCGCTGCAGACGCTGCGGCAGGCGATTCCTTACGCCATCGAGGATCGTCTGGTTGCGCCGGTCGAGCAGGCGCATGTGGCTTTGGGTGCGGAAGATGACCCGGCCAGCGTGGTGGTTCGCGTGGTGGATCGTGAGCGCCTGCGCTCGGCCTTGGATGCCTGCACGCAGCATGGCCTGACGATTCGTGCCGCGTGTTCGGAGGCCGAGGTCTTGCCAGCGGATGCGGAAGCGCTGTTGTGGTTCGAGGCCGGGAGAGTGCTGTTCCGACCCTCGCCGCAGGCGGCGGTGGTGGTGAGCGAGGAAAGCGCGCTGCCTGATCTGCTGAAGGCATTGCCGGTGGCTGCCAACCGTCGATTCACGGTATGCAGCGAGACCGCTTTGAGCGACGTGCAATCGGCGGCGCTGGATGCGCTGTTGGGCCCTGCGCGCTGGGCGCACGTGGCGACCGGTCGGTCGCTGTGCCTGCCGCTGGCGGGTGCCACGCAGGATGACCGACGAATCACCTTGGGAAATCTGCTGCAGCAGGATTTTGCGGTGCGACCGGCCTCCGGCGACGCATTGCAGTGGTGGAAGCGTGCTGGCTGGGTGGCAGCCGTTGCGGTCGGTTTGTTGCTGGTGAATGGCGTGATGGAGCGTCAGCAGCTGCAGGCGCAACTCGCCGACACTCACGAAAAAATGGCGAATGTGCTTCGCGAAGCGGTGCCCGGCGTGTCGCAAGTGGTGGATGCGCGTACCCAATTGGAAGCGGAATTGAATCGTCTTCGCCGGGGTGCCAGTGGCGGCGATGACGCCTTGACGCTGCTCGCGCAGGTTTCGCCCGTCTTGGCGGGAAGCACGCGTTACACCTTGCAGGCGGTTGACTACCGTGCGGGAACGCTGGAGCTCACCCTGTCCGGTGAGGATGTGTCGACTCTGGATGGCGTTCGCGAAACCCTCGCCGCCTTGCCTGGGCTGCAGGTCGAGTTGGCGGGTGTAACGCCGGGCAAGGGCGTCGTGGAAGGCCGTTTGCGCATTCGTGGAGGTGCCCGGTGAATGCGTTCCATCTGTGGTGGTCGGGCTTGAGTCCACGGGATCAGCGTGTGCTTGCTATCGGTGGTGCCTTGGCCGCGCTGTTGCTGGCCTACGCAACGATCTGGTTGCCCTTGCAGCGCTCGCGCGACAGTCTGCGCGCGCAGACGGCAGCCGCCGAGGCCAGTTTGCGCTGGATGCAGAGTGCGGCTGCCGAAATCGCCGAGCGGCGCGCGCAGGATGGAGGGCAATCTACGAGTGTCGACCGTCGCTCGCTGTTGACGCGGGTCGATGCGGGCGCACGCGAGCAGGGACTGGGCAGCGCCTTGTTGAGCGTGGAGCCCGCCTCGGACGGGCGTGTGAGTGCGGTCTTCCAGCAGGCATCGTTCGATGCCTTGGCGCAGTGGCTGGAATCGCTGTCGCGCAGCCATGGGACACGCATTGTCGAGTTGTCTGCACAAAGCACTGGCGCCACCGGGCAGGTGGATGCGCGCGTGATGCTGGCGGAGACGCCATGAATTTCTGTTTGAAGGGAGAGGCGCCATGCGTCTGTTGAAGGGATTGTTGATCTTGCTGCTGGTGGCGGTTCTGGGGCTGGCGGCGCTGTTTCACCTGGTGCCCGCGCGAGCCTGGGTTGCCTGGTTGCTGCCTGCCGAGGCGCCCTTGAAGCTGGAAGGTGTGGAAGGCAGTCTGGTGAATGGGCATGCCGCGCAACTCAGCTGGCGTGGCCGGGCCATGGGGCCGCTGGATTGGCACCTGCATCCGATGGGGTTGTTGCAGCAGCGCGTCCAGATCGACCTGGATTTGCGCGGCGAGGTGTATGCGGGGCATGGGTACGTAGACGCCGGGCGCGATCAGGTCATCCGTCTGCGCGATGTGTCGCTGCGTGTGCCCGCCGAACACCTGGCTGGTCTGATCGACACGCCCGCCTTGCAGATGCTGGGTCACATTCAACTTGAGCTGGCGAATGCCGAGCTGAATCACCTGTTCCCGACTGCGCTGAGCGGTACTGCTGTGTGGAAGGACGCCGCCGTCATGGGTGCGGCGCAAGCCAGCCTCGGCGAGGTGCGCATGAGCTTCGAGCGCCAGAATGACGGCCGTATCGTCGGCACGGTCACCGATAACGGTGGACCTTTGCAGATCGAGGACGGACAGTTTTCGGCTGACCTCAGTGGCTTGAAGGCTAACGCGCGGCTGCGAGCACGCGACGGCAATGCGCAGGTTCAACAGGCCTTGGCCTACATCGGTCAACCGCAATCCGACGGCAGTTCACTGTTCCAATTGGAGGCAAAACTGATTGGAAGCGCGCCGTGAGCGATCTCCTGAGTGACGCCTTTCTTCAACACGCCTTGCAGGTCGCGCGCGATGCGGCACGGCGCGCTGGTGAGTTGATCAATCACTATTACGGTGCGGGTGTCGATGTCGTTCTCAAGGCCGACGCCAGTCCGGTAACCCGTGCTGACATCGAGTCGGAACAGGTCATTCGTGAGACCTTGCTGACGGCGTTTCCCACCCATGCGATCTATGGTGAGGAACACGGTTTCAGCGGCGAAGGCGACTTCCTCTGGCTGGTCGATCCGATCGATGGCACCAAGAGTTTCGTGCGGCGTTATCCGATGTTCTCGACCCAGATCGCGCTGATGCATCGCGGCGAACTGGTGTTGGGCGTCTCCTATGCGTCTGCTTTCGGTGAGATGGCCTGGGCGGTGCGAGGCGGTGGTGCCTGGTTGGATGGCAATCCGATTCGCGTTGCCGCCATCGATCAACTGGCGCAGGCCACGCTGTCCACCGGCAACCTCAAGTCGCTGGCCGCGTCGGCGGGCGGTTGGCAAAGACTGGCCGAACTGGTCCAGCAGGTGTCGCGCATTCGCGGCTATGGCGACTTCTTCCACTACCACCTGTTGGCACGTGGCGCGCTGGACCTCGTCATCGAGTCCGACGTGAACATCCTCGACATCGCGGCGCTCGCCGTCATCGTGCGTGAAGCGGGCGGCGTGTTCACCGACCTGGATGGTGCGCCACTGAACCTGCAGACTCGCTCGGTCCTGGCGGGCACGCCAACCTTGCATGCGCAGGTCCAGAACCTCATGCGTCACTGGCGGGAAGGAACCCATGACTGAAAAACGGCCACTGCCGATCATCCATGCCATTCACGACGTGGACTATGGCGGACGCTTTCAGATTGAGCAGTTGGATCTGGAGTTCTCCAACGGTGCGCGACGACGCTTCGAGCGCATGAAACCGCGCGGCTTTGGCGGTGTGGTGATCGCCGCCTTGCGTGATGAAGAGACTGTTCTGTTGACCCGTGAGTATGCAGCGGGTCTGCATCAATACCTGCTGGGCTTGCCCACGGGTCGGATCGATCCGGGCGAAAGTGCCTTGCAGGCCGCCAACCGCGAACTGAAGGAAGAGGCGGGTTTCGGCGCGCGGCGTTTGACCGTTCTGCGTGAATTTTCGATGTCGCCGACCTTTTTCAATCAGTTGACGACCCTGGTGTTGGCAGAGGATCTGTATGACGAGCGCTTGCCCGGTGATGAGCCGGAGCCGCTGGATGTGGTCCCGTGGCGCTTGGATGAACTGGATCAGTTGATGCTGCGTGAGGACTGTTCGGATGGTCGCGCGTTGGCGGCGCTGTTCATCGTTCGCGAGTACCTGCGGCTGCGAGCCAATCCATGAGACTCGATGTGACGATGCGCGAAGCAGTGATCGCACTGGCCCGTCAGGCTGGCGAGCAGATTCTGCGCATCTACGACAGTGAATTTGCGGTGCAGGCCAAGCAGGACCGCAGTCCCTTGACGGAGGCGGACATGGCCTCGCATCGACTCATCGTTGCGGGTCTGCAGCGGCTGACGCCAGACTGGCCGGTGCTGTCCGAAGAGTCCGCACCGCAGGACATTGAAGCGCGCCGGGCGTGGACGCGCTTCTGGCTGGTGGACCCTTTGGATGGCACGCGGGAGTTCGTCAAGCGCAATGGTGAGTTCACCGTCAACATCGCCTTGGTGGACGGCGACCGCCCGGTGTTTGGTGTGGTGTATGCGCCGGTGCTGGATCAGTTGTTCTGGGGCGCGCCCAGCGAGGGCGCGTGGTTGCGGCAGTCCTTTGAGGCGGACGTCGCTTTGAACGTTTGTCGCCCCGCGCCGCGACCCTTGCGCGTGGCGGTATCCCGCTCGCATCTCGACCCGGCCAGCGCCGCCTTGATTGGCAAACTGCACGCGCCATTGCAGAAGCCATTGGGCTCATCGCTGAAATTCTGCCAATTGGCCGAGGGGCTGGTCGATCTGTACCCGCGCTTCGGACCGACTGGCGAGTGGGACACCGCTGCCGGTCAGGCCGTGCTGGAAGCGGCTGGCGGGGCCGTGCTTGATCTGCACGGCAATGCGCTGCGTTACAACCAGCGCGATGGCCTGATCAACCCGGATTTCATTGCACTGGGCGACACGGATTTGCCCTGGAGAGAGTGGCTGTGACCAAGGCAGAAGCATTGCAGCGCGTTCTGGCGCAGCCCGCGGGTTTGCCACGCTTGCTGGCCATCATGGCGCAGTTGCGCAATCCTGATGGTGGCTGTCCCTGGGATCTGGAACAGACGTTTTCGACGATCGCGCCCTGCACGATCGAAGAAGCCTACGAGGTTGCCGATGCGATCATCCGTGGCAACTTCGACGACTTGCGTGATGAGTTGGGCGACTTGCTTCTGCAGGTCGTGTTCCATGCACGCATGGCCGAAGAGGCTGGACGCTTCGACTTTGCTGCCGTGGTCGACGCGATCACCGACAAGCTGATACGACGCCATCCACATGTCTTCGAGGATCGCGAAGCCAGCGACGCGGACGGCGCGCTGGTGCAGTGGGAGTCGCGCAAGCGCGAGGAGCGCGAGGCCAAAGGTGACCCGGACCGCAGTGCGCTGGCGGGTATCACCCAAGGTCTTCCAGAGTGGCAACGCGCGCACAAGTTGCAGAAGCGCGCCGCCAGCGTGGGCTTCGATTGGCCGGATGTCGCGCCGGTAATCGCCAAACTGCATGAGGAACTGGACGAAGTGCGAGCCGAGTGGAAGAACGGCTTGGGCACCGACGCGCTGGAAGATGAGATCGGAGACGTCCTGTTTGTGGCGGTGAATCTGGCTCGCCATGCGAAGGTGGATGCGGGCAGTGCGTTGCGCCGCGCCAATCGCAAGTTCGAACGGCGCTTCCGCGCCATGGAGGCCTTGGCCGCCGCACAGGGCAGGGTGTTCTCGGAGCTGGATCTCGCAGCGCAGGAATCCCTTTGGGAACAGGTGAAGCGCGCGGAGCGCCAGGAAGTCAGCGCATGAGCAACGAAGTGCCCGAGTCAGTGCGGTTCACGTCCTTCAACGAGTTCTATCCCTACTACCTTGGTGAGCATAAGAACCCGACTTGTCGGCGCTTGCATGTGATCGGCAGTACGGGCGTTCTCGTGTTGTTGGCGTTCGGACTCGGCATGCCGGACTGGCGCTTTCTGCTTGCGATGCCGCTCTGTGGCTATGGCTTTGCCTGGGTAGGGCACTTCTTCTTCGAACACAACCGTCCTGCGACCTTTCGCTATCCGCTCTGGTCGCTGATGGGCGACTGGGTGATGTACCGGGATGTCCTTCTACGCCGAATCCCTTTCTGAATCGTTGAACGCGACCTCTGTCGCCATTTTGCGTGACTTCACACTTGCCTCACTGCATCCTCTGCATATTCACGCTTGTGAATAACCACGCTGGAGCTGGGCAATGAAGGCACGCGAAGAGTCCCAAGGGTTGGTTCTGCTGGTTGAAGACAACCGCAATATCTCGGAAATGGTGGGTGAGTATCTGGAGCGCAAGGGCTTCGGTGTCGATTACGCGACCAATGGCAGCGATGGTCTGCGTCTGGCCACGGAAGGCAGCTACGACGTCATCGTGCTCGACCTGATGTTGCCACGGATGGACGGTCTGGAGGTCTGTCGGCGCCTGCGCAACGAGGCCAAGAAATCCACGCCGGTGCTGATGCTGACCGCGCGCGACACCTTGGACGACAAGGTGCGCGGACTGGAAGTCGGGGCCGATGACTATCTGGTCAAACCATTTGCGATCCAGGAGCTGGAAGCGCGCATTCGCGCCTTGATCCGTCGCGACCGTCGGCAGGTCAGCGCGGAGATTCTGGAGGTGGCTGATCTGGTGCTGGATACTGCCACGCTGCGTGCCACACGCGCAGGACAGGAACTGCAACTGTCGCCGATTGCGCTGCGCCTGTTGACGATCCTGATGCGCGAGTCGCCGCGGGTGGTCAGTCGCCGTGATATCGAACGAGAGATTTGGGGCGATGGCTTGCCGGATTCCGACACGCTTCGCAGTCATCTCTACAATTTGCGCAAGATCATCGACAAGCCCTTCAAGTCGCAATTGCTGCACACCATCCACAGTGCGGGCTATCGACTGGCTGAACTGGAGACGGAACCCACGCGCCGGGTCGGGTAATTGCGTCGAACATTGCAGCAGGAGAGCTGAATGCCCAATTCGCGTGGATTGCGCCGCAAGATCTGGGCCGCCTTCATTGTTCAGGTGGCGGCCATCAGTGGTGCCACGATCCTGGGTGTTTACGGCGCATCGGCGGTCCTCAAGGACGTCCTGATCAAGCGCGCGCTGGTCGACGAGGCCGGGCACTTCTGGAAGCGGTTTGCGATGGACCCCGCGGCCTCGCTGCCCGACACCTACAACATGCGTGGGTATCTGCTTCAGCCCGGTCACGATGTCGTTGAGCTTCCGACCTACTTGCGGCCACTGCAGCCTGGCTATCACAGCCTTGCGCAGGCCCATGGTGGCTGGCTTGTGCTGGTGGATGTCCAGCCAGAGGGGCGCCTGGTTCTGGTGTTCGACCAGGACCAGGTCAACGCCTTGGCCTTTTATTTCGGCGCGGTTCCCTTGGTGTTGGTGCTGGTCGTTATTTACGTCATCGCGTTCCTGACCTACCGGATTTCGCGGCGTGCGGTCTCGCCGGTGATCTGGCTCGCGAATCTGGTCAAACAGTGGGATCCCAAGCTTCCCGAGATCGAGGCGCTGAAGCCTGAGCATCTGCCCTTGGACGTAGATGGCGAGGTGCAGGTGCTGGCGCATGCGCTGCATGAGTTCGCCTCGCGCATCGACGCCTTCGTGGAACGCGAACGCAACTTCACCCGTGACGCTTCGCACGAATTGCGAAGTCCGTTGACGGTCATTCGCATCGCCTGTGATTTGCTTGTCAGCGAACCGCAATCCGACTATTCGCTGCGACAGATCGAACGCGTCCGGGTCGCAGCGCGAGACATGGAAGCGCTGATCGAGTCGTTCCTCATTCTGGCCCGCGAGAACGACTCGGGCCTGCCAGAAGAGGACATCTGTGTCGCCACCTTGCTGAAGGAGGAGCTCGACAAGCTGCAGCCCATCGCTTCTGCAAAGGGACTCGAGTTGGGGCTGCGCATCGTGCAGCCGTTCTTCGTGCGCGGGTCGCCGCGTGTGCTTTCGGTGATCGCTTCCAACCTGTTGCGAAATGCCTGTACATACACCGATGCGGGGTCGGTGACCGTGGTGGTCGATGGCGATCACGTCGATATCGTCGACACCGGTGTCGGCATGAACGCGGAGGAACTCGAACAGGCGTTCGATCCCTATTTTCGCGGTGGCATGCGCAAACCGGGTGGGCAGGGCGTGGGTCTGACCATCGTGCGTCGTCTTTCCACCCGCTTTGGCTGGCCCGTTCGATTGTTCAGCGAGGCAGGGCAGGGAACGACGGCGCGGATCGAGTTCACCCAGATTCGCGAAGTCGACTGCGATGGTGTGGACGCGCAGCACCCTGCCTGTCGGCACTGTACGAAGGTACACGTTTCGTAAATCTCCTCGCTGCGTAGTCTGCGCAGCATCGTGGCCGTCCGGCTGTCGACTGTCCTCAAGATCACCCTGGGAGGGGATTCCACATGAAGCGTCATCCGCTCTGTTTCGCCATTGCCGTCCTGTTGACCGCGCCCGTGGGCGTGTTTGCACAGGAGGCCAGCAAGAACGACGAAGCGGCTGCCACCGCAACGCTGGACTCGATCACCGTTTCGGCGCGCAAGCGCGAAGAAACCCTGCAGGAAGTGCCAGTGGCAGTCACCGCGTTCACCGCAGAAACGCTCGATACGCTGGACGTTGAAGATTTGAGCGACCTTGATGCCGTGGTCCCCAATCTGACGGTCTATGCCGCGCGCGGCTCCAGCAGCACCATCACCGCCTACATTCGTGGCGTAGGTCAGAGCGATCCGCTGTGGGGTGTTGATCCGGGTGTTGGCCTGTACCTTGACGACGTCTACATCGCTCGTCCGCAGGGCGCGCTGCTGGATGTGTTCGATGTCGAGCGCATCGAAGTGCTGCGTGGTCCGCAGGGTTCGCTGTATGGCAAGAACACCATCGGCGGCGCGATCAAGTACATCTCCTCGCCCTTGGAAGAGGACATGTACGGCAAGGCTTCCGTGACCTACGGCAGCTACAACCAACTGGATACCAAAGCCAGCGTCAACCTGCCACTTGGTAATGGTTGGGTCAGCCGCTTTGCGGTCGCCTCGTTGAGCCGCGATGGCTACGGCGAGAACATCAATACTGAGCAGGAGATTTCCGACAAGGAGATCCTGGCTGCGCGTGCCACCTTGGGTTACATCGGTAACGAAGACTTCTACGCCCGATTCAGTGCTGACTGGATGGATGACCAATCCGGTGTGCGCGGTGCGCAGATGCTGGCTCCCAACCGTTTCGCGCCGGGTGTAGTGCCGCTCGACGACCGTTACGACGTGCGCAACGGTATGCCGAACATCAACGACACCAGCATGCTGGGTGCGTCCATGGTGCTGGGCTGGAATCTGGGTGACTCGTGGGATCTGAAGTCCGTCACCGCCTACCGTGAGTCGGATACCGAGACCAACATCGATTTCGATACCCTGCCGAACAAGATCGCCGACGTGAAGGCGTTCTACAGCGATGACCAGCTGTCGCAGGAGTTCCAGCTCAACTACGACGGCGGCGGAGACATCCGCGGCGTGACCGGTCTGTATTACTTCACCGGGTCGGCCGGTGGTCAAGTGCTCAACAACTTCTTCAACCTGAGCTTCGGCGACACGCAGGGCACCGTCGATACCGACAGCATCGCCGTCTACGGCGAGTTCACCTGGGACTTCGCGCCGCAGTGGGCGCTGACCCTGGGCGGACGCTACACGTCGGAAGAGAAGGCGGCGGATGTCTACAACATCGGCTACACCGACGCGACGTTTACCACCCCGAATGGGCTGGTGGCGGCCGATTTCGAAGACTCCAAGCGCTTTGATGCGTTCTCGCCGAAGATCTCGCTGGATTATCAGGTGACCGACAACGTGCTGCTGTACGCCCTGGCGAGCCGTGGCTTCAAGTCGGGCGGATTCAATATCCGCGCCCAGGCGACGGCGGTGCCGCGTTCGCGCCTGCCGTTTGAAGACGAGCAGGTCACCAGTTTCGAAATCGGTGCCAAGAACGCCTTCCTCGACAACCGCCTGTTCCTGAATCTGGCTTACTTCCACAACGACTACAAAGACATCCAGCTGTCGGTGTTCACCGAAATTCCGGGTAGCGACCCGGCCGCCTTCTTCGGCGACTTCACCAATGCCGGTGCGGGTACCGTGGAAGGTGTGGAACTGGAATACCAAGCGCTGTTGACCGACAGCTTCACCCTGCAGGGTAACTTGGCTTGGTTGGACGCGAAGTACGATGAGTTCGTCACTAACGGTGAAGACGTGGCGGACTTGGGCGTCCAGAAGTTCACCAATGCACCCGAGTTCTCGGGTGCGGTGTCGGGTATCTACAGCCATGGCTTGGCTTCGGGCGGCAATTTGAGCGCACGACTGACGTACGGATATCAGAGTGAGGTGTACCCGACCACTGATCTGTCAGAGGACATCAAGCAGGAAGGTTACGGATTGGTGTCGGCGAGCGTGATCTACCAGACGGCAGGCGCCTGGCGCTTCACTCTGGATGGCAGCAACCTGACCGACAAGGAATACCGCACCACCGGTTACAACATCGGAGCGCTCGGCATCCTGACCGGCTTCTACGGTGCGCCACGTACGGTGTCATTGACGGCCAGCTACGATTTCTGATCAGTACTGAGAACGTCTGCTACAGCGGGTCGGGAGTGATCTCGGCCCGTTGTTGTTTTGAACAGGAGAACAGCAATGCATGCGCGATCAAGAGGTCTTGCGGCAACCATCGGAGTCCTTCTCGTAGCTCCGTTGACGAGCGGATGCGGCACTTCCGCCGCAGAGTCCCCCGGTTTGCCGGCGCTGCAGATCGATCCGGGTCGTGTTGCCGTGACCGGCATGTCGTCGGGTGCCTACATGGCGACCCAGGCGCACGTGGTCTTCTCGGACCGCATCCAGGCGGCGGCAATGATTGCGGGTGGCCCGTATGGCTGTGCGAAGGGCGATCTCAATACGGCCCTTTCCGTTTGCATGCGAGCAGAGCCGTCGGCACCCGATGTGGTGGAACTTGCGGCGGTGGTTCGACAGCGTGCGGATGAAGGCAAGATTGCACCGCTGGCGGGCATGAAGGGCGATCGCATCTTCGTTTTTCACGGCAGTGCCGATTCCACCGTGGTGCCGCAAATCGGCGCGTCCACGGAGGCGCTGTATCGATTGCTGGGACAGAGCGGCAATGACCTCGATGTGCAGGTCGATTTCACGCATGCATTGCCGCACGTGCTTTCGACGGCGGGGGAAGGCGGCGAGTGCATGGAGCCGACCGCACCCTTCGTTGCCGCCTGTGGCGTGGATACGGCAGGTCTGGTGTTCCA
>Ga0075163_10011112_pt1 | contig 11737 bp, 11 predicted proteins | sample JI1023141ADNA_FD_71478 | JGI IMG/M metagenome (GOLD analysis project Ga0075163, IMG submission 71478) | Wastewater effluent complex algal communities from Wisconsin, to seasonally profile nutrient transformation and Carbon sequestration -... | ecosystem: Engineered > WWTP > Effluent > Algae... | reverse complement strand
CAACGCCCTTGCCTGCCGCCAGACCATCGGCCTTGACCACGATCGGCGCACCGCGCTGACGCACGTAGTCGAGCGCCGGGTGCAATTCGGTGAACACGGCGTATTCCGCAGTGGGTATGGCGTGGCGTGCCAGAAAGTGCTTGGTGAAAGCTTTCGATGCCTCCAGTTGCGCGGCCGCCTGGGTGGGCCCGAAGCAGCGCAGTCCAGCGGCGTTGAAGGCGTCAACAATGCCCAGCGACAACGGCGCTTCCGGGCCGACCACCGTCAGATCGACCGCCTCGGTGCGCGCCAGTTGCAGCAGGCCGGCAATGTCGGTGGCTGCAATCGGGACATTGCGCATGCCCGGCTCCATGGCCGTGCCGGCGTTACCCGGCGCCACCAGAATGTCACGCACGCGCGGCGACTGGCGGATACGCCAGGCCAGCGCGTGCTCGCGCCCACCGTTGCCAACGACCAGGATTTTCATGCGATCCGCATTCACTGAATCAAGATGGGCGACGAGGATAGCGCCGTCGCGCGTGGCCGGTGCCTACCAGCGATAGCTGAGCGAGAGCAGGTTCTCACCGTCGTTGTTGCCCGCGGTATTGGCGTTGGAAATATGGCGAAAGCCCAGCACCCAGTGCTTGCGTCCATAACCCAGCGAGGTGACGAACTGCCCGGTGCTCGACAGCAAGGTGTTGGTATGGTCGAGGACGACGACCCCGGCACCCAGGTAGAAGCTCCCGAAGTACTTGCGCAATCCGCCGCCGGCGAAAAAGATGTCGTCATCGTCTGGATGCGGGAAACCGTCGCGACCCATGATCCAGCCAGCCACGACTTCACTATGCACGTCGTATGCCTTCCAACGCTCGATCGGGCGCAGCCAGGATCCGATCAGGCTGTGGCTGATTTCGCCGTCAATTTCATCGACGTGCGCGTAGCCCGCTTCAAACTGCGCATGCACAGGCGCGGCCATCAGCATGCCCAGCGCCAGCAGCCACACCATTCCGATCCGAGTCATGGAAATCCCTTTCGTGAATGTCTGATGGATTCAATGCAACATCGCACAAATGACCGCCAGGCATCCGTTGCGGGCAAAGCATGCATCCCGATGGGGCTGGCGATCAGCGCTGCGCAGCGACGCCGGCTGCGTCGTCCACTGCTCTGCCGGAGGTCAACAACGCCGCGAGCGACCGCCGAACGGCCGGGCACACGCCCGATCAACGGATACGCTTGACCGGCGTCGTGCGGTTGTAGCCCTCGACCCGCAGTCGCCAGGAATTGAAGGCACCGGGCTCAATCGTGATGACCGGGTTCTCGGTATTCATCGGGTAGCGGTCGGCCTCGGTCTGCTGCCACACCTGACCGTTTTCGAGTTCGAATTTGGTCTTGCCGAACCAGCCCTTGAAGCTCCCGTTGATGCGGCTGGTGAAGGCCTCGCGGCGCGCGTTCTCGAAGCCCACCTGCGAGTCGACGGCCGAGGAGCCAGCCACCGAAGCGCCAGCAATCGTCGATGATTGCCCCTGAGCGGATGTCGCAGCGCCGGCAGGATCAGCCAGGCGCACATTGCGCTCGATCCAGGCATTGAGCGCCGCCAGTTCGGCGTCGCTGAGCTTTTCCAGGCCCGCATCGCGGAAATCCTTGGCCGTCATGCGTTCCTCAAGCGAGGAGAAGCTCTGGGCCTGGGCCAGCGCGAACGAGGCAATGCAGAGTGCAATCAAGGCGATCAGCGTGCGGCGCATGGGCGTGTTCCGGTATCAAAGCCGGTGAGTCTAGCGGGAAATCCGCATGCTGGCCGATGCAGGCGGTAATCGGGCGCCATGGACCGTTCATGCCTCGCGGCTGGCCTTGGGCATGCCCACGCCAGGCGCCGGGCGTTCGCGCAGGACTTCGCGGCGGAATCGATGCAGTTCGGCCGGACGCCCGCCCGTAGCGTGCGTTTGCTGGCCGGTCGGCTCGACCAGGCCTGCGTTGGCGACCAGACGGCGGAAATTCTGGGTATGCAAGGCTTGTCCGGCGAGTGCCTCGACCACGCGTTGCAATTGACCTAGCGAAAATCGTTCCGGCAACAACTCGAACACCAGGGGGCGATAGTTGAGCTTGCCGCGCAGGCGCCCAAGTGCAGTGGCCAGGATGCGTCGATGGTCGCGCGCCATGGCGCGTCCTGGCGCACGCGGCACACCCGATTCGCGTTGCGCCTCGGCGACCGCACCCGCTTCCCACAACAATTCGTAGCGTTCGAGTGTGCGCTCGGTATCCCAGGGGCAACCGTCCTGGCCAAAACACTGGCGCACCCGTTCGGTGTGCTCCGGGTGGCGCGCCAGCCAGTCGGACAGCAGCGGTGCAATGCGCGCATCGATGATCGCCGGACGTCCCGCGCGCCAGTCCTCCCACGGCAGGAACGCATACCAATCCGTCCAGGCCGCCTCAAAACCGGCTGCCAGTCGCCCTTCCCGCACCAAGGCCAGGTAGGCCGCGGAAATCACCCGCGGGCCGCCCGCCATCTCACGCGGATCGCGAAATCGATCGCCAAAAGTATACAACTGCTCGACGTAGCCCAGCGTCAGTCCCGTCTGCTGCACTACCCACGAGCGCATGCCACGCTCCAGCGTGGGATGGGCCACCAGATCCAGCGGCCCGGACGGCAAGGCATCCACGCCGCCGTCGGTCACCACCAGCACGCGCGGCGTGTCATCGGTGACCGCGACGATCACGGCGTCCAGGCTGATCAGTGCGAATTCGGGCATGGGGTTGATACTAGGCGACGCTCGCAGCAGGAGCGACGTGCTTGTCGCGACCCTGCGGCGTCGGGTTGCCAACGCAGCAAAGATCGCGCGGCGACCGTGACTCTCACCGAATAGCCGTCAACCCACTGGATTGACCAACCGTCTGACGCAGGTCACGTTGACCGCGAAGCGCGCGACGTGATTCGCGGCGGTCTCACTGGTTCGGCGAAGCAGGCCAAGTGAGTGGCGGCGATGTCACGTGGGCCGACATGCGGCGAACCTGACCTGATCCCGGGAGTTCGATGCGCAACCCAGCGCGCCGATGAGGGCCGGGACTGCCTGAGCAAGCCGAGGCGGCAGCACCCATTCGGTCACATTCCGCGCTCGGGAATGCAACATGAAACAGTCTAGAATTCCTGCCCCCGTTCCGCAGGTTCCGGCACCGCCCATGTCTGTTTCCCGATTGTTACTGGCCAGCACGCTGGCACTGGCTGCGACCGGCGCGTTTGCCGACGCGACGTATCACCCGCTTGCTGATGGCAGCTTCAGCCAGAACTGGACCAACGTCGGGCTGATCACGGCTGATGACAACTGGAGCGGAGTGCCCAGCGTCGAGGGACATCTGGGCGACGGACTGACCGGGCTGACAGGTGCTGACCCGCGCACGATCATTGCCTTTGGTACCGGCACGCTTGACGTGATCGCCAACAATACCGATCCATCGGCGGCGACTTCTGGCGGCGTCTACGAGGTTGAAGGTGGTGCGCCGATCGGCGGTAACCCGACCGTCGGGTTTCAGGGCAGCGGCACTGCCGATGCCCCGTTTCTGTTGTTGCGCCTCAACACCACCGGCTGCAGCAACATCAATATCAGCTACAACCTGCGCGACATCGATACGGCGGAGACCACCGCAGGCCAGCAGGTGGTGTTGCAGGCGCGCACCGGTCAGAGCGGCGACTTTGCCAATGTGACGGGCACTTATGTCGCTGTCGCCAACAATGGCGGCACCACTCCTGGCGCAGCCACCCTGGATGTAGGCCTGGAGAACCAGCCGCAGGTGCAGCTTCGCTGGTTGACCACCAACGCGGCAAACGTCGACGCCATGATCGGTATCGACGATATCCAGGTGACCGGCACCTGTGCGGATATTGCGCCAACCGTCGCCAGCACCTCCCCCGTCAACCTCGCCACCAACGTCAACCCGACGAGCAACGTTTCGGTGAACTTCAGCGAGCCTGTCACCACCAATGCCGGCTGGTTCGCGATGACGTGCACGGTCAGCGGACCGGTCAGCGTCGCCGAATCTGGCAGCGGCGCCTCGCGCACGCTGGACCCAGTGGTCAACCTGGTTTTCGGCGAACAGTGCAGCGCCACCATCCTGGCGGCCAGCGTCATCGATCAGGACGGCGTCAGCCTTGATCCGATGGCGAGCAACTACGTGTTCGGTTTTACCGTGCAGCCGGACAATCTGCCGACGGTGGTCAGCACCACCCCGGTGAACCTTGCGACCAACGTGGCGGCTGTCAGCAACATCGACGTCGTGTTCAGTGAAGCGGTCACCACCAATGGCGGCTGGTTCGCCTTGAATTGCACGGTCAGCGGCGCAGTGGCGGTCGTCGAGAGCGGCACAGGCGCGACCCGCAGTCTGGATCCCAGCGTGAATCTGGCCCCCGGCGAACAGTGCACCGGCAGCATCACTGCCGCGAATGTGCTGGACCAGGATGGCACGCCGAATGCGATGGCCGCCAACTTCAGCTTCAGCTTCACGGTGCAGCCGGACAATGTCCCGACAGTCACGACCACATCTCCAGCCAACGGCGTTGGCGGGGTGGCCGTCAACAGCAACCTGACAATCAACTTCAGCGAACCGGTCAGCGTCAGCGGCAGCTGGTATGCAATCAGTTGCGCGTTCTCCGGCGCGCACACGGCAGTGGTCAGTGGCGCTGGCACCAGCTACACGCTGAATCCGGACGTGGACTTCGACTTCCTGGAAAGCTGCACAGTCACCCTGACCGGCGCGCTGGTCGTCGATCAGGACGGTGCGCCGGATGCCCTCGCCAGCAACTACGCATGGAGTTTCACCAGCGCCGCGTCGGCCAGCAACTACTACGCCAGTGTGGATGCCAGCACCGCGACGAGTCTGCGCAACACCCTGCATCTGCTGATCGATGATCACATCGCCTATCGCTATTCGATCAGCACCAACAACTGCAATCGGCTCGCGCCGAGCACCGCCGACTGCGATGTGTGGGACATCGTTGAACTGGCCGAGCAGGATCCGGGCGACACCACCAAGGTGCTGGACGTCTATCGCAACCGCAAGTACGCCAAGATCACCGACCGTTCGGGCAACACCGGGCCGACCACTTACAATCGTGAGCACACCTGGCCAAATTCCCATGGGTTCAATGACCTGACCGGGACTGACGGCAATGGCAACGCGTATTCGCCGTATGTCGATACGCACATGCTGTATGCCTCGGCGTCCGACTACAACTCGAACCGTGGCAACAAGGCCTACGACGATTGCCTGGGCACCCGGTCCGAGGATGCAACCGACCTCAACTATGGCTTCGGTGGCGGCACCGGTGTTTATCCGGGCAACTCGAACTGGGATTGCTCGACGGGCTACCAGACCTGGAATCACCGCAAGGGCGATGTCGCGCGCGCAGTGCTCTACATGGACGTCCGCTACGAGGGTGGCAATCACGCCAATGGTCAGCCTGAGCCCGACCTGATCGTCACCAATGACACCGGCCTGATCGCCATCGTTACCCCATCAGGGCAGGTGGCCAGCACCGGTTACATGGGCATGCTGTCGACATTGCTCGCCTGGCACGCCGCAGATCCGCCCGACGCGCAGGAATTGCTGCGCAACGAGCTGATCTACAGTTTCCAGGGCAACCGCAATCCATTCATCGACCACCCGGAGTGGGTCGGGTGCTTGTGGCAGGGCAGCTGCGCAGCGGCAACCGTGCCCAGCGCGCCGACCAGCGTCGTCGCCACCGCCGGCAACACCCAGGTGTCGGTGGCCTTCTCGGCGCCCTCCAGCAATGGCGGCAGCGCCATCACCAGTTACACCGCAACCTGCGGCGCGCAGAGTGCGGGCGGCAGCGGTTCGCCGATCGTGGTCACCGGATTGCCCAATGGCGTGGCGGTGACTTGTACCGTGATTGCCACCAACGGGATCGGCCCCAGCTTGCCATCCGCGGCGTCGAATTCGGTCACGCCGGCGCCGAGCGCGCCGAACGCACCGACCAGCGTCGTCGCCACCGCGGGCGACTCCAGTGTCTTGGTGGCGTTCACCGCACCGGCCAACGACGGTGGCAGCCCGATCCTGGGCTACACCGCCACCTGCGGCGCCCAGAGCGGCGGCGGCGGCGTTTCGCCGATCACCGTTGGCGGATTGGCCAATGGTGTTGCCGTCAACTGCACGGTCTTCGCCACCAATGCGATTGGTCCGGGAGCGCCTTCTGCGGTGTCGAACACGGTGACGCCAGCCGGCGCGCCGGGTGCGCCAACCGCCGTGGTCGCCACCGCCGGCAATGGCCAGGTCAGCGTGGCGTTCTCCGCGCCAGCCAGCAACAACGGCAGCGCCATCATCAGCTACACCGCCGAGTGCGGCGGTCCGGTGTTCACCGGCCCAAGCTCTCCGATCGTAGTTACCGGGCTGAGCAACGGCACCCCGGTCAGCTGTACCGTGTTCGCGACCAATGGCGTCAGCAATGGACCCGCGTCAACGCCGTCGAACACGGTTACGCCCGCTACCGTACCCAACGCGCCGACCTCGGTCGTAGCCACCGCCGGCAGTTCCCAGGTCACGGTGAGCTTTACCGTTCCCGGCAACAACGGCGGCAGCGCGATCACGGGCTACACCGCCACCTGCGGCGCGCAGAGCATGAGTGGCGCCGCTTCGCCGATCGTGGTCGGCGGCCTCAGCAACGGTGTCGCCGTGACCTGCACGGTGATCGCCAGCAATGGCATTGGCAACAGCGCGCCTTCGGCCGCTTCGAACAGTGTGACACCCACCGATCTGTTGTTTGCCAACGGCTTCGATTGAGCCATTCCGGGGCATCGGGAGCGGCGGCCGGGAACGGCCGCCCTCCAACCACTGGGGATCGCAGCGGATCAAGCCTCGCACGGGGCAAGGCCAACCCTTCCGCCGACTACCCGCCCAGCCGTTCCGTAGTTACGCGCGCACCGCGCCCGTCATCGATGACCTCGATGACGACCGAGATCGGATGGCAGCAGTGCTGGCAGTCCTCCACCCAGGACTGAGCACCGAGAGTCAGGTCTACCGCGGTTTCATACACCTGCCAGCAGTGCGGGCATTCGATTTCGACCGTGGCATCGAGCGGCCGCTGACGCGGGTCCTGGCCGGGCTCGTAGACCGGTTCCAGTCCATACAGGGCGTCGACGTTGGACACCTCGATATTTGTCGCGCTGCCCAGCAGCCGTTGAGCATCCGACTCGACGCGGGTCGCGCGCTTGGGCATCAGAACGGCAAGGCCTTGGCCACGGCGAGATAGATCACCGGAACGGCCAGCAAGAGGGAAAGCTCGTTGTACCAGCGGAAAAACACGGATCCGGGCAACGGCAGGTTGGCGGCGGCCTTCTTCAGATAGCGGCCGGTCACGATGTAATAGACCATCATCAGGACGACCAAGGTCAGCTTCACGTGCATCCAGGGTCCACCGATCTTGAAATGAAGCCACAGGATCAAGCCAAACACCAAGGCGATGCCGAACATGATGTGTCCGAAGCGATAGAGGCGACGGCCCATCAGGACCAGACGCTCGCGTACCGCCGCCTGAGCGCCTGCCTCACCGATGTTCACCAGAATGCGCGGCAAGTAGAACAGTGACGCCATCCAGGCAGTCACGAACAGGATGTGCAGGGTCTTGATCCACGGATAGCTCATCGATGCGCTCAGGGCGGCTGGAAGCGGACGAGACTGCCACGCACGCGGCTTGCGGGGAAGCTCGCCTTTGCCGGCACGATGTGAACGCCCCGATCACGTGTCGCATCGAGGCGTTTGGTGCGCGTCACGCCGTCCGCGTATCAGCGCTCGCGCCGCACACCCACTGGAATCGCCGCCAGCCGCGCGTATTCGCCTTCCTGCAACAAGCCAGGACGATCGTGGACGGCAAGCGCAAATCCGGTGGAGTCCTGGCCGAAGAAGGCCTGCCCATGCACCATCAGCGTTGGCACGCCGAAGATGCCTGCGGCAATCGCCGCCTCGGTGCTCGCCTTCAGCCGCTCCTTGACGTCCGGCTGCGCGATCGTCGCGGCGACATCGAGAATCCCGAACTCGGCCGCCAGTTCGGCCAGTTCTGCCGCAGTTTCGGCGCCACGCCCCAACGCCCAGATCTGTCGAAACACCCGTTGCACCACGGTTACGTCGCCGCCAGCGGCTACGATCAGGCGCAACGCCGCCAGCGGATTGAACGGATGACGCGGTGGAAATCGCACCGGAACACCCAGTTCCTGACCACGCCAGAGCACATAGCGATAGGTAAACTCGCGTTTGCCGCTGATCTCTGCCGGTCCCAACTGGCCGTGATGGGAGAGCACCGCGCCGAGCACGACGGGTCGCGGCTCCAGTGCCACGTCCGGGCGATGGCGCAACAACCATTCCAGTTGCAGGTATGCGAACGGCGAGATCACGTCGAAGTACCAGGGCAAGGCGACCATGGCGAGCTCCACGCAGGATCAGATGCGGAAGACAAACCCTACACCCGATATCGGTTGGCGGCGAATACCGACATCAAGCGATGCGCCGGCGGCGCGCCGGGACTATGGTTGTGATCGACGTTTCCGGACGATTGCCGCGTGATCCGCTCGCTGCTGCTGGCTCTGCTGCGTGTTTACCAGCGCTTTATCAGTCCCCTGCTCGGCCAGCGCTGCCGTTTCTATCCAAGCTGTTCGCGCTACGCCGCACAAGCCATCGCGCACCACGGGGCAGCGCGCGGCAGTTACATGGCGGTCTGTCGCGTGGCACGCTGCCACCCCGGCTGCGAAGGCGGGCACGATCCGGTTCCGTTGGTTTTCAGCTGGCGGCCGTGGCGGCGGGAAAGCAGTGAATAGTGAGTGGTGAATGGTGAGTAAAAACCGGCGCTAGCCTCCTCTTCGGGTGCGCCGGCTCTTACTCACCATTCACTACTCACTATTCACTGCTCACTGCTCACTGCCCACTACTCACTACTCACTGTTCGAACGGCACCAACACCATCGGCACCGGTCCGAAACGCGGCTGCGGCAGGTAGTGATCGATCAGCAGAAATGCAAACAACGCCGCCAGATAGAGGATCGAGTAGTTGAAGGTCTTCAGCGCGAACAGTTCGTCCGGCGGATTCATCAGGCGGATGGCGTAATAGAGAAATCCGCCGCCAAGCACGAGTGCGCCGCCGAGATAGAAAAAGCTCGACATCCCGGTCAGGTAGGGCAGCAAGGTCACCATGACCAGCACCACCGTATAGGCGAGGATGTGCCAGCGCGTCACAGTGACACCGTGGGTGATCGGCAGCATCGGAATCGACACTTTCTCGTAGTCTGCGCGGCGAAAGATCGCCAGCGCCCAAAAGTGCGGCGGAGTCCAGATGAAGATGATCAGGAACAGCAGCAAGGCGTATGGATCCAGGGTCCCGGTGACTGCGGTCCAACCCAGGACCGGCGGCGCGGCACCGGCGGCGCCGCCGATGACGATGTTCTGCGGCGTCGCCCGTTTCAGGAAGAGGGTGTAAATGACGGCATAACCGATCAGCGAGCCAAAGGTCAGCAGCGCGGTAAGCACGTTGATCCACAGCGACAGCATGACCATGCTCAGCGCGGCCAGCGCCAACGCGAAGGCCAGAGCCTGTTTCTCGGTCAGGCGGCCGCGCGGCAGGGGCCGATACATCGTGCGCGCCATCTGCGCGTCAATTCGCGCATCAAGGATCTGGTTGATGGCGGCGGCGCCGGAAGCCGCCAGCCAGATGCCGAAGCTGCCGATCAGCAGCACACGCCAGCTGGGCAATTCCGGCGTTGCCAGGAACATGCCGACCACCGCGGTGAACACAATCAGAGCAACCACGCGCGGCTTGGTCAGCGCCCAGAAGTCGGTCAGCGTTTCTACCCAGGCGTTCATTTGCCCAAGGTACTCCAGCGCAGCAGATGCGCGAGGTCCTTGCGCACATCGGTCGGATCGGTGTCGCTGCGATAACGCATCATGGCATTGCCCGCGGGATCGACCAGAATCACCGCGCCTTCGTTCAAGGCCAGGCTGTCTCCGAGTGCTGTGGGCGGTTGCCAAGCGGTAAATACGGCCGGGACCGTCGCGCCCGGGGAAGGCCACGCGACCATGTGGACACGCTCCAGCTCCTTGCCCTGTGCCTCACGGATGTTGCCGATCAATGCGATTCGTCGCTCGCATCCGGCGTCGCAGCGCTCCGGCAGACGAACCAGCACGCTCCAGCGTCGACCATCCGCGAACACGCTTGCCGCCCGCGCATCGCCCGCCAAGGCAATGACCGGAACAATCAGCTCACCTCGGTTTCGCGTGGCGCTCGGATCCCAATGGAACCAACGCGTTTGCAGCAATACTGCGATCAGCGCCGGAAGCGCGAAAGCAGCCACGATCAGCAGCAGTTGTAGTCGTCGTCGGTTCATCAATCAGAGCCAGGGTTAGCCCGCGCGCGCGGCGCGGAAGGCGCGCCATGCGAGCACGCAATAAATGATCAGCACCGTCAAGGACAGACCGAACCATTGCAGCGCGTAGCCGCGGTGGCGCTCGGGCGGCAGCATTTGCGCGCGGATGGTTTGCGCCCGCGGCGCGTTTCGATCCTCAAGTACCAAGTCTAACAGCGGCAGCCCGAGGCGACGCTCGATCTCGACCAGGTCTATACGCGTCAGCAGCAACGGCCATTGCGTGGCCACCTGTGTCCCGAGTTGCATGCCGGCACCGGGTGGATCGAGCAGAACGCCGGACAGTTGTTGCATACCGGCAGGGACACGGACCTGCGGTGGCGCTTGCGACCGATCGGGCCATGCAAGCCAGCCGCGGTCTACCAAAATCGTGGCCGACGCTCCACCGCGTTGGAACGGGACATAGACACGCACCCCGGGCTGCCCTGCTCGCAACTGGTTGTCGAGCAGGATCTGCCGATCGGCGCGGAACTCACCTTCGACCGTAACCGCGCGGAAGTGCGCATCGGCGCCACTGACCTCAAGCTCGGAGAGCGCGATCAACGGCGCATGGCTGGCTGCCTCTATGCCGTCGAGCAACGCTTGCTTGGACTGTGCCCGCTCCAGTTGCCACCAACCGATGCGCGACAAGCCCAGCGCGCAAACCAGCGCCAACAGCCCGAATCCTGTCCACAGCCTTGCGGCACGACTGCTTAACATCCACGATCCATTCTGTTTACCGTCCATTGCCGACAGCTTGAGTAGACTAGCCGTCGCTCCGTCGTCCGCTCGTTGAGAGGCGTATCCATGGTCAAACTCGGGATAGTGTTGTTTCTGATCTTCATCGTCTACAACTTGGGGGCGGGCTGCTACTACATGCTCACCGATCAAGGAAAGACCGATCGCCTGGTCCGTTCGCTGACCTGGCGCATCGGTCTGTCGATTGTGCTGTTCGGTCTGATCGCGCTCGGTATCTATACCGGGGTGATTGAACCCAACACGGTGATGCACAAGGGAGGTTGACCGGCCCAGGGTAGCGCACGCTGACTGTACTGCTGGTGTGGTTTGCAGTTGATTCGTCGAAGATATTTCTGATGCATTTTGGCCCAAGGCCAGGCGCGAGGGGGGTGAAAGCCGGCGGCTTGAACGCACGCAAGAGCTTGCGGGCCGGGACCGACGGTCATGGCAGGGCTATGGCGACGACGAGGTCGGGCAAAAGGCGCGAAGTTGATTCATCGAAATGACGGCCAACCACACTAGTGTGGTGTCCCAAAAGTAACTTGAAGAAATTTCGGATGGATTTTGTCCCGAGGCAAGGCGCGAGAAGGAGTCATAGCAGGGCTATGGCGACGCCGAGCAACGAAGCATTC
>Ga0075163_10011111_pt1 | contig 11738 bp, 9 predicted proteins | sample JI1023141ADNA_FD_71478 | JGI IMG/M metagenome (GOLD analysis project Ga0075163, IMG submission 71478) | Wastewater effluent complex algal communities from Wisconsin, to seasonally profile nutrient transformation and Carbon sequestration -... | ecosystem: Engineered > WWTP > Effluent > Algae... | reverse complement strand
CCCCATGACTGGTCGGCCCAGATCCCGCCCAGAATCGTCCCGACTGCGGTAAACAGCAAGGCCGCCAGCGCCATCCTGTGCATCACCGGAAAGAATGTGGCCGGAAGGTTGTATGCCTTCTGGTACAGCCATGCATGCGCGATGACCGCGCTCAGGATCGATAATCCATATCCGGCAGTCACGATCAGCACATGGGTTGCCAGCCAGAAATTGGTATTCAGAACCGCCACCAGCATCGACAGCGGATCGCCGCTGATCGCCCCGAAATAAAGCGAAACGCCCAGCAGCAACGCGGACGACAGGGCTGTCATCATCCCCATCAGCGCATCGCGCCGCTTCCAGCACACGGCGCACCCGACGATGGCGCAGATCAGGGCAACGAACAGCAGTGATTCATAAAGCGTTCCCACAGGGGGGCGCGCCAGCAGATAAACCCGGGCCGCCAGCCCCGCCGTGTGCACGGCGATCCCCGCGGCAAACAAGGCAGAGGCAGAAGCGGCCAGCCGGGGAAAGTTGCGCATATGCGCCGCGGCAAACAGAACCAGCGCCAGAGCGTAAATGAACAGAGCGCTCTGGAACGGTGATGCTGTGTTATAGAGGCGCTCCACCTGCAGCCGGTTGTCCTGTGCCGCGGTGACGGGGTGATGATCGACAATCTGCTTCGCTGTTTCACGCCATAATGCAGGGTCCCGGTCCAGCCATGCCTGCGCCAGCGTTTCCCACAGCCGCAGCGCCGCGGCTGTCTCGGGCGATCCCAGACCCTCCTGCAGGATAGCCCACGGCGATACGCGGTCGTCTGTCTGCGCTTTATCCTGCCATGTCACGGGAATCACCCGGAACAGGCGGTTGCCTTCGCTGCTGCGCGCCAGAGTGTCTAACTGCCATGCGAATGTTGCGACATGCGATTCAGCGGTTGTATATGCGCGGGGGTCTTCTCCCTTGCGGCGAATGATCTCTTTGAGTTTGCGGTCGGTGCGCTCCTTCAGCTTGCTCAGCGCCATGTAAGACGGCGTTTTGCCGGAAAATTCGGCGCGCTCGTCTTTATTCAACAGGTTGTCGGGGGGCGTCACCGCCAGCGGCAAAATCATCGAGAACGACCGCATCAACTGCATATAGTCGGAAATCTGCTCATGCAGGTCCAGCAGGGCGCGGCCACGGGCCTCCAGCTTGTTGCGGTCAATCCGGCTCAACGCGTCGATTTGTTGCGCCTGCTGCTGCATCGCGGGTAAAATCTGCGCAAAGCTATACAGGTGACCGGGTTGTTTCGGCAGGATCAGCAACATGCGCAGGTCGGCATTCCGGACGGCGAAGACGGGACGGTCGGCGGCCTGCGCCGGATCGAACAGAAGTTCCGCCAGCCAGTTTTCGGCGCTCATGCCGCTTAAGGATGTCTTGCCGGAGAAACTTTGCAGTTCAATCTGCGCGAATGTTTCCAGCGGCTTCATGCGTCCTTCATGCAGAACGGGAATGCGGCGGAAATCCTGCATGTCCATACCTGTTTCGGCTTGGGCCTGCGTGAAGGGCAGGCAGAGCAGAAAGACCAGTGCGGCGACCCGTGCCAGCTTCAGCCCGAGCGCAATCAGAAGATGCAGGATCAGTCCCGCGGATATGATGGCGCTGGCAATATACGGGAACAGACGGCCTGCATTCCAGACAGCGCTCAGGACGGTGGTCTCGCCGTTCTCTTGCTGTATATAAGATGACTGATAGAACGTATAACCTTTATACCGCAACGGATTGTTCATGCTGATCTCGGCGGGCCACGACGTGCCTTCATCCTTGATTGTGACCTGTGACCGGTACGCCCGCGCCATATCCATGCCGGGATGGGTCTCCTTGGTGATGTCTGAAAGTGCGAGCGCAAAGGGCAGTTCTGTCGTCGCTTTTCTAAACCTCACTTCATACGCATGGTCCTTGACGTCGAACTGCGGGTATAGCGGCATGATTTCGGTCGAAAGGTAAATGCCGTCCGTCTCTGCGCCGGTGCCGCGCACCGCCATCAGCACGCTGCCATGGTTGTTCTCGTTTTGAATCTCGGGGGCAATAGAGATCATGCGGACCTTGGCGGCGGGGCCGCGCAGGGGCAGGTTATGCGCGCCGGTTGTGTCGGTTTGTGCTTCAGGGCGGCCATTTCTCATCGCCGACAGAATTTCGATGTTAAAAGGCAGCCCTTCGTCCATCCCCAGTATGCGACCGGCACGCAGGTCTTTCTGCGGAATGGTCGCGATCACGTCGCCATCCATGCTGATGGTCATGACGCGCGCATGATAATCCTCGATGACCGCCGACTCGGCGCCTTCGTCGATGACGACATATCCTTCGCGGGCGGTCAGCGCCGTCAGTAATCCCCCGGCCAGAAGCACCAGCGCACCAAAGTGCGCGAGAATGATGCCGGACCGTGCCCAGCTCCAGCGGCTTTCAGTGATGAATTTCGCCAGCAGGCACAGGAACACAATGCCGATTGTGGTGTATCCGCCGGGCAGGGGAACAGGGCCCAGCCACAAGACGAACGATGAAAAGAAAAGCCGTTGCGCCTCATACAGGCCGATATATTTTTGCGCGATAGTGCCCGCCGCCAGCAGGACCATAAGCCACGGCATCGTCCAGAACATGATCGCCGGGCGGGCCAGCGCATGCATCAACGCAGAAAGTGAGAACGTCGTTTTCATCAGGCCCTAGAGATAATCCGCTCCCCCGCGTTCGTACAGGGGAAATTGTCCTCAGGCTGCCAGAATATCGATGATTTTCAGGATTTTGTTCCTTTGTGCGGGATCATCGAGTGTCTCGATTTTCACGGCTCGGGCCATAATCGCAGGACTGATGGGCGCAAACCCGGGCGCTGCCGGAATATCCGGATTGAAAAAGGCCTCGCACGGCACCGCCAGCAGCCTGCTCAACTCGTAAAGCCGGTGGCCGGAGATCGCGCTTTCACCTTTTTCATATTTTTGTATCTGCTGATAGGAAATGCCCAGCCTGCGTGCCAGTTCCTGCAACGTCAGGCCCTGCCTTTGCCGCAGGGTTCGAAGATGATAGCCCATCAGGGCCTGATTGCTGGGCGTGCGGGGACGACTCATAGGGTTATAATATTTCCAAAATAGAAATATATCAATATTAATTTCTAAAATGGAAATATTAAGACTGAAAACTTTCCATGATAATCACATCATGGATTCCCAATGGCTAAAAACGCAATTCCAGCTGCACCCGGACAAAAGCCGCGCCGATCTGGCGCGGGCGCTTGATCTCGATCCGCCCGCCATCAGTAAAATTCTGGCCGGGGGGAGGCAGATCAAGGCACATGAATATATCGCCATGCGCCGGTTTTTCGGTCTGCCCGTCGATGGGGACAGGGCCGTCTCGGGCGGCTACCGGCTTTCGCCGTTTGCGCATGATCGGGGCTTGTCCGACCGCACCGCGACCAGTGATCAGGATGCCTGGATCATGCCGGCAAAGTTGCTGGAGTCGAAGACACAGGCGCCGCCGGATAAAATCCGCATCTTCACCGTGCAGGACTCCAGCATGGAACCGGATTTCATGACGGGGGCGCAGGTCCTGGTGGATCTTTCCGATGTCTTGCCATCGCCGCCGGGCGTGTTTTTACTCTCTGACGGCGTGGGCCATGTGTTGCGCCAGTGTGATATCATTCCCGGAGAAACGCCGTTGCAGATTCACCTGTCCGCGCGCAGCGGTGTGTCATTCCGTCTGTCGCCGGAAAAAGCCGGAATTATCGGTCGTGTGATCGCCCGGCTGGACTGGCTGAAGTAAACGCCTCCTGTGTATCAAGCGACGTGCGGGCGTTGTCCGTGCCTCAGCAGAGCCGGGGTCTGCTCCGTTACGGCGGCTTTCTTTTCCGCTATGGCAGGCACGAGCCCTGTCGCCGAAACAGCTTCCTCGCGGAAAACATATTTCAGAACATCAGCGGCGGTTTCGACCGGCTGAATCTGCAACTTGCTCTTGATCTCATCAGAGGCATCCGAGAGGTCTTTCATATTGGCTTCCGGGATCAGCACCATCTGCATACCTTCGCGCATGGCGCCTTCCAGCTTGGCAATCGTGCCGCCAATCGCGCGCACGCGCCCGCCCAGTGTCATCTTGCCCGTCATCGCCAGATCGGCACGCAGCGGCTTGTCCATCAGGACGGACATGCAGGCGCTCAGCAGGGCAATCCCTGCGGAAGGCCCGTCTTTGGCGCCGTCGTTGACGGCATCGACATGAAGTTCTGTCTTGTCAAGGTTATCCGGGCTGATGCCGTATTGCTCGGCGTTGGCTCTGATCCATGATGCGACGATATCGATCGACTCCTGCATCACATCCTTCATTTGGCCGGTGCGCCGGATATGGAATCCGTCCTTGCTGGCCATTTTGATCACTTCAAAAGGAAGAATGCTGCCGAATGTGCCGGTAACACCCAGACCGTGCGATACGCCGACGGTGTCTTCCGTCACCAGCTTGTCGCTGTGAATGCGCGGCTTGCCCAGATATTTTTCAAGATCGCCGGGGCTGACCGTGACCGGACCGGAACGGCTGTCTGATTCCAGCTTATAGGCAACCTTGCGGCAGATTTTCTCAATCAGGCGCTCCAGTTCCCTGACCCCGGCTTCGCGCACATAGCGTGAAACAACAGCCTGCAAGGTTCCATCGGGAATTTCGATGTCATCACCATCCAGCCCGCAGGCATCCATCTGCTTGGGGATCAGGTGGTACTGGGCGATCTTCAATTTCTGTTCGGTTGTATAAGACGGCAGATCGACCATCTCCATACGATCACGCAAGGCGGGCATGATCGCCCATTGATCGTTGGCGGTGGCGATGAACATCGCTTCGCTTAAATCGAATTCAACATCGACATACGTGTCGCGGAAGTGGGTGTTCTGCTCGGGATCGATGACCTCGAGCAGCGCTGCCTCGACATCCTTGCTGTCGCTGCTGTTCGTGCCAACCTTGTCGATCTCGTCCAGAAGAAACAGTGGGTTGCGCACGCCGGCCTCGGCCAGCCCTTTGATGATCCGCCCGGGCAGGGCGCCGATATAGGTGCTGGAATGGCCGCGTATGGCTACGGAATCACGCACGCCGCCCAGCGCGACACGCACCAGTTTGCGCCCGGTGGCGTCGGCGATGGCTTGCGCCAGTGACGTTTTCCCGATGCCTGGTGCACCGTGCAGGCACAGGATCTTGCCGGCAGGCTCGCCACTGCGGCGAAGGACCGCGACATGTTCGGCAATCAGCTGCTTGGCGTCGTCCATGCCGTAATGTTTTTCATTCAGGCTGCGTTCGGTGTCCCTGATGTTATCGACTAGGCGGGAACGCTTGTTCCACGGCAGGTCCACCATGACCTCCAGCGCGCGCATCAGGCTTTTGAAGTCGCTGGAATTTTCCTGCATGCCGTCCATTGACTTCATCTGGCTGTGCAGATGTTTCATCGCGGCGGGGGGCAGTTCGCGGTCTTCGGCACGCATGACCAGATAATTCAACTCGGCATTCTCGTAATCGCCGTTGCGGGCATTTTTTCGTTCTTCAAGAACACCGTCCTTCAGTTCGTATCGTTTGCCGAACTGTGTGTCCACGCGTTTCATCAGGCGTTGTGCGCGGCTTTCCATGCGCACGGTATGATCCGATTTCATCATGTCGGCGAATGCCAGAACCACATTCTTCCATGCGGGCATCACATCCAGCATCTCGACGCACGGCCTGTCGCCGAAAATGCTCAGGCATTCGGGCTCTTCGAACGGATAATCGTCTTTCTCCTGATCGCGGCGATCAGCCATGAACAGGCGGCGGGCCTTGGGCAGGGGATGGTTCTTGCCGTCGCGTTCCTTCAGCAACATCCGGTACGGTGCGATCGGCACGTCTTCGGCGTCCATCACAAATGTCACGTCGATATAGCTGTCGATCAGGCTGTCGAGAACAACCTTGCGGAAGGTCCGGCCATCCGTCAGGTTCGGCGGAAGCATGTTATAGGCGTCGGTGAATTCCTGTTTGGCTTCGATCCCGTCAATAATCCCCAACAGATGATCGACGGCGTCCTTCAGGCGTTGTTCGGCCAGGCCGGGCTTTGATTTTGTACTCATTGAAGTGATGCTCCCTGTCTTTTTCTGAAGATTATGCATAAATCAGAAAACAGGCAAACTTTTATTTAACAGAATACGGAAAAGCAAAAGGCGCCGTCACGGCGCCTTTTATCAGAAAATAGCAGAAATCTGCCGTTTTCAACCTTATTTCTTGTGCGGTGGCATTTTCTTTTCTTCGAAAACGACATGTGCACCCGGCTTGCCGGTTTCCGGGTTGGTTGCCCACGGATCGAACTTCTTGATTTTCATCTTTTCCGTTTTCGTACGGGGGTTTTTCGTCGTGTAATAGCGGTAGCCCGTACCTGCCGAGCTCTCCAGACGAATTTTCATGGCCACGCTTTTCTTCGCCATAATACTAAATCCTTGCAATAATTGGGTATTTCAAAAGGGAAATGCCCGAAACCTGTGGAACAGGCCCGTAATCTAAGGATTTTCGGCAAAAAGTCAAGAAAAGCGTTACAGGCGTATTCCCATACTTAAGTGCCCGTCCATACAAGGCATTTTGTGTTACAATATAATTATGTAAAATTATAAGAATGCAGGGGGCAGATATCCATGAAAATCCTTATCGTCGACGATGACGATTTTGTGCGGACGCTGATGGTGCAGACCCTTCAGTCCGCCGGGCATCAGACAGAAGAATGTTCCGATGGCTTGGATGCTATCGCCAGGCTCGGGACGGATGTGTTCGATCTGGTGGTAACCGATATCATCATGCCGAATGAAGGCGGTATTTCCGTCGCTTCCTATGTCAGGGAACACAAGCTTCCGACGTCGGTGCTGGCCGTCAGCGGCTATCTCGACGATTCCGAGGGCAGCATTTCCAACATAGCCAGCTATTATGCCGACGATACGCTGAAGAAGCCTTTTAGGAAGGAAGAGCTTCTCGACGCCGTGCTCGGAGTCTCTTCCAGCGCCCATGCCGAACGGGCACTGGAAAATATGTAACGCGACCGCCGTCCTTTTGCTTTCCGCTTCAAATGGCGAGAATGTTTGACTTCAGCAATCCTCGGATCCTGTTGATGTAATTTATGATAGGGGGAGGGGGCTCAGAATTTCCGTTTGCCCGGCTTACCGGGCTTTTTTCCTTGACGGTCAGGGTGTTCCCGTTCCCGGCGCGCTGGCTTCTTTTTGTTCCAGCTTCGTTTCTCTCCCTGCGGCTTGCCACGGAAAGCGGCAGGCGCAGCCATCATCAGGCCCGGAATATCCGCGCTGTCCGTGTTCGTGACGGCGAATACCATGCCGCCCGTGACCGGGTCTGCCTCTTTCAGGCGCACACGCAACGACGCACCCAGACGATAAAGGCGACGGCTGCGCCGTCCGATCAGGGCATGCTGCTTTTCATCATGGTCGTAAAAATCATCCGGCAGGCTGCGCATCGGAATGATGCCGTCGGCGCCGATCCCTTCCAGCGTGACGAACAGCCCAAACCGTGTGACGCCGGTAATGCGGCCATCGAACTCGCCACCGGTGCGCTCGGCCAGCCATGTCGCGGTGAAACGGTCAACCGATGCGCGCTCGGCTTCCATGCTGCGGCGTTCGGTATCGGAAATTTGCTGCGCCATTTCCTCCAGCCGCACGACTTCCTCATCGTTCAGGCCGCCGGGCCCCAGATCATAGGCGCGGATCAGGCCGCGGTGAACCAGAAGATCGGCATAACGGCGAATGGGCGATGTGAAATGCGCATAACGTTGTAACGCAAGCCCGAAATGCCCGACATTTTCCGGGTCGTAATGTGCCTGCGCCTGACAGCGCAGCACGACTTGTGAAATCACATGGCTGTATGGCAATTCCGCCGCCTTATGCAGCAGCTGGTTGATCTGCGCGGGTTTCAGCACCTGTCCCTTGGGCAGGGAGAGGCCGAAGCCTTCGATAAACTCGCGCACCGTATCCAGTTTTTCCGGCGATGGCCGGTCATGGACGCGGTAGACGCACGGCGTCTTGCGGGCTTCCAGCGCCTGCGCGGCGGCAACGTTGGCGAGGATCATGAATTCTTCGATCAGCTTGTGCGCATCCAGTCGTTCACGCAGCTTCACGCCCGTCATCTCGTTCTTGTCATTGATGACAATCCGGCGCTCAGGTAGGTCGAGATCCAGCGCGCCGCGTTCCTCGCGGGCTTTCCACAAGATACTGTAAGCCTTGTAGAGCGGGTTGATCACGCGCTCCATCAGCGGCCCGGTCACATCGTCGGTTACGCCGTCGCGGGCGGCTTGCACCTGTTCGTATGTCAGGCGCGCTTCCGACCGCATCAGGCCGCGCACGAATTTGAATTTCTGCAAATGGCCTTGTTTGTCGATCCACATATGCACGGCCAGTGTTGCGCGGTTCTGGTGGGGAACCAGAGAACACAGATCGTTCGAAAGCTTTTCCGGCAGCATCGGCACGACGCGGTCGGGGAAATATGTTGAATTGCCGCGGCGCAGGGCTTCGCGGTTGAGCGCGCTGCCGAACGTCACGTAATAGGCAACATCGGCAATCGCGACGATCAGGTGGAATGTACCGTCATCCATTTCTTCGGCGAAAACGGCATCGTCAAAATCACGCGCATCCGCACCGTCAATGGTCACCAGCGGGATCGGACGCAAATCTTCGCGCCCTTTCAAGTCGGGCACGGTCATTGGTTTGGTCTCGTTGATCACATCTTGCGTGAATTCGGGCTTGATCCCGACCTCGTGCATGGCGACGACGCTGATTGTTTTCGGATCGTTCTGCTGGCCGATGACCTCGATCACCCGCACGCGCTTGTTGCGAAGGCCGCGGGATGGCTGGACTTCGGCAATACATAAATCGCCGGGCCGGGCACCATTCAGGTCGGCCTGATGCAGGTCGAAATCATATTTGGCCCTGCGGTCGGTGGGCTTCAGGATAAAGCCGCGACTGATTTTTTCGACCATGCCCAGAACCCGGTTCTGCGGGGCGTCGAGGCGGCGGATAATCTCGGCTTCGTATGTCTTGTCGTCAATCCGCCTCAGCTTGGCCAGTGCCCGGTCGCCAGCGGCAAGGCTGGCATGGCCTTTCTGGTCGGGCATGACATCGATCCGCGGCAGATCGCCCTGCGTGGCTTCATCCCATTCCGTGGGTTTGGCCAGCAAATCGCCGTCGGCATCGATATCGGTAATCTCGATCACCGTGACGGTGGGTAGGGCCTTGGGCACGGCATAGGCCTGTCCCGGCTGTTTGACGATTGATCCGCGTTCCTCAAGCTCACGCAGGATGTCTTTCAGCAGGATGCGTCCATCACCCTGGATGTCGAAAGCGCGCGCGATTTCCCGTTTGGTCAGCGGCGTCGGGCTTTCGGCAAGGAAATGCAGAATGGATTCGGGGGAGAGGGGATCGTGTTTCATATCTATAATATTAGATCATAGCACGCGAATGGCCAGAATAAGAAAATCTGCGTCCCCCAACCTTATGTACCGCTATTCTGTCTTACGTGCTGTGAACCAGACTCAAATGCGCGCCAGACTCCATATCGGCTTCACCGGGGGCGGGAATTTTGTTGACCCGGGCTGCGGCCTGCGCAATCGAAAGGAAGTCCTGACTGTTGCCCAGTTCCTGATCCAGCATCGAAACGATCTTGCGGACGCTGTCCAGAATGACCGGATCCTGCTTGTCCTCTGTCATATACATAACGGCGTATATATGTGTGATGTATTGTCGGCATCTCTCCAGCGCCAGCTGGCTGCATATAATGGCGTGCTCAGGCATGTTAACCCCCTTCGGTTCGCTTCTCAAATTCTTGTAAAAAATTCAACGATAATTGAATTATATTCATAATTGACTACGATCGCAACCAAATAAGTGCAAAAATTCAATTTAAATTGAAAAATATTCATGTTATGGATGGGGTATGATCACAAAAGAACAATGCCGGGCCGCACGGGGCCTTCTGGACTGGACGCAGCAGGATCTGGCCGATGCGGCCGCCCTCTCGAAAACCGCCATCAATAATTTCGAACGCGGCGTCAAGGACGTGCGCGGGGAATCCCTGCAGGCGATCCGCACCGCGTTCGAGGGCTGCGATATTGAATTCGTTGGTGACTATGGCGTGCACAAACGGCGCGATACGGTGAAGATCCTGAATGGTGATGATGCGCTGCCGATGCTGTGGGACGATATATACGACACGCTGAAAGATGTTGGCGGAGAAGTGCTGATCGCCAATCTCGATGAGCGCCGGTCCCATCAGGCCCATCCCGAAAAATTGCAGGCGCACCTTGATCGTCTGACCGCGCGCGGCATTACCGAACGTCTGCTCTGCTGCGAGGGTGATACATATTTCCTGCAGCCGTCGTCATTCTACAGATGGCTGCCCAAGGCCGGGTACGAAGCCGGCATGACGTCGTTCATGTACGGTGGGAAAGTCGCGTTGCAACTCTGGAACGAGTCGATGATTATTCTGATCCAGAGCACGGCAGCATATGAGGCAGAACTTCAACGCTTTGAATTACTTTGGCAAAATGCGGGAATACCGCCGCATTCACAAAGCTTATAATTATACATAATTTCTTGCAATACAACCAAAAGTCGTATAGATTTTCCGTGAATATACTCGGAAAGGTTGTGTTGTGGGGACCAGCTCTGCATACGAGGAATTCAATGCCCGGGTCCGTCAGGATTCTGTGGTGCGTGGGGATACATATCTGAATGCGCCGCTCTATTATTTACTGACGGGACGGAAAGGGGCTTGGGTTCATGAAGGATACGGCGCCGTTCTGGTGGTGTGCAAACACCCGAACGTGCCCGACCGCCTTCTTGTGTTTCCTGAAATCGGCGCGCCGGACAGGAAAGACAGGGGGTGCCTGACCGCATCCATTCTGGCCAACTTGACGCCGCCATCCGGGGGTGTCCAGCTTGCCCGTTATAATGACGACGATATGCAGGCCGTGCGCGATGCGTTGTCCTGCCGCAACGACCGCACGCCGGACAGCATCGAGGTGATGACCGAAGACGTGCTGGACTGGCGCTATCCCGTGCATGTGCTGGACACAAACCGTGTTGCGCTGTTGCAGGGCGGCGCCTTCGTAAAGATTCGCAATAAATGCCATCAGGTTGAAAGCCGGGTCGATACCATCGCGCTCGATGATCCGCGCGCCCTGCGGACAATGCGTGCCGCATTAAAGTACTGGGAAGGCAGCGTTATGATGCGTGAGGGGACACAGGATTCAGATGTCTCTTACTACACAACCCTGTTTACCATGATCGAGACATGGCCGCATCTGTTCGGCGGCCATGTCTATATGGAGGGTAAGCGCCCCGTCGGTTTTACGGTGCATGACAAGGCCTTCAAGGGCACGGCCAACCTGCTCGCCAATCTGTGCGATGCCTCGATTACCGGCATGGCCGATTATCAGGTCGTGCATACATGCCGTGCGCTGGCGGCATCGGGCGTATCGGGTCTGAATTTTGGTGGATCGGAGACAGCCAGCCTCGATGCGTTCAAGCGAAAGTTCAGCCCGAAGGAATCCTTCAATATCGCATCGGGCGCGGTGAATTATGCCCCGCGTCAGGATATTAATATCCGTTCATCGGTACTGGTGCCGGAACTGGCCTAGGCCTTCTTCTTCGCTGCGACTTTCTTCGCGGGTGCTTTCTTCTTGGCGGCAGCCTTCTTTTTCACAGGCGTCTTCTTGACGGGTTTGGCTTCGCCGTCCGTTGCGGCTTCGGCGCTGT
>Ga0075163_10011110_pt1 | contig 11739 bp, 7 predicted proteins | sample JI1023141ADNA_FD_71478 | JGI IMG/M metagenome (GOLD analysis project Ga0075163, IMG submission 71478) | Wastewater effluent complex algal communities from Wisconsin, to seasonally profile nutrient transformation and Carbon sequestration -... | ecosystem: Engineered > WWTP > Effluent > Algae... | reverse complement strand
GAGGAGGTCACCCCCCGCACCGTGGTGGAGCTGACCGCGGGTGACCGCGTCGACGCCCGGCTGCTGCAGTGGACCGGCACCGACCTCGCCCCGGTCTGACCCGCCTGGCGTGCATCGGTATCAGCGCGAAGCGGGGCCTCTTGTCCCCGGCGGACCTTCGTGGGGACCGATCAGCGGCGGTTTCGTTGGGTTCACGCGAACGGGAATTGTCAAAACCGGGGTGTTTTGTACCCAGCCGGGCTTCGCAAGGACCGATCAGCGGTGGTTTGGAGGGGCGGATGTGAAGGGAGAATGGCGGAAAGCCAATCTACCTTCGCTTGGGGGGCTCGCGGCTCAGGTCGGGCGCAATTCGCTCCAGCACCAACACCACCGCCTGCCGCACCTCCGGCGCCAGCCGGCCGAGCTTCGTGGCGTCGCCTGCCGCGGCGATCTCGAGTGCCCGGTCGAGGGGCTCGTAGCGCTCGATCAGGCCCAGCTCACGAAGCACGCGGCGGGCGTCGTCGACAAGGCCGTGGCTGACCACCTCAGCGAAGAAGCGCAGCACATCGGGCCAGATGGACTGGAGGTACTCGTCCCCAGCCTGGAGGAAAGTGCGCACGGGCTCTTCGGCCCAGCGGCCCAGCGCGGCCTCGATGGTGGCGAGGGTGTGGGCATACCCGGCCTCCTCTCGATCCGCCTCCCAAGCTGCCATGGCATGCGCCGCCGCCTCCTGGGAGCGACCCCACTGGTAGAGGTTCCAGGCGAAGCCGTTGTTGAAGTGGGAAGCGTCGGGCTCGAGGTCCAAGGCCCTTCGGTAGGCCGCCTCCGCCTCCGTTCGGCCATTGGGTCGTTCACCCAGGAGTGAGGCCAGCCCATACCAGGCCCAGGGGCTGTTGGCATCGCGCGCGATGGCGCCTCGGTAGGCTTCCTCCGCCTCCGCTTCACGTGCCAGGTACTTCAAGAGATCACCCAATCGCTCAAGGGCGCGGGCGTTCTCGGGATCCTCGGCCGCCTTGCGATAGGCCGACTCCGCCTCTGAACGCCGGTTTGGATCTCCGATGAGCACGTCTCCCAGGCCCTCCCAGGCTCCCGACCGCCCGGAATCTAGCTCGATGGCGCGGCGGTAGGCGGCTTCTGCTTCGACTCCTTCCTCCAACTCGTAGTGCAGGAGGTCACCCAACGCCTCCCACTCCCCTGCGTGGTCAGGACTCAGGGCAAGCCCCTCCCGGAACGCACTTCGAGCCTCAGCGAACCGCCCTGTGTGTCGGTAGAGGTGGGCGAGACCGAAGGCGCGCATGCTGCCCAGCTCTCCATCGAGGGGCATCTGCCGCAGCATGGCCTCGGCCTCGTCGGGCTGGCCCAACTCGATCCAAAGCAGCTCGGCGACCACGGCTCGCAGCTCTCCGAACTCACTCTCGCGCGAAATGGCTTCACGAAGTGCGGCGACTGCCTCGGCCGGGCGGCTCAAGGTCTGCAGCAGCGCGCCGAGGTGGAACCACCCCATGCTGAGGGATGGGTCGCGCTCCGTGGCCTGACGGTAGCAGGCTTCCGCGTCCACGACCTGGTTACGCGCTTCCAGGAGCAAGCCAAGCTCCAGGAACGCTCGCGGATCGGGAGAATCGGCCTCGGAGGCCCGGCGGTAGGCGGCTTCCGCGTCCTCCTGACGGCCGGGCTGTTCCTTGAGCAGGTCCGCAAGGCCAAGCCAGATGACCCCCTGGGACTCGTCACGCTTGAGCGCTTCGCGATAGGCGACCTCGGCATCTTCGGGTCGCTTCATGCGGTGGTGATAGAGAAAGCCCAGGCCATACCAGGGGCGGGCGAAGGCGAATCCGAAGTGGACCAACCCCTGTTCATCCAGTTGCACTTTGGAGTCTTCTACGCGCAGAGGAAGATTGCCCTCTCGGCCCACGATGCTTCGGTAGATCGCCTCGGCCTGGGCATACCCCATCAGCTTGTCTTGGACGAAGTCGCCCAATGAACGCAGCAGATCGGGCTGCCAAATGAGCGACAGGTCGATCTCCTCGATGTCCGCCAGCAGGGCTTCCCGAGGATGGCCCGCCTCATGGGCCATCCCCACCCAAAGATGGCGAACGACCAAGGATCGCGAGTGCGTCTTCGCCTCGCGAAGGAGGGGCAGCTCGACCGACTGACCGGTCTGCAGTCGCCACACCAGGCCGCAGGCAACGATCGAGGGGGCATCATAGAGTGCCGCTGCCGCCTTCAGCTCATCCAGGTCCATGTGTTCATCGATACAGCCGCCAGCCAAAGCCCGGTTGAGGACACCCAATTCGTCGGGAACAAACAAGCCATAGAACTTGAGGAGGTCCACGAAGAGGCCGGCCACGATGGGCAACTCCGCCTCTTCGTTCATCCCTCGTGCGATCTGATGCTTGAGTTCCACCGACAGTTTGGGGTGACCAGCCAGGAGTGCGCGCATGATGGGCGCGTTGGTCGAGTCCTGCGATGAGATGGCTTCCTCCGTTTCGGCAACCAGCCGCATGCGCTCCGCGAGGACCTTGAGCGAGGCATCCTCGCCCTCGAAATCGAGCAGCTCACTCAACCGCCGTCGAAGGCCGGGTTCATGCATGAGCGTGTGAAGGCCGTGTGTCTCCAGCGCCCGCTGAAGCGACGGGTCTTTGACCAAGGATGCGTACACCAAACTGGTCTCCGCGCGACGCTGCGGATCCCGAACTGGCTGCTTGAGCACCTGCCGCGCCTGCTCGGCCAGCTCCTCCGGCGCGTACATCAACCGCAGAAACTCCACCAACCACAGCAGCCGCGTTCGCACGCGGCGGCTCGTCCGCATCAGGTACCAGATGTTGAAGAAGCGCTCCGCAATCTGGAACCCCATCTTCCGCTCGTCAGGCAGCTCCACGGGTTCCACCAGGCCGTCTCTTCTCAGCCGATCCAGGTGGGTGGAGACGGCCTTCACGTCCAGGCGGGTGGCCTCGGCGATCTGGTGGGCGGTGGCGGGGTGGTGGTGCAGCGCCAGGGCGTCGATCACGCGCTGGGTCTGGGGGGCGAAGCTCTCGAAGCGGGCTTTGTAGAGCGGGGTGTAGAGATCGAGCAGGCGCTCGAGGTCGGCGCGTACGTCGCCTTCGGTGCCCTGGGCCAGCAGGTTGAACAGCAGTGTGAGGGTGCGCGGGTTGCCGCCGGCGAAGAGGCGCAGGGTCTCGATGCGGCCGGGTTGTTCGTCGACGACCTTGGCCACGTGCGGTTGGTTCGTAGCTTTGGCCAGGGTGCGCAGGACGGTGAAGGTCTCTTCGCGCTCGATGCCGCGCAGCGCATGCACGCGGAAGAAGTCGTAGAACGCCTTGCCGTACTGGTACTGGGCTTCCAGGGGGGCGGCGGTGGCGCCGATGAGCAGGAGCCGGGGCTCGTTGGACAGCACTTCGCGCAGGGCCCAGTCGTCGTCTTTGAAGCGGTCGAGGATGAGGTCGATGTTGTCGACCAGGAGCACGAGGCGGCGTCCGATGTGGTCGGCGGAGCGACGCAGCAGGTCGAGTGCCTGGCCGCGGCGGTCTTCTTCTCGGGTGAGCTTGTTGATCCTCGCCACCTGGGCATCCAGGTCGGGCAGGGCCTGGCCGGCGCTCTCCAGGGTGTCGGCGAGGGCGTCGACGCAGTTGAGCCAGAAGTCCGAGAGCGCGCCGACGTTGTATTGCTCCTCGGGAAACGTGAGGCCCAGCCAGGACTTGCCCAGGTCGGGATCGTCGGCGATGGCGAAGCGCAGGCGGTGGATGAGGGTGGTCTTGCCCATGCCCCGCGCCCCCACAATCAGGTGGTGCTGGGGCGGGTTATGGCCCTCGCGACGGAGGGCGTCGAGCAGCTGGGCCAGTTCGGTCTGGCGGGCGATGAAGAACTTGATCAGCTCTTCGCGGCTCTGGAAGGCCGGGTTGTAGAGGGCGACGGCGTGCAGGGGGTGGTCGATCACCCGAGCACCCGCTGGATCCAGAAGTCGCGCAGCAGCGGAGAGCGGAAGCGGAACCGCTCGCCTTCTTTGACGAGGTAGCCGTCGGTCTGCAGGACGTCGAGCAGCCAGGTGTGGCGGTCGGGGTCGCCCAGGCCTTGGGCCAGCAGGGCCTGGGAGATCACCGTTCGCGAGGCACCCTCACCATCCCGGGCGGCGGCGGCGAGGATCACCAGCGCGTGCTCGCCATCCACGCCACCCAGCTCGGTGCGCAGGCGCTGGACCCAGTAGTCGAAGTAGAGCTTGTGGGCCGGCGCCAGCAGGTGGGCGTAGGCCGCCTCGACGTCGGCCACCGTGGGTTGCACACCTCGGGTCTGCACCTCGGCGAACAGCAGCTGGATGTGATAGGGAATCAGCCAGCCAATTCGAGTGCGCATCTGGGCGCGCACGTCTTCGGTCAAGACGATGCTGTAGCTCGACGCCAGCTCGATCAGGAACTGGTCGGCGTCGGTGGGGGAGAAGGGCCCCAGGTGCTCGACCTTGAGATCGTTGATGGTGTCACCCATGCGCTCCCGGGCGGCGACGGTGTCGAGGCCGATGGAGCCGGCGAGCAGCCAGCGAATCTCGGCAGTCGAGGGGTCGATGCGGACCTCGCGAAACCAGTTGAGGAAGCTGCGGGCGCGGTCGCGGCTCTGATCGAGCAGGGAGAGCACAAAGAGGGGCAGCTCGTCGACCATCAGGAGCCAGCGGCCCGGCAGGTCGCGCAGGGCCTTGAAGAGCGCCGCGCCGACGGGCTGCCAGTCCTCCGCCGCGGCAGCAGCAAACTCCACCGAGAACAGGCTGGAGAGCGACACCTTCACCGACCGGGGCAGGTGGCGCTTGAAGTCGCGCAAGGCTGCCTTGATGGCCGCCTTGCCGCCCTGGGCCTTCTCGATGGCGCGGTAGAGGTGGAGGACGAAGTCGATCTCGCGGCGGTGGTCACTCACGCTCACGAAGACGGCGTGGTAGCCGTTGACCTCGGCCGTGGCCTGCAGCTTGTGGAGGAGTGAGGTCTTGCCCACCCGGCGAGGCGCGAGCAGCAGGAGGTTGTCGGTGCGCAGACGGGCCCAAAGCCGTGCCTGCTCGAGCTGGCGATCGAAAAAATCGCTATCCAGCGCGGGTTTGCCGATGACGTTGTTCACAGGACGACCCTCCGGGTGCATACAACAAATTCGTTGTACAACAACTTTGTTGTGCGCACAAGCGGGACCGCCGGTGATCTCCAGCGCCAGTGGGTCGGATCGACGGGAGAATACCTGTTCGGCGGTCTACACCCGCCGCAGCGCGCGCCCCTCGGCCACTTGCCCCTCGAAGGCCGGATCCAGCGCACAGCGCACCAGGCCTTCGGCCAGGTCGGCGGCGTCGTTGCCGGCGTAGCGATCGGCCAGGGCGCGGCCACCCAGCACGCGTGCGACGGCCAGGAAGCTGTCGGCCACGGCGACGCCCACGCGCTCGCCGGGGCGGCTCTCGTCGCGGTCGCCGGTGATGAAGGAGGGCCGGGCGAGGGTGAAGGGCAGGCCGCTGGCGCGTACGGCGGCTTCGGCCTGTACGCGGGCGGCGAGGTAGGCGTTGCGGGTGCCTTCCTTGACGCCCTGTGACGACAAGTAGGTGAATCTCGGGCGTTTTTTGCCAGAGGCGGCGAGGGCGGCGTCGATGAGGACTTTGGTGAGGCCGTAGTCGATGGCGCTGTAGTCGGTCTGCTCGGCTTGCATGCGTTTGCGGGTGGTGCCGAGGAGGGCGAAGACCAGGTCGGGCTCGAGGGCGCGAAAGGTGGCGTTCATGGCCTCCTGGGTCCAGGGGGTGGTGTCGACCACGGCGCCCAGGGCCTGGAAGTGGGCCTGCCAGTGGGCGAGGCGGCTGGAGTCGGGCCGGACGTGGGCGTGGGTGGTGATGCCGCGGCGGCGCAGGGCTTCGACCACGAAGCGGCCGGTGAGGCCGGTGGCGCCGGCAACGAAGGCGATCGCTTGCTCGGGTGGGATCATGGGCCCCTCCTCAGGGTTGGACGGTGAAGGTGGCGGTGAAGGGGGCGGCGATGCGGTTGCCGTTGAAGTCGGCCACGCCGCCGGCGGGCACTTCGAGGCGGTAGGTCACGCCCGGCTCGAGGGGGTGGGTGGGCCAGAAGTTGACGATGTGCTCTTGCACGCTGAGGTGGCCGTCCACCCGGCCGAGGGCGGGATCGCGGTCGGTGCGGTAGAGGCGCACCGAGCCTTCCCACACGCTCTTCACGCTCACGAACTCGTTGAAGCTCAAGCCAAATCGCGAGGTGGCCCGGATGCCGGTGGCGCCGTCCGAGGGCCAGATCCAGGTGACCGAGGGGGGGGTGGTGTCGGGCTCGGTGGCGTAGGGGGCCACCGCGGTGCCCTGGCCCCGCACGGCCTTGTCGTCGGTGGCCATCACCACCACGTTGCCGATGGGGGTGGCGGTGTCGAGGTCGCCTTCGAGCCCCAGCACCGCCACTTCGGCCACGTTCATGGGATCGGTGATGTCGTAGATGGCGGCGCCACTGGACTCGCCGGTGAAGGCCAGGTGGTCCTTGATGAAGACGTAGCCCCCGTTGCGGGCGCTGCGGTAGCCGCCGGCAAACACCGGGCGGGTGGGGTCGCGCAGGTTCCAGATGATGAGGCCGCCGCCGTCCTCTTTGCGCATGAGGTAGAGCAACCCCCCGGAAAAATTGGAGAAATACCACTCGCGGGCGACGCCGTCGGAGTCGGTGGCCACGAAGTCGCCCCCGGGGATGGGCTGGGGATCGGTGGGATCACTCACGTCGAGCAGGGCGACGCGGGTGCCTTCCGCGGCGGTGGCCACCAGCAGGTTGCCCACCACCTGCACCTGGCCCACCTGAAACACGGGCTCGAACACATGCTGCCCCACCAGCACCGGCTGGGTGGGGTCGGAGGCGTCGATGATGTAGACGCCGTTGTCGGCCCCCCCGGCGTAGACGTAGGGCGCCTGCCAGAAGGTGCTCAGGATCACGCGGCTGTAGGAGTCGGGGTAGAAGAAGCCGGGCACTTTCAGGAGGCCGGCGATCTGCGGCTGGGTCACGTCGGTGACGTCCCAGAAGAGCACGCCGCCGCGGGCCAGGGTCTCCTGGTGGGCCACCACCGCGTAGCGGCGCCCGGCGGCCTGGGCGAAGCCGATGGTGTGGCTCTCGCGCATGAGGTGGGTGGTGGCGTGGCCCACCACCATGGGGGCGCAGGGATCGGCGAAGTCGAAGAAGGTCAGGCCCCCGGTCAGGCCAAACTCGGGGGACCACGGCATGACCAGGTAGCCGTCATACATGGTGACCAGGTTGCGGCGGTCGAGGGCGTCGTCGGGGGGCACCACGAAGGTGCAGTTCTGGTAGAGCGCCTCGGGGGGGAAGGTCACGGCCGGCCCCCCCGGGCCCCGCTCGGGCGGCCAGGCCCCCGGCTCGGGATAGGGGCGCGGCGCGGCGTCGACCACGGCGTCCACCACCGCATCGACCACGGCGTCCACCGCCGCATCGACCACGGCGTCCACCATCGCATCGGGACCGGGTGGGCCCGCGTCGGCCAGCACCGCAGAATCCCCAACGATTTCAGGTGATTGCGTCGCGCCATCGTCGCAGGCGGACAGGAAGAAGAAGAGGGCGAGGGCTCGCTGCATGAGAGGCAGTAGGCCCAGCGGCCGGGCCCGCGTCAACCCGGGGCCCGCGTCCACCCGGGGGGTCAGTAGATGAAGATGACCTCGGTGCCCTGGCCCGGCTGCTCGGGCTCCACGTGGGTCCAGGCCGAGATGGCGCCCGGATCGGGGGCGCCCGCCAGGTCGAAGCCCGGCCAGGCGCCGGCGGGGTGGCTCTCGACGAAGAGATTACAGATGCCCACATCCTGCATGTGCAGCCGGTCGCGGTTGAGCACGCCGAGGGTGGGTCCCAGGGTGGGATCGCCGCCCTGGCAGACCGTGCGGGGGTTGCCCTGCCAGAAGCCGCGGGCGTTGCGCAGGTCGAGCACCGAGGCCTGCAGGGCGAGGGGTGCCCGCGGGGCGTTGGGATCGTCGATCCAGGCGTCGAGGATGGGGTTCGCGTCGACGCCGTCGGCCACCTGGGCGAAGGGATCGACGTCGAGGGTGCGCACCTCGTCGCCGCGGGTGAGCACGAGGCTCGAGCGCACGGCGAGGGGGTCGTTGCGCAGGCGCCACCAGAGGGGCACCGCCTCGGCGGTCTCCACCGGGGCCTCGACCCCCGGCAAGATGCCCAGGGGCAGGTCGGCCACGTAGCGGTCTTCGTCGAGCCGATAAATAAGGATGCGCTGGCCCACGAAGAGCCAGATCTCCGCGGAATCCGTGAAGAAAGTGGCGGCAGCGTCCACCACGCGGCCGTCGGCCAGGGGGGCGTTGAGGCCCGGGGGGGCCACCCAGCGGTTGCGGCCGGCGGGCAAGACCCAGGCCCGGCAGGCGCGCTCGTCGACCTGCCCGTCGCAGTCCTGGTCGACGCCGTCACAGACCTCGAGCAGCGGGCCGCAGCCGCCACAGGCGTTTTGCAGGCCCTCGTCGACCACGCCGTTGCAGTCGTCGTCGAAGCCGTTGCACACCTCGTCGGGGGGCAGGCCACACTGGCCGCAGGCGTTGGCCACGCCTTCGTCGGTCTGGCCGTCGCAGTCGTTGTCCTGGCCGTCACACTGCTCGGGCGTGGGCATGGGGGCCTCGGCGGTGCAGATGAGGGCATCATCCACGCACACCAGGCGGCCGCGGTTGCGGCAGGCCCCCAGGGTCACCACGCAGGCCTGGCCCTCGCGGGGGTCGCAGCCCCCGGCGTCGGGTGGGGTGGCGTCGGGGGGCGAGGCATCGCGGGGGCGGGCATCCAGGACGCCCACATCGGGCGGCACCGGGCCCAGATCCCCGGCGGGGGTGGCATCGGCGGCGCCGGCATCCAGCAGGATCCGCGCGTCGATGGCCCCATCGGGGGCGAGCACCAGGATGGGATCGTCACTGCCCGTGCCGGTCAGGGCCCGCTCCAGATCCGCGCCCCCCGCACAGCCCGCCAGCACCCAAAGCCACACCGCTCTCATGGCTTCCCCGACAGATCGATGAAGCCGGCATACACCAGCGCCGCCAGCAGGCCAACGCCCATGCCCGCCGCCTGCCCCAGGAAGTGCTCCGACACGCCCGGGGTGCGCAGGCGCGCAGCAAAGCGCGTGTCGCCCCAGGTCTCGGTGATTTTCGAGAATAGGACCTCGGCCTCCGGCAGCTTGCCCTCGTGGACGAGCTGCACCGCGCGGCGGTAGAGGGCCCGCGCCTCGGGGTGCGGCTCGGTGCCGGGGCTGCGCACCCAGGGATCGGCCTGAGGGGGTGGCGGACCTCCCGGCGCCCCCTCCAACTCGCCCCCCGGCATGCTCGGCGGCCCGCTCCCGGGCGCGCCATCGGGCCCTTGAGGCGGCGGAGCCGGGCTGCTGCAGGCCCAGAAAAGGCAGAGAATCCAGAGGGTTGGACGCATCCGCAGCCGAAAAAGGGAGTGAATCCGGTGGGTTCGCATCACAACAGCTCCACCTCGGCCACCAGGCGCGCTTTGGAGCCCGCGCGGGTCACCGCGACGTGCCACGCGCCCAGCTGCCCCCCGATCCAGGCGGCGGCGTGGATCCACGGCCGCATCCCGTCGATGCCGCTGCCCACCACCGGGGTGAGGGCGTCCACCACGCCGCGCCCGTCGTGGGGTCGCCCGCCGGTGCGGTTGGCCACCACCACGACGGGGCGCTCGATGCCGGCCACCAGGCTGGGCAGGGCAGGGGCCGCCTCGAGCTGGGGGCGGTGGGTGGTCACGATCAGGGCCCGCGAGCGCAGCCCCAGGTGGAGGGCCTCCAGCGTGAGCATCTCATTGATTTGCAAGGGTTTGGGGAGGCGCCAGGTGTCCTGCCCGTCGGGCACCAGACCCATGGCAGCGGCGTGGGTGGTCAGCGCCGCTCGCGCTGCCGCCTCGTCGGCCACCCCGAAGGCCAGGGTCGCGGTGCCCGGGGTCGGGCCCGCCCCCAGGGCCACGCGCCCGTCGAGGGCCAGGGCGATGGGGTGCAGGCGCGCGTCGCGGGCGACGTTGACCAGCGTGGCCGGCGCCAGGTGCAGGCCCAAGACCGCGTTGCTCTCCGCCCCCACCCGCGCCAGGAGGGCGCTGTCTCCATCACCGAACCAGCGCTCCGGCAGCCCTTCGGCCAGCGCCTCGATGCGCAGCCGGTGGGCATCGACCTGGACCGTGACGCAGCCCCGCCCCGTGCCCGCCTTCGCCCAGACATACAGATCGGCTTCGCCGGGCCCTCGCGGACAGTGCGCCAGCGGCGCCTTGTCGGGTGGCGCCTTGTCGGGTGCTCCCGGGAGAAAAGGCTGCAAGATCGCGTCGTTGGCCGCCCCCAGGATGCCCCCCTCGCGGTAGAGGGCCACACCTTCCTCGGTCTGCCAGCCGTCGGCTCGGGGCGTGAGGGTGCGCCCCAGGGTGGTCAGCAGGCCCTCCACCACCTCGGGGCCGGTCACCGGCAGCCGCAGGACCGGCCCCGCCGCCACCTTGGCGTAGGCGAACGAACCCTGCGGATCGATTCCGTTTTTTCGCTGAAAGTCGGGGTCGAGCAGGCCCCAGGGCACCGCCTCTTCGCTCCCCAGAGCGCCCTTGAGGGCGGGCACCTGCCGCATGCGCCGCAGGGTGGCCGCCAGGGGCTCGGTGATATGGGCCAGGCGGGGGATGAGCACCACGACCTCGGCCCCCTCGCTGGCCGCCACGAAGCGGTCGAGGGGGTGCGCCGCGGCCGGCAGGGCCAGCAGCGTGCCCAGGGCCAGCGCGCGGATCACCCCTCGTCCTTGTCGTTCTTGTCAGACTTGTCGATCTTGCGGCCGCCGAACAGATCGCGCACCTGATCAACGATGGCCCGCGAGCCCTCGCTGACCGAATTCCCGAAGTCTTTCAGGGCCTTGAACAGCGGATCCTCCGACTCGGAGAACGCGTCGCGGTAGGACTGCACCGAGGCCGAGACGTCGTCGTACATGGGCGCCGGATCGCTGCGCCGGGGGTACTGGCCCGCCAGCACCGCGGCGTAGTGCCCACCGTCCACCCAGCGCTTGAGCTCGGCCAGCCGCAGCACGGCGAAGGGGTGGGTGCGCCCCATCAGGTTCAAGAAGCGCAGGGCGCCATCACGCAGATCGCCGCCTTTTTCGTAGAGCTCGGCCTGGGCCACGAAGGCGTCGACGTCCATCTCATCCACCCGGCCGCCACCGGCCATCTTCATGTGCACGCGGTGGGCGATCTGGGGGTTTTGCAGGCACAGGAGGCCCGCCCGATCGGAGGACAGCTCGGACTTCCGGTCCCACTCGCGCAGGGCCATGATGATGGCGCTCAGCACCAGGCTCGACAGCCCCGCGCGCCCCGCCACCGCCTGCAGCAGCAGGTGCAGCATGGTCTTGTAGAGGGCGTGGCCCGACATCACATGGCCCAGCTCGTGGCCCACCACGAAGCGCAGCTCCTCGTCGTCGAGCAGGTCGAGGGCCCCCGAGTTGAGCACGATGAAGGGCTCGTCGATGCCCACGGCGCCGGCGTTGACGATGGGGTGCTGGGCGACAAAAAGCTGAGGCTTTTTGGGCACATCCAGGATACTGCAGCAGTCCTCGAAGATCGCGTTGACCTTCTTGAACTGGCGCGGCGAGACCTCGACGGCGTTGGCCAGATACAGCAGCTTGAGGCTGCGCTCGGAGACGAAGCCGAAGACCTTCTTCAGCAGGGTGTCGAGGCCCGGGACCTTGCGCAGGGCGGCCAGGGCCGCGCGATCGGCCGGGTGCTCCCAGGTGCGTGAGCTGATGTCGGGGAAGCGCACGCGGCCCCCCGGACC
>Ga0075163_10011109_pt1 | contig 11741 bp, 9 predicted proteins | sample JI1023141ADNA_FD_71478 | JGI IMG/M metagenome (GOLD analysis project Ga0075163, IMG submission 71478) | Wastewater effluent complex algal communities from Wisconsin, to seasonally profile nutrient transformation and Carbon sequestration -... | ecosystem: Engineered > WWTP > Effluent > Algae... | reverse complement strand
ACCGAGGACGACCTCGCCAAGATCGACGCCCGCATCGCGACCGCGACCAAGCGCAAGGTCCGCGAGCCGATCCTCCTGCTCGAGGACATCTCCTACGAGCGCGCGGCGCGCATCGACCAGGAGCGGTTCCGCCTGCCGGGCCTCGAGGTCCGCAACGAGCCCTACCGCCACTATCCGCACGGCGACCTGGCCGCCCACCTGGTCGGCTACATGACCCAGATGAACGCCGAGGAGGCCCAGCTCCTGGCGCCCCAGGGCTACGGCGGCGACGAGCTGGTCGGCCGCTACGGCCTCGAGACCGTGTTCGAGAACTACCTGCGCGGCAAGAAGGGCAAGGAGCGCTACGCCGTCGACGCCCGCGGCCGCCGCCTCGACGACGCCACCGCGGCCGGCCTGATCGCGGGCGACCGGGTCACCGAGCCGGTCGCCGGCTACAGCCTGGTCCTCACGATCGACGCCGACCTGCAGCGCATCGCCGAGCGCGCGGTCGCGCCGTACCCGGCCTCGGCGGTCGCGGTGGTCGAGATCGCGACCGGCAAGGTCCTGGCCCTGGTCAGTAAGCCCTCGTTTAACCCCAACGTCATGACCGGCCACCTGACCAAGGCCGAGGCCAAGTTCCTCGAGGACGATCCTCGCAAGCCGTTCATCGACAAGGCGCTGCGGGTGCCGTACCCGCCGGGCTCGATCTTCAAGTTCGTCACCACCATCGCCGCCCTCGAGGACGGCCAGGGCCGCGAGGAGGAGGGCATCACCTGCAAGGGCAGTCACACCGTGGCCGGCGACCGCCGCCCCTTCGACTGCACGTCGTCCCACGGCCACCTCGATCTGGTGAGCGCGATCCAGCACTCGTGCAACGTCTACTTCTGGACCCTGGCCGAGCGGGTCGGACTCGATCGCATCGCCGAGGTCGCCAACCAGTACGGCTTCGGCACGCGCACCGGGCTCGGCCTCAACGGCGACGCGCCGGGCCGGGTGCCGACCCGGGCCTGGTACGAGCGGCGCGGCCGGTTCATGATCGGCTACACGATCAACGGCTCGACCGGGCAGGGCGACGTCGAGGTCACGGTGATGCAGGTGGCGATGGCCTACGCCGCGCTGGCCAACGGCGGCACCGTGTTCGTGCCCCAGGTGGTCGACCGCCTGGTCCGGGCCGACGGCGCCACCGTGATCCAGTACCAGCCCCAGGTGAAGCAGCGGGTCGCGACCCCGCCGGAGATCATCGACATCTGGCGGCGCGGCACCTGGAAGGCGGTCAACGAGCCGGGCGGCACCGCCTTCGAGCACGCGACCAGCGAGGTGGTGGCGATCGCCGGCAAGACCGGCACCGCCCAGGTCGCGGCCAAGAAGGCCAAGAAGGACCAGCGGCAGATCCGCGGTTGGTCGCCCAACGGCGACCACGCATGGTTCGCCGGCGTGGCCCCCGCCGAGGCGCCTGAAGTCGCGATCGTGGTCTTGATCGAGCACGGCGGGCCAGGCGGCAAGGTCGCCGGGCCGGTGGCCAAGCTCATCCTCGAGGGCTGGGCCTCGAAGGTGCGCGGGCACGCGGCCGCGCCCGGCGCGCTCAGCCCCGAGGCGGTGCTGCGGATGGCGACCGGGGAGTACTGGGCGGCGCCGCCGACCCCGGCGGCCGAGGCGCCGGCGAGCGACGAGCCGCCGGTCGACGACCCGGCGTCGGCCGAGCCGGAGCACGAGCCGTGAACGCCTGGCGCGGCCGCGGCCTCGACGCCATCGGCCCGACGCGCTGGCGCCGCTTGCGCTCGACGGTCTTCGCCGAGTGGCCCCTGGTCCTGATCGTCGCGATCATCGTCGGCATCGGCCTGCTCAACCTCTACAGCGCCGTCCACGGTACCCGCCACGCCGCCAAGTTCGACGACCAGGTGCGGTGGATGTTCGTCGGCGCCCTGGCCTTCGTCGCCGCCGCCGCCCTCGACTACCGCGCGCTCCTGCGGGTGGCGTGGATCGGCTTCGCGGTCGCGGTGGTCGCGCTGGTCGTGGTCGACATCTTCGGCTCGAACGCCAAGGGCAGCGAGCGCTGGGTGCGGATCGGCGCCCTCGGCGGGCAGCCGTCGGAGGTCGCCAAGCTGGCGGTGATCATGGTGCTGGCCCGGCTGATCTCGGAGAGCCCGGGCGGCAAGCCGCAGTGGACCACCCTGGCGCCCAAGCTGGCGGTCCTGACCATGCCGGTGTTCCTGATCGCGATCCAGCCCGATCTCGGCACCGCGACCCTGACCGCGCTCATCATGCTGTCGGTCGGGTTCCTGGCGCTGCGCGACGTCTGGCCCATGGTCTACACGCTGTTCGCGATGGTCGCCGCGGTGCCGCTCCTGTGGGAGTCGATGCACGAATACCAGAAGGGGCGGGTCCTGGCGTTCCTCGATCCCACCGCCGACTCGACCGGCTCGGGCTGGCACACGCTGCAGTCGATCTTCGCGGTCGGCTCGGGGAAGCTCCTCGGCAAGGGCTACATGGAGGGGACCCAGAACCAGTTCGACTTCTTGCCCGAGCACTGGACCGACTTCCCGTTCTCGGTGTGGGCCGAGGAGTGGGGCTTCGTCGGCGCCTTCGTGCTCCTGGCGGTGTTCGCGTTCCTGATCGTGTGGATCTTGAACATCGCGCTCAAGGCCAAGGACACCGCCGGCGCGGTGATCTGCCTCGGCGTCGCCGCGATGACCTTCTGGCACGTGGTCGTGAACGTCGCGATGGTGCTCGGCATGGCGCCGGTGGTCGGCGTGACCCTGCCGTTCATCAGCTACGGCGGCAGCTCGCTGCTCACGTTCTTCATCGGCATGGGCCTGTGCGCCAGCGTGTCGCTGCGCCGCGAGTGAGCGCGGTCGGCCGGCGGGCGCGCGGGTCAGCGCTCGGCGAGAAACGGCGCGATCGCGGCGGCGATCGGCGCCGCGGCGGTGGCCCCGTCGGGCGGGTTGTACCAGTGAAACGGCGCGCCCCAGGTCGCGGGCGCGGTCAGGCGGAGACCGCCGCCGCCACACTCGACCAGGAGCGCCAGGGCGCCGCGCGCGGTCAGCCAGTCGAGCTCGAGGCCGCCGAGCCGAAACGGGCGATGGCGCCCGACCTGCCAGATGCGGTAGCGCTCGGGCAGCCGGTCGGCGATCGCGCGGGCATGGCCGAGAAGCTCGCGGTAGCGCGGCGGGCGCTCGCCGCGGTGGCCCCACGGCAGGAGGATCATCCGCCCGAAGCTGTGCAGCGAGACCGCGCGCTCGAGGGGATGCTCGCCGACCGCGGCGGCCAGCGCGCGGGCCTCGGGCTCGGACCACGGCGCCGGCCCGCCGTGGGGCAGGGCCCGCCACCAGCCCGGCGCCGTCTGGTGCCCGATCGGGAAGTTGCGGTTGAGGTCGACGCCGAGGCCGTGGGCGTCGGGGCCGCTGGTCCGGCGCCAGCGCCGTCGGCCGGCGCGCAGATCGGCCTCGACCGCGGCGTAGCCGTCGGGGTTGGCGACCGGTACGATCGCGATCCGCCGCGCCGGCGGCGGGCCGGCCGACCAGGCCGCGGCCAGGGCCAGCGCGACCTCGACGCCGATCCACTCGAGCGGGTGCAGGCCCGCGATCACCAGGGCCCGCGGCGCGTCGACCGGGCCGACCTCGATGGCGGCGATCGGGCGACCGGCCCGGCTGGCGCCGATCGGCCGCGCGCCGTAGGCGGCGGCGGTGGCCGCGACCTCGACCAGGCCGCGGTAGCCCGGCGGGATCACCGCGCGCCGTAGTTGGCCGCGGTCCGCTCTTCGTTGCGGTCGGTCGCCGGCGGCGGCTCGGGCGTGAGCGCCGCGATCCGGGCCCGCAGCTCGGGCGTCATCGCGATCGCCTCGGCGGCGAGCAGGTCGTCGAGCTGGGCCACCGAGCGGGCCCCGAGCAAGACCGAGGTCACCGCCGGGTGGCTGGCGACCCAGGCCACCGCCAGGGCCGCCGGCGACACCCCGAGCTCGGCGGCGATCGCGGTCAGGCCGTCGGCGGCGGCCAGGTACGCCGGATCGGCGTAGCGGGTCTGGTACATCGAGTTCGAGGTCATCCGTCCGGACGCCGGACGCTTGGCCACGCCCCACTTGCCGGTCAGGAGGCCGCCGGCGGTCGGGCTGTAGGGGATGACCGCGACGCCGAGGGCCTCGGCCATCGGTAAGAGCTCGACCTCGGCCTGGCGCTTGAGCAGGTTGTACATCGGCTGGATCGCCACCAGCGGCGCCAGCCGATGCAGCGCCGCGACGCCGAGGGCCCGCGCGACCTGCCAGGCGGCGAAGTTCGAGCACGCCGGGTACAGCACCTTGCCGGCCCGCACCAGATCGTCGATCGCCCGCAGGGTCTCGTCGAGGTCGGTGCGGTCGTCCCAGCGGTGGAGGTAGAAGACGTCGACGGCGTCGCGGCCGAGGCGGCGCAGGCTGGCCTCGCACGCGCGCACCAGGTGGTAGCGCGAGGTGCCGCGGGCGTTGCCGTCGGGGCCGGTCGGGAAGTAGGCCTTGGTCGCCACCACGATCTCGTCGCGGTGGCCGGCCGACAGCGCGCCGAGGAGCTCCTCGGAGCGGCCGTGGTTGTAGACGTCGGCGGTGTCGTAGAGCGTGATCCCGGCGTCGCGGGCCCGGCCGTAGAGGGCCGCGCTGGTCGCGTCGTCGGCGTCGCCGCCGAACGACATGCAGCCCAGGGCCAGGCGCGAGACCCGGACCCCGGTCCGACCCAGCCAGCGCGCCGCCACCGTCACTTCGCGAACGCCGCTTCGATGCGGGCCAGGACCTTCTGCTCCGAGCCCGAGACCTTGCGCAGGCCGAGCAGGCCGCCGTCGGCGCCGGCCACGAGCTGCGCGAAGTTGACGACCTGCTTCTTCAGCATCCGGGTCTGCTCGTCGTTGAGCTGGCTGGTCAGGCTCTTGATGTAGCCCTCCCAGGCCGCGAACAACGACTCATCGGGCTGCTTGGCCAGCCAGCTCGACAAGAGCTCGTGGCCCGGGCTGCCCGCCTCGAGGCCCTTGCCCGACGCGCCGTGGAGGATCGCGTCGCGCTCGTTGTCCTGGATCGCGCCGTCGGCCCACGCCACGGCGATGAGCGGCACCAAGGACAGCGCCGCCACGGTCTTGCCCGACAGCCCCAGGCCGACCAGCTTGTCGAGGACCGCGTCGTCGGTCATGCCCGACATCTTGCGCAGCTCGTCCTTGGTCGCCTGGACGGTGAGCTTCTCCTTCATCGCCGCGATCTTGGCGGTGTTCTGCTTGTGGAAGAACTCGTCCTCGAGCGCGCTCCGGCGCTCGTCCATCAGGTCACGGGTCACGGCGGCTCCTTGGCGTTAGAGATCGGGCGCCTATATACCATCGCCAAGGACGTTGCCACGCCGTCACCGGTTTGCGATTGAAACCCCCGGCCGGCCCTGGTACTCGCGGATCATGCGCGCCGCCGTCCCGCTCGCCTGCCTCGGTCTGGTCGCCTGCGCCTCGGGGCAGAACGCCGAGGTCGACGCCGCCCGGGTCGACAGCGCGGTCGCCGACGCCCGGGTGGTGGACGGGCCGGGCGGCGACGGCCCGGTGATCGACGGCGCGGTGATCGACGGCGCGGTGATCGACGGCGCGGTGATCGATGCCCGGCCGGTCGACGCCGCCGCGATCGACGCGACCGCGGTCGACGCCGCGGTCGACGCCGCGCCGATCGATGGTCCACCGCCGGTGGTCGCCCACGTGCTCTTGGCCGAGGTCGTCCTGGCCCCGACCGGCGGCGAGTTCATCGAGCTCGTCAACCCGACCGGGACCGCGGTCGATCTGTCGACCTACTACCTGTCCGACGCCGCCGGCTACTTCCGCCTGCCGGCCGGGGTCGCGGCCGCCACCGTCGACGCCGCCGACTTCATCGTCAAGTTCCCGGCCGGCGCGTCGATCCCGCCCGGCGGGGTCGTCACCGTCGCCGTCGACACCGCCGCCAACTTCACGATCGCCTACCCCGGGGTCAACCCGACCTACTCGATCGCGTCGTCGACCATGACCGCGGTCAGCGTCACCGGCAGCTCGAGCCTGACCAACGCCGGCGAGCCGGTCGTGTTGTTCCGCTGGGACGGCGCGACCGACCGGGTGACCGACGTCGATCTGATGATCGCCGGCACCCCGACCGCCGCCAACCAGCTCGCCAACAAGAGCGGCCTCGCGGTCGACGGCCCCGACGCCGACGCGGTCGCCACCGCCTACGCCACCGACGCCTTCACCCTGCCGAGCCAGGCCACTCCGGCCTCGGCCCGCTCGACCAAGCGCATCGCCCTCGAGAGCGCCACCACCGAGACCCACGGCGGCGCTGGCAACGGCGTGGCCGGCCACGACGAGACCTCCGAGCAGCTCGGCACCACCTGGGACACCGGCGGCTACACGACGCCGACCCCGGGGCAGGTGCCGCCCGCGCTCTTGCCTTGAACGCCGCGATCGCGTCTACACTGCGCCGGTCGTGAATCGCCGCCTGTGGCTCTGGCCGGTCGCGCTCCTCGCCGCGGTCGCCCTCGCGCTGTTCGCCGGGTTCTACCTGGCCGACGCCGACGGTGGGGTCGGCGGCTACTTCGCGTTCGAGTCGGACATGATCACCGACGCGTTGCCGTCGATGGCGGCGATGATCGCCGCGGTCCTCGGCATCGTGATCACGGTGGTGTCGATCATCGTGCAGCTCTCGAGCGAGCGCTACACCGGGGTCGCGCAGATGTTCCTGCGCGACCGGGTCAACGTCCTCGTCATGGCCTACTTCGTCGTCGCCTGCGTGTGTGGGGTGTGGCTGTCGGTGTCGGTCAAGTCGAGCTTCGTACCGCGGACCGCGATCGTCGCGATGCTGGCGTTCACCACGCTCGGGCTGGTGGTGATGCTGCCGTACTTCGCCTACGTGTTCCGGTTCCTCGAGCCGTCGCATATCGTCGCCCGCATCCGCGAGGAGGCGGTGGCCACCGTCGAGCGCGCCACCGCGACTCGCGACGACGCCGCGGCGATCGCGATCCAGGGCGAGGTCCTGGCGGCGATGGAGGAGCTGACCGACATCACCTCGAACTCGATCTCGGGCAAGGACAAGATCATCGCCAGCCGCGCGGTCGACGCGATCAAGGACTTCGTGGTCGGCTACCTCGGCCACAAGGGCTCGGCCCGGGCGCCGTGGTTCGCGATCGGGCCGACCATCCGCGATAACCCCGACTTCGTGGCGATGGATCCGGAGTCCTTGCGCGACCTCGAGGCGCGCCGGACCTGGGTCGAGTGGAAGGCCCTGCGCCAGTACCTGGGCATCTACAACGAGGCCGGCGGCGCGATGCCGGACATCAATTACCTGATCGCGATCGACACCCGCTACATCGGCGAGGCCGCCGCCACCCGCGGCGATCGCGAGGTGGTGCGGCTGGTGTTTCGGTTCATGAACTCGTACCTGCGCGCGACGATCAACGCCAAGGCGGTGCGCACCGCGTACAACGTGCTGAACCAGTACCGCCAGTTCGTCGAGGCGATGATCCGGCGCGGCGAGCACGAGATCGCCGCCGAGGCGGTCGGCCACATGATCTACTACGGGCGCACGAGCTACGATCTCCAGCTCGGCTTCGTCACCGAGACCGTGGCCTACGACGTCGGCACGCTGTGCGAGCTGGCCCACGGCCTGGGCGGCGGCGACGCGCTCCTGGCGCAGTTCCTCGAGCTCGATCAGCCGCTGCGCGGGCGGCGCCAGGAGGGCGGGCTGATCGGCATCCGCAAGGCCCAGGTCAAGCTGGCCTGCTTCTACCTGGCGGCCGGCGCCGAGGCCGCGGCCCGGCGGATCGCCGACGACATGCGGGCCGAGCCGAGCGAGCGCCTGCGGGCGATCCGCGAGCAGCTCGAGCGGGTCGAGTCCAAGGACTTCTGGGAGATCATCGATCGCGGGCGCAACTTCGAGTACATGCCCGAGGCCCAGCGGCGGCAGATGGCGACGTTCTTCGGCTGGCTCGCCGAGGCCCCGGCCGGGGTGGCGTAGGGGCGCCTCCCACCCCGGGGGCGGGTGGCAGGAGCTGGCACCCGGGGACAGATCCGTGCCTAGGTCAGCCGGCCTGGGGTACACTGACCCGATGCGGACCCGCGTGATCGACCTCGCCGAGGGCCAAGATCGCGCGGGCGCGGGCAACCTGAGGACGATGGCGATGGTCGGCGCGCGGCCGCCGCGCTCGCGGCCGCTGGCGCTCCTGGCGACGCAGTGGCCGGCCATCCACGCCGTGTTGTCGACCAGCCGCGATCCTGGGGTCGCCGTGGTGGCGATCGACGCGGCTCGCGATCGGGTCGCCGGCTCGATGTGGGTGGCGGCCAAGCCCGGCACGATCAACGTCGCGGTCGTGGGGCGCCACGGCCAGTGCGATCTGTACCTCGAGAGCGATCCGGCGATGTCCTTGCGCCACCTGGTGGTGATCGTCGAGCCGGCCCGCGACTGGGGCGGGCCGGGCTCCGAGGAGGTCCGCTACCGGTTGATCGATCTGCGGACCGGGACCGCCTTCGTCGACGAGGCGGGGCGCTCGCTGGAGGCGGTGACCGCGCTGGGCCCGGCCTTCGTCTGGGTCGGGCGCTACCTCCTCCTGTGCTTTCCCACCGGCGGCGAGGACTGGCCGGCCGAGGTGTCGGCCGCGATGGCGCTCCTGCCGGAGCGGGTCTACGTCGACGACCGCGACGCCGAGCCCGATCGCTGGGCCCGCGCGCGCCGCCCGGCGGCCGCGGTGTCCCTGGGGGGGCCGCGCGCGGCGAGTCGTTCGGTCATCACCGCCGTCGACGGCCCGACCCGAGCGCGGGTCGACGCCGGCGACAGCGCTGAGCGCCTGGGCACCCTGGAGCTGTCGTCGGCGCTGGGTCGCGACACGATCGACGTCGGGCCAGAGGCCGCGCGTCGCGGCCTGCTCCTGGGGCGCTATCACCGCTGCGACAGTGGCGGCGCGACCTCGCTGGCGCTCGAGCGGATCTCGCGGGTCCACGCGCTGGTGATCGAGGCGGTCGATCGGCTGTGGTTGATCGACGCGGCGTCGACGAATGGCATGACGGTCGATGGTCGGGGCGTGCGGGTCCATGCGCTGGGGGAGCGTGAGGCGGTCGAGCTCGGCGGGGTCGGGACGGTGCGGTGGAAGCGCGCGCACGACGGCGCGTTCTAGGCGGAGAGCGAGGCGAGGGAGGAGAGCGAGGCGAGGGCGGAGAGCGAGGCGGAGGCGGAGGCCGAGGCCGAGACCGAGTCCGAGGCCGAGTCCGAGGTCGAGGCGGAGGCGGAGGCGGAGGCGGAGGCGGAGACCGAGACCGAGACCGAGGCCGAAGCCGAGGCCGAGTCCGAGTCCGAGACCGAGACCGAGTCCGAGACCGAGTCCGAGACCGAGTCCGAGGTCGAGGCGGAGGTCGAGGCGGAGGTCGAGGCCGAGTGGGGCAGCGGTGGTGGCGTCGGTGCTGGGGCGCGTTCTAGTGACGGCGCACAATTCCAGCGCTCCGCCGGGTTTTTCCAACCGCAGGTTGAGTACGCGCCGTGGGCATGCTGAAACCGGGAGGACGGCCACCGGCCGTGAGGACGACCTGGAGGACTGACGATGGCGCTTGGAACAGTGAAGTGGTTCAACGACGCCAAGGGCTACGGGTTCATCTCGCGCGCCGAAGACGGCCGCGACGTGTTCGTGCACTACTCCGCGATCGCCGGGGATGGCTTCCGCACCTTGGTGCAGGGCCAGGCGGTCGAGTACGTCGAGAACGACGGCCCCAAGGGGCTGTTCGCCTCGGCGGTGCAAGCCCACGCGTCGTAGCCGCGACCGGTCGCGGTCACTCCAGGCGCCGGGCGGCGGCGCATCGCGGGAGGGACGGGGCGCTGCGGAACCGGGGGGATTCGCAGCGTTCCGTCGGTGGTTGGGCGTCGGCGGTCGGCTGACGGCGGTCGGCCGCGAGCGGCGCTCGAGCTACGGGCAGGTGAGCTCGGTCGGGATCGCGCGCTGGCCCAGCCAGGAGTTGGCGCAGGCGGTGGCGTCGTAGCCAGCCGTGGTCTGGACGACCTCGATCAGGTCGGTCACGCCGGCGGCGGCGCCGCCGTGGGCGGTGTACATGGCGCGCATCGACGCGTCGAACATCGGCCGGCCGATCCGCCGCTCGAGCGCGCGCAGGAAGATGGCGCCCTTCACGTAGGGCACGCGCGAGAAGATCGTGAGCACGTCGACCGCGCCGCAGCTCGCCGGCCAGGCCACGCCGGCGCCGCCCTGGTTGCGCATGCGGGTGAGCTCGCTCTCGAGGCCGCGCCAGGCGGCGTCGCCGGCCGCCGGGCTGATGACCTCCTCCTGCAGCCGGGCCTCGTAGTAGGTGGCGGCGCCCTCGGACAGGACGAAGTCCTCCCAGCAGGCCAGGCGGATCCCGTCGCCGAACCAGCCGTGGGCGGCCTCGTGGAGGTGGGTCGACTCGTCGGTCAGGGCGTCGACGGCGACGTGCCACAGCGGGTGGTGCTCCATGCCGCCGTAGGCGCCGGCGCCCCAGTGCGCCGACACCGAGCCGACCTCGGTGCCGAAGCGGTAGGGCCCGAGGTTGCGCTCGAGCCAGTCGAAGCCGGCGAGGAGGTGGGCGGTGCCGGCGGCGGCCGCGGTGTCCTCGCTCGGATAGTTCCAGCGCACGACCTCGGTGCCGGCGGTGGTGCGGCCGAGCGAGGTGCGCTGGTACGGGCCGATGGCCCAGGCGAGCTGGTAGGCCGCCGACTCGGTGAGCATGGCCGGGTAGACTGCGACCTGGCCAGTCGGCACGCCGGTCAGCGCCAGCTCGAAGGTCGAGCCGTCGGCGGGCAGGGAGTGACAGGGGAACAGGTTGCCGCAGTAGTACGGCCAGGTCAGCGTGTAGCCCGCGGTGGCCGCGCCGTCGTTGCGATCGTGGAGCCGGTAGCTGTAGGCGAGCTCGACCTCGACCGCGTCGGCGCCGACCGCTAGATCGAGCCGATCGACCACGCGCTCGGTCGCGATCGGCTGGCCGCCGACGGTGACCGCGGTGATCGTCAGGTCGCCGACCTCGAGGCTCGCCCCGGGCGCGCCGGCGGCGAACTGCACGCGCGCGACCCCGGTGCGGGCGGTGACGTCGATCGCCAGGTCGGTGGCCAAGAGGTCGCGCTCGAGGTTGGCGACCACGCCCGGCGCGTCGCTGCCGGCGTCGACCGCCGCGCTGTCGTCGTCGCTGCCGCAGCCAGCGCAGGCGAGCACGAACCATGGCAGGAGGAGGGCGGCGGGATGGCGAGCGGCGAGGCGGCGCATGGGCGCGGACGCTACCTCGAACCCGCCGGAGGTGAGCGTGCGATCGCGCACGATCCGGCGTACGGTCGGCGGATGCGGTGGATCGCGGCTCTGACCTTCGCGCTGGCCGGGTGCGCGGCGACCGCGGCCTCCCCGCCGACGCCGGCGCCGACGCCACCTCCGACCCCGCGGCTGGTCGTCCTGGTGGTGATCGATCAGTGGCCGAGCTGGGGCGTGGCCGAGCGGCGCGCTCACTACCGCGCGGGGCTGGCTCGCCTCCTCGACGGCGGCGTCCACTTCGCGCGGGCCCAGTACCCGTTCGCGATCACCTTCACCTCGCCCGGGCACGCCGCCCTCGGCACCGGGGCGTCGCCGCGGGTCACCGGCGTGGTCGCGAACACCTGGTTCCGCCGCGGCGATGGCGTCGAGCGCGCGGCGGAGCACGATCCGGCCAGTCCGGTCCTCGGCCTCGGCGGCGAGCGCCTGCCGATCGACGGCGCGTCGGGCGCGATCCTCGCGGTCGACGGGCTGGCCGAGGCCCTGCGCGCGGGCACCGGTGGCCGC
>Ga0075163_10011108_pt1 | contig 11741 bp, 14 predicted proteins | sample JI1023141ADNA_FD_71478 | JGI IMG/M metagenome (GOLD analysis project Ga0075163, IMG submission 71478) | Wastewater effluent complex algal communities from Wisconsin, to seasonally profile nutrient transformation and Carbon sequestration -... | ecosystem: Engineered > WWTP > Effluent > Algae... | reverse complement strand
GCCATCGTTGCGTGAACCGTTCGGTGCTGGACGGCGTACTTGCCTCCAGGAGCACGTCACCCCCAGGAGGTCGCCATGCGATACAACAACAGAACACTCAGCTCGGCACTGGCCGTCGTGATGCTGGTCGGGCTCACCGCCTGCGGTGGCGACGACGACAGCACCACCGCTGCGTCCAACGAGACCGCCACCACGGTGCTGGCCACCTCGGCACCCGCCGCCGCGGGCGTCACCATCGCCGGCTTCGGGTTCAACACCGGCGACGGAGTGACCGCCGGTGTCGAGTTCACCGTGACCAACGATGACCCGGCGTCGCACACCCTCACCGAAGTGGGCGGCGCGTTCAGCGTGGGTGTCAGCGGCGGAGAGGTCGGCACGCTCACCATCGACACCCCCGGCACCTACCAGGTGATCTGCGAGATCCACTCGAGCATGAGCGGCACGCTCGTCGTCAACTAGGTCGCGTAGCCTGACGGCCGTGCCGTCATCGCGAGAGCCGTACCTCACCGCCAAGCTGCAGGGCTTCGGCACCACCATCTTCGCCGAGACGTCGGCGCTGGCCACCGCCACTGGCAGCATCAACCTCGGCCAAGGGTTCCCCGACACCGACGGCCCTCGCGAGGTGCTCGACGCTGCCATCGACGCGATCAACGGTGGCCTCAACCAGTACCCGCCCGGCCCCGGCATGGCGGTCCTGCGCGAGGCCATCGCCGCGCACCAGCAGCGCTTCTACGGCGTGCAGTACGACCCGGCCACCGAGGTGCTCGTCACCGCCGGCGCCACCGAGGCGTTGGCCGGCGCGCTGCTGGGCATGCTCGACACGGGCGACGAAGTGGTGGTCTTCGACCCGATGTTCGACAGCTACGCGCCGTGCATCGCGATGGCCGGCGCCATCGCCAAACCGGTGCTGCTGCGGCCGCCCAGCTACCAGTTCGACCCGGCCGAACTGACCGCTGCAGTGACACCGAAGACCAAGCTCATCCTGCTCAACACACCGCACAACCCCACCGGGCGAGTGTTCACTCGCGAGGAACTGCAACTCATCGCCGACCTCGCCATCGAGCGCGACCTCGTCGTCATCACCGACGAGGTCTACGAGCACCTCGTCTTCGACGGCGCGCAGCATCTGTCGCTGGCGTCGTTCCCCGGCATGCGCGAGCGCACACTCACCATCTCCAGCGGCGGCAAGACGTTCAACACCACCGGCTGGAAGATCGGTTGGCTGTGCGGGCCGCCGGCGCTGGTGCAGGCGGCCCGTACTGCCAAGCAGTTCCTCACCTACGTGAACGGTGGCCCGTTCCAGCCAGCCATCGCGGTGGGTCTCGGGCTGCCCGATTCGTTCTTCCACGACACCGCCGCCGACCTGCAGGCCAAGCGCGACCGCCTGCTGCCCGGGCTGGACGCCGCCGGGTTCACCGTGTACCCCACCAGCGGCACGTACTTCGTCACGGTGGACATCCGCCCGCTGCAACCCGACGGCGACGGCATGGCCTTCTGCCGTGCCCTCCCCCAACACTGCGGCGTGGTGGCAATCCCCAACGAAGTGCTCTACGCGAACAAGGCAGAGGGCCGGCACCTCGTGCGGTTCGCGTTCTGCAAGCGCCTCGACGTCATCGACGAGGCCGTCACCCGCCTGCAGTCACTCGGCAATCGCGCCCGCTGACCCCGGCGGTCAGCGGCGGTCGGGGAGGAAGCGGAAGCGGTCGCGCACGGCGGCCACGGTGGCGGGTTCGATGTCGGCGAAGAGGATGGTCTCGCCCTGGGACCCGGTGGCCAGCAGTTCGCCCAGCGGGTCGACGATGCGGCTGTCGCCGACGTACTTCAGGCCGCCACCTTCGCCCACCCGGTTGCAGCCCACGACGTAGGCCTGGTTCTCGATGGCGCGCGCCTGGAGCAACGCCATCCAGTGCTGGCGACGGGGTTCGGGCCAGTTGGCCGGCACGAGGTACAGGTCGGTGGTGGGTGCCAGGCCCCAGAACTCGTCGGCGAAACGTAGGTCGTAGCAGACGAACGGACTGACCCGCACCCCTTCGATCTCCACCTGCACCAGTTCGCTCCCGGCGCGGAAGTGACGGTCTTCGCCACCAAAGGTGAACGGGTGGATCTTGCGGTACCGATGCACCTCCCCGCCGGGCCCGGCCAGGACGAAGCTGTTGGCCGGGCGGGTGTCGGCCGGGTCGGAGTCGGCGGGGATCTCCGGGCAACTGCCACACACCCACACGCCGTGCTCGGCGGCCTGCGCCTGCAGGAACTGCGAAGAGGGGCCGCCCTCGGGCTCGCCGAGGTCGGGGTTGTCGACCGCGAACCCGGTGGAGAACGTCTCGGTGAGCAGCACCAGCTGCGCGCCGCCCGCGGCGGCCGCAGCCACCATCGGCGCCAACCGTGAAAAGTTGGCGGACCGGTCGTTCCAGATGATGTCGTGCTGCACCGCGGCCAGTCGCATTCGCCCACTGTAGATGCTCACCCTCCGTGGCCGTTATGGTGAGTGTGATGCAGGAACTACGCACAGAGCCTCGGCAACGACGCAGCCAGCAGTCAATCGATGCAATTCTCGACGCAGCGGAGCGCCTGATCCACGAACAGGGGCAGGTCAGCTTCACCGCGGCCGAGCTGGCAGCGGGCGCCAACATGTCCATCGGTCGGGTCTACTACTGGTTCCCCGACATCCCCACCGTGGTCGCGGCGCTCGTCGAACGCAGCGTCAGCCGCATGGTCGACGTGTTCGGCTCGGCGCTGCAGGCGGAGAGCAACACGTCCACCCCGCTGCTCGTGCATCGTGTGGTGGGCGCGCTCTGCGAACACATCGACACCAACCCGGCCACCGTGGCGTTGTGCCTGTCGGGCGGGGCCCACCGTCATGGTGGGGCGCTCTACTCGAGCATGGTGCAGATGGTGGAGCAAGTGGTCACCAATCGAGTGCCCAACATCCCCGCCGAGGAAGCCGTCTTCGTGGCGCACACCACCGTGGGTATCACGCTGGGCATGCTCAACAACTACACCCGGATGGGCGACTTCAAGACGGTGCTGCGTCAGGAGCTGGTGTTCGTGCTGTCCGCCTGGCTCTACGCCCGGTACCCCAACAGTGACGATCAGGTGTGGGGCAACCCCGAGTGGCCACTGCAACCCTCGCGCCTTCCTCGCACCGGCTTCGGCGATTCCTCGCCCGTGTGGCCGGCGCTGTCACCACGGCAACCCGCGCGCTGACGTCGCGTCGCCGCGTCGATCAGCCCAGCGGCAGTTCCAGCAAGCTGACGGTCTTCGCGCCACCGTCGGTGTCCTGCTGCCCGACTTCGCGGAAGCCGATGGAGTGGTGGAAGTGCAGCGAGGCGTCGTTGCGCGGGCGAACGTTGACCTCGCACAACAGCACCGAGAACCTGCCCGTGAACTGCTCGACCAGGTGGGCGTAGAACCCGCGGCCGATGCCATAGCGGCGGAAGTCGGGGTGCACCGCGATCCGGTCGAGGTAGAGGAAGTGGGCGTACTGCCTGCTGAACCAGCCGTAGTTGAGGCTGCCGTAGGGCTGATCGGGCCCGATGACCCAGCAGAAGCCGGCGAACCGGCCGTCGACTTCGGCCACCAACGCGCCCTCGGCCAACCCGGCGAGACGGGCGACCTCTGCCTCGTCGAGCTCGTTGAGCTCGGGCAGGTTGGCGTTGTTGAGGGCCATCACCGGCACGATGTCCTGCTCGGCGAAGGGGCGGATGGAGACGGAGGCGTGCACGGTCCTGCAAGCTACTGGCCGAGTTTCGTGAACGTTCACCGGCTCGCGCTGGCACCTTCTGCGATGGCCTCGTAGCCTTTCCCCATGCTCTTCCGCCAGAAGTCCGAGATGGTCACCGCCGAGTCCGCGCTGCCCGGACGCACCGATCAGTCCATGCCGGTCCCCGAGCAGCACTTCGTGCTCGGCACCCCGCTCACCGGGCCGTGGCCCGAGGGCACGCAGACCGCCGTGTTCGGGTTGGGGTGCTTCTGGGGCGCCGAGCGCAAGTTCTGGCAGACCGAGGGCGTCTACAGCACTGCCGTCGGTTACGCCGGTGGCTTCACGCCCAACGCCACCTACGAGGAGGCGTGCAGCGGCCGCACCGGCCACGCCGAAGTGGTCCTCGTCGCGTTCGACCCGGCGAAGGTGAGCTACGAGCAACTGCTGAAGGTGTTCTGGGAGAACCACGACCCCACCCAGGGCATGCGCCAGGGCAACGACGTGGGCACCCAGTACCGCAGCGCCATCTACACCACCGATGCGGCTCAGTTGGCCGTGGTCGAAGCCAGTCGCGATCGGTTCCAGGCCGGGCTCACCGCCGCCGGCTACGGCCAGATCACCACCGAGGTGGCGCCGCTCACCGAGTTCTATTACGCCGAGCCGTACCACCAGCAGTATCTGGCCAAGAACCCCAACGGCTACTGCGGCATCGGCGGCACGGGCGTCAGCTGCCCCATCGGCCTGCACACCTGAGTCGCCGCGGGAACCCGCGTCATCACCTCGCTCTTCCAGCGTCGAGATGATGGCTGTGCGCACCACCCTCCGGTGCGCCCGCCACACCACTCATCCGCACAAGGAGCATCCACATGAGTTTTCTGGACAAGGCGAAGGATCTCGCCGAGGACGTCAAGGACAAGGCCGGCGATCTGGTCGACAAGGTGCAGGACAAGCTGCCCGACGGCGTCACCGACAAGTTCGACGCCGTGAAGGACAAGGCTGCCGAGCTGGGCGAGAAGCTGGCCGACAAGCTGCCCGGCAGCCTGGGCGACAAGCTGGAAGACGCCATCCCGGGCGACCACGACGGCGACGGCCGCTGAGCTCGACGGGTCTCACGAACACCAACACGAATGCCGGACTGCCGCCCGCGAGGGCGGCAGTCACGCGTTGGCAGTGAAGTCCGCCAATGCGGCGCGCAGCTCGTCGAGCGAGTGCACCATCCGGTGCAGCGAGCACTCGATCATCAGGTTCACCACTTCATCGGGGAAGCGACGGCGCCAATCGGTGTGCATGCCGATGAGGTACTTGCCCGTGGCGTACGCGTAGCCCAGCTCCCACGCCGTGCCGTCGTCGGTGGTGATGCCGTTGAGGTTGGCCACCACCACGTCGCACTCGTCGATACCGCGCTTGTCGTTCTCGAAGATCTGCCGCACGTTGAACTGATCCTTCGGCGGGTTGTCGCGGTGCGGCAGGAAGGTCTCGAAGCCAGCGGCCGCCACGAGCTGCTCCACCGTTTCGATCCACCACCGTTCGCCCTCGTCGAACAACGGGCCTGCGACGTATGCCTTCACGGGTTCCACCCTTTCTCTCTGATGTCGGGGCCGTCGGCATCGATGCCGCGGCCTTGCCAGCGCAACACCCCTGGGGTGGCACTGAGCTTGGCGATGAGGCCCTGCATGGGCGTGCCGTCGAGCGCCACGATGGCGTCGCGTGCGGCGTAGTGCGGGTCGGCGCTGATGTCGGCCATCGTCATCACCGGCCCGATGGCGGCTTCGGCCTCGGTGAACACGCGCAGCACGTGCGCCTGGGGGTGCTGCGCGCACCAGTCGGTCATGATGGCTTCGAGGTCGTCACGGTGTTCCATCCGCGCGGCGAACGTAGTGAAGCGGGGGTCGTCGGCAACACCGAGCACGCCCAGCACGCGGGCCGCCACCGAGTCGCTCGAGGCACTGAGACCCACCCACTGGCCGTCCGCACAGCGGTACGTACCGCGAGGCACGGTGTAGGGCAGGCCGGCACCCAGCCGCGGCTGCTCCTGCCCGGTGAGACGGTAGAGACCGATGAGCGGGCCCATCAGTTGGAACATGCTCTCCAGCAGACTGACATCGACCACCTGCCCGCGACCGCTGTGGAGCGCCACCATCGTGGCGAACGCGGCGACGAGGCCGGTGACTTCGTCGGTGAGGGCGATCGGCGGTGGCAGCGGCTGGCCATCCGGCAACCCGCTCAACGCGGCGAGGCCGCTCATCACCTCGGCGATCGTGGCGAAACCTGGGCGGCTTGCGTACGGCCCGGTCTGGCCGAAGCCGGTGACACGAGTGATGACCAGCTGCGGGTTGCGCGCCAGCAGCTCGTCGGGGCCGAGGCCCAGCCGTTCGAGCGTGCCGGGCCGGAAGTTCTCCACCAGCACGTTCGCCTCGGCCAACAGGTCCAGCAGCACCCGTAGGTCGTCGGGGCGCTTCAGGTCGAGGGCCACCGTGCGCTTGTTGCGGTTGACGAGCTTCCACCACAGACCTTCGCCGTCGCGCGGGTCGCGCCATGCCATGTTGCGCAGGCTGTCGCCGCTATCGGGGCGCTCGACCTTGATGACGTCCGCGCCGAAGTCGGCGAGGTAGCGCGCGCAGTTGGGGCCGGCGAGCACCGTGGACAGGTCGACGACGCGAAGGTCGGCCAACGGGCCGCTCATGGCGCGAACTGCTGCAGGCGCTGACACGCTTCGGCGATGTGTTGCGCCGAACCGGCGTAGCTGAACCGCACGAACTGGTCGCCGCGGGCCAGGTCGAAATCCAGCCCGGGCGTGGCGGCCACGCCGAGCTGTTCCAGCCACTGCCCGCACAGCGCCATCGACCCGCCGGCCGCGGCGGCCAGCTCGGTGACGTCGGCGTAGACGTAGAACGCACCGTCGGCCGCCGCGACTTCGGTGATGCCCGCTGCGGCCAGGCCGGCGGTGAGCAGGTCGCGGTTCGCGGCATAACGCTGCACATGAGCGTCGAGTTCTTCGGCAGCGTCGAAGGCCGCCAGCCCTGCAATCTGCGACACGTGCGGCGCGCAGATGTACAGATTCTGCTGCAGCCGCTCGACCGCGTCGTGCAGGTGCCTGGGCACCACCATCCAGCCGAGCCGCCAACCGGTCATGCTGAAGTACTTGCTGAAGCTGTTCACCACGACGGCGTCGCGGGTGGATGCCAGCACGGTGGGGGCCGGCTCGCCATAGGTGATGCCGTGGTAGATCTCGTCGGCCACCAGTTGCACGCCCTGCTGCGCGCACCAGGCCACCACCATCTCCAGGCGCTCGGCGGACAGCACGGTGCCGGTGGGGTTGGACGGGGAGGCGATGACGAGGCCGTCGAGCGGGCCGGCCGCCGCCAGGAGCTCGGCGGTGGGCGCCCAGCGAGTGGCGTGCCCCACCGGAATGGCCACCGGCTCGACGCCCATCGCCAACAGCGCGTTGCGATAGCACGGGTAGCCCGGCTCGATGACGCCCACACGATCGCCAGCATCGAACGCTGCCAGGAATGCCAGCGTGAACCCAGCCGACGCGCCGCCCACCACCAGGATGTCGGCGGGCTCCACCGTCACGTCGTAGCGCTCGTCGTAGTGCTGGGCGATTCGGCGCCGCAGCGCCCAACTGCCCGGCGCATTGGTGTAGCCGAGTGGATCGGCACGTTCCATCGCTGCTGCCACCGCGGCGCGGGCAGGGGCAGGTGCGCCGGTGGATGGCTGCCCCACTTCCAGGTGCAGCACCCGCTGCCCCCGTGCCTCGGCCTCCGCGGCGCGCAGCGACATCGCCATGGCGTGGAACGGTGGCACCTGCGCAGCGCGCAGCGCTTCGTGCAGCAGCGGGGCGGGCACGTCAGGCGAGCGCGTTGAAGTCGGCCGGCAGCGGCGCCCGCCCGCTGAGCGCCAGGATCACCGACACCGGAGGCGACAGCTGGGTGAGCACCGAGAGGACCACCGCCGACGTGTCGGGGTGCAGTTCGGGGTGCTGCCCGGTGGCACGCTGCAGGTCGAGCGTATGCACGCCGATCTCCACGACGCGCGTGGCCAGGTACTCGATGAGCGTGATCTGGCCGGCGAACGTGTTGACCGGCTCGTCGTCGGCGGTGGCGGCGACCAGCGCCAGCACCTGCTCGATGGTGGCCTCCGCCTCGCCGACGGGGTCGATGAGTTGACGGCCGGCCTTGCGCGCCCGCGCCGCCACACCCTGGTGCGCGGTGGGGTCACTGAGTGCCACTGCGTAGTACTCGGCGGCATCTCCGAGGATGCGGTCGGAGTGCGGCTCGGCCGACAGGTAGCCCTCCACGGTGAGGAAGGCGCGCAGGGTGTGCGCGGCCAGCTCACGAGTGGTCCAGTCGCCCAGTGCGCCGCGACGGTCCCACCACTCGGGCGTGATGGCGCGCAAGGTGGTGAGCAGCGTGCGAGCACCCTCTTCGAACGCGGCTCTCACCGCAGCGGGATGTTGCAGCATCGGTCCTCCAACGCGCCCAGCGCGTACTGCTCGTAGTCGATTCCGAAGTCGCGGTACAGGTACCGGCAACGCTCACTCCAGTCGAGCGCCGCGGGGCTCGAGATGCGGTGCACCACCTGAGTGATGCCGCCGTCGTACACCCGGTACTCCGCCCACGTGCCCGGAAAATCCTTCACGCACCCGATCTCGATACTGGGCACCCCGCACGCCATGGCCCGAACGCGATGGCGGTGCGTGTGGCCTGCGGTGTAGGCCACGATGCGGGGCCGACGGGCCACCACCTCGGCCAATGCATCGCTGCTGTCGGGGTGCAGCCCGAAGTAGTCGGGTGAACGACGGTCGTCGCCCTCGGTGGCGATCCACTGCTGGTGATGCCCCATGACCAGCACCGGGCGGTCGGCCTCGGCGGCCAGCGTGTCGAGCCACTCGATCTGGGCGGCGTCGAGCGCTCCGGTGGTGCGCTCGGGGATGACCGTGTCGAGCAGGGCGACGATGACACCGGGCAGCTCGATGCGCTGGTCGCCGGCGTACCCGACCTGGCCGTGATAGGCGTCGTGGTTGCCCCGCACCACGTGCAGCCGGTCGCCGAAGGGCGGGCGATAGCAGGCCTCGAACGCCGCCCACTCCTCCGGCCGACCGTCTTGCGACAGGTCGCCCTTCACCACCACGGCTGCGGGCTGGATGGCTGCGATCTCCGCGACTGCGCCACGGTTCATCGTCTCCGGGTACGGCGGCTCGCCCGGCAGTGGCCGCTGAATGGGCCCCTGCGGGTGGTCGTCGATGCGGCCGCACTCCACTTCCCCGAAGTGCACGTCGTTGACGGTGGCGATGCGACACAGCAGCTGGCCCGGCGGACGAGCGAGCGTCGTGACCCGGTGCTCACCGAAGGTGTACTCGGTGCTGGGCGTGAGGTGTTCGTGACGGGTGACCGTAGGCCCGTCGTGCAACACGATGAGGTCGTCGGCGACGGTCGTCAGGTCCACGGCCGTCACCGTAGTGCGCAGCCCTCACCCGGCGCATGGGCGCCGCTCACGACCTCCGATGGTGAGCACCCTCGTTCGGCAAGCGTGGTGGTACATTCACTCTCAGTGGGCGCGCTGACCAATCGTGAACGCGTGCGCAGGACGGACATCTGATGGCGGTAGCGACCACTTCGCTCGAGCAACGGCCCACCGACCCCACTTCGCGCGCACGGGTACTCCGTGGCATCGGCGTGGTCGCAGCCATCTCCGTGGTGCTCAGCTTCACGGGTTCGTTCGCCGGCTCGAACCTGGGCCCGATCACCTATGTGGCAGCGTTGTGCACCTCCGCCCTGGTCATCCTGCTGGCGGCGATGGACCATCCCGTCCAGGCGCGATCGTGGTTGTTGATCGGTAGCGGTGCCACCATCTGGGCGCTGGGCGGGTTCCTCATCACGTTGCAGGGCGACGCGGCGGTCACGGCGATTCCCGACATCGCCATCTCGCTCTGCTACACGCTGGGCTATCTGCCGATGCTGGTCGGCTTCGCCGATCTCTCCGACCCGCAGCTTCGCTCGCGGCGACTCACCGGCGTTGCCGACGGCGTGCTGCTGTTCCTGGTCATCTACGCGGTCCTGTGGTTGCTGGTCGTCGATCAGGTCGCGGCCGACAGCGAGTTACCCAAGCTCGACCGCGCCTTTTCGGCCATCTACCCCGCCGGCGACCTGGCACTGATCATGCTGGCCGTGCGCATCATCGCCACGCGAGCTGCGCGACGACGCGTCGGTGCGCTGCTGATGGGCGGCGCGGTGCTCAGCGCCACCGCCGACGTCTCGCTGCTGGTGCTGTACCTGCTCGACCCCGAGGGCTCGTACCCGCTGACCGACCTGTCCTACCTGCTCGGCATGTCGTGCATCGCGATGGCGGCGCTGTGGAGCCTGCTGCCCGCACCGCCGGCGAGTACTTCCGGCGCCGTCTCCTCCCGCCGTCTGGCAACCATCGTGGCTGTCTCGTCGTTCGTGCCGCCGCTGGTGCTCGGCGGCGTCCTGCTGTTCAGCGACCGCGCCCCGTCGCTGGGGCCGATCGCCGTGTGGATCCTGCTCGCCGTCGCCGCCGCCGTCCTCCGCCACATGTCGAGCGTGAAGGAACTCGAGACGGTGCACGAACAATCGTTGTGGCTCGCATCGCACGACCCCGTCACGAAGTGCGCCTACCGCGATGGCTTTCTCCACGAGGTCTCCGCGGGCGGCCTGCGCGACCGCACCGGCACCATCGTGGTGGTGGAGGCCGTCGGTCTCAACGAACTTCGCGACGCTCGCGGCTACGACGCGGTCGACGAGGTGATGGCCACGATGGCGGCCCGTCTACGCGCTGCCACCGGGGAAGGCGCCGTGCTCGCCCGCCTTGCCCACGATCAGCTCGTCGCCTTCCTCCGCTCGGCCGACCTGGCCCGCGGTCGTCAGGTGGCTGACGGGTTGCAGCGCACGTTCGCGCAGGGCACGCCATGGGGCGACGGGCAGCTCGCGCTCGCGGCGATCGTTGGGGTGGCGCAAGCCGACGGCGCAGTGATCGACGTGCAAGCGGGCGTGCGCCGCGCGGTGGAGGCGGCTCGCATGGGCCGTGCCCACGGCCCCGGCTTCGTGGCCATCGACGCCGACCTCACCGGCTCGGCCGCCGCCGTGCACAGCCCGCACCACTGACCCAGGGGTCGGGGGTCAGCGGAAGGGGCGGTCGCGACGTGCGGGCAGGGGCTTCGACCACCAGCGGCCGCTGAACCGCCAGGTCGGGGTGCGCAGCGGGTTCTCGCTGTCGGCGGCCACCATCGGCCTGGGCCACAGCGCCTCGACGGCGGCCACGATGGCCACGGCCTCGTCGTCCGTGGGCGCCGGGGTGATCTCGGTGCTCACAGCGGCACGTTGCCGTGCTTGCGTCGCGGCAGCTCTTCGCGCTTGGTGCGCAGCATGCGCAGACCGGCGACGATCTTCTGGCGGGTCTCGGCGGGGTCGATGACGTCGTCGATGTAGCCACGCTCCGCTGCGTTGTACGGGTTGGCGTACTTCTCGGTGTACTCGGCCACCAGCTCGGCGCGACGAGCCACGGGGTCCGCGGCCTGCTGCAGTTCACGGCGGTAGACGATCTCGACGGCACCCTGCGGGCCCATCACGGCCAGCTCGGCGGTGGGCCAGGCATAGGCCAGGTCCGCGCCGATGGACTTGCTGTTCATCACCACGTACGCGCCGCCGTAGGCCTTGCGGGTGATGATCTGGATGCGCGGCACCGTCGCCTCGCAGTAGGCGTAGAGCAGCTTGGCGCCATGGCGGATGATGCCGCCGTACTCCTGGTCGACACCGGGCAGGAAGCCGGGCACGTCGACGAAGGTGAGCAGCGGGATGTTGAACGCGTCGCAGGTGCGCACGAAGCGGGCGGCCTTCTCGGAGGACTCGATGTCGAGCACGCCGGCCAGCATCAGCGGCTGGTTACCCACGATGCCCACCGGGTGCCCGTCGACACGACTGAAGCCACACACGATGCTGCGCGCCCAGTGCGGGAAGTACTCGAAGAACTCGCCGTCGTCGACGACTTCCTTGATGACCTTCTTCATGTCGTAGGGCTGGTT
>Ga0075163_10011106_pt1 | contig 11742 bp, 10 predicted proteins | sample JI1023141ADNA_FD_71478 | JGI IMG/M metagenome (GOLD analysis project Ga0075163, IMG submission 71478) | Wastewater effluent complex algal communities from Wisconsin, to seasonally profile nutrient transformation and Carbon sequestration -... | ecosystem: Engineered > WWTP > Effluent > Algae... | reverse complement strand
GATCAGCATGTCGGTGGCGTTCTTGCCCTTGCTGACGTCGAACTGCTGGATCGGCCGGATGGCGCATTCGTGCAGCACCTTCTCCCAGCCCTTCAGCTCGTTCTTCTTCCAGTTGCCGTAAGCGCGCCGGATGTTCGCCACCCCCAGCTTGGCCAGCTCGGCGAGGATCAGATCGATCTTGGCCGCCGGCGAATTGTCGGCGTCGATCAGCAGGGCGATGCGGGTCTCGCGCGACGGTGCGTGGGGGGTGCTCATGGGGGCATTGTCGCGCGGCATGACCCTCCGGCAGCAGCGCCACCCTTCTCAGCATTTTTGTGGATGTCAACTGCAAACGGTTTCATCCAGAATCCGAACAACCATCCACGCATCCTCGTGGTGGGCCCCCTCGTGCCAATTCCGGAGATGAACATGCAACGCAAGACTTTCGCCTTGGCCCTGTTGGGCCTGGCAGGGCTGTCGCAGGCAGCCAAGCCGCCGATCTACGACGACTTCTCGAGCACCACCGGGCTGGACCGTGCCAAGTGGTTCGAGACCGAAGCCTGGCGCTTCGCCGAAGGCAAGGTGCTGAACCTTGGCCGCTCCGTGATGGGCAACACGACGAGCGACAGCCTCGCACTCATCGACACTTTCGGCGTGAACATGCTCGACGGCACACCGCCGAAGGGCGTCAGCGCCGACATCACTGTCACGGGCATCAGCCACCTCGAAAGCTGCGCTGCCAACCCCGCACTGGGCCGTACCCAGGCACGCCTCGTGGCCGCCTTCTTCAGCTCCCGCGCGGGCGGGCCGGTGGCGGGCGACCGCACCGGCGACATCGGCGCGATGTTCCGCGTCGGCCGCGATTCGAACAGCACTGCGCCCGCGGGCGAACTGAATGTGCAGGGCGTTGTGTTCGAGTGCACCAACGCGGACTGCTCGACGTCCAACTCGCCGCCCGTGGTCAATCTCGGCACCACCACGATAGGCACCAAGGTCAATGGCCGGATCGACTGGAACAAGAAGACCAAGACCTTCCAGTTCACCCGCGACGGCGGCACGCCGCAGAGCGTGGCCTACACCTACGCCAACACCGGGACACCTGCCTCGCCGCTCGTGAATGTGACCCTCCGCAACGAAGCACCGAACTGCCTGAGTGGCGCTCGAACCAAGGTGGGCATGTCGGCCGTTTACGACAACGTGGGCCTGTCGCGTTGAGCGCGGCGCCACCCACCAAGCCTAGGAATCAAGGAAGCGTCATGACACTCAAACCCCTCCTGATGGCCACGCTGCTGGCTGCATGTTTCGCCGGCACGGCGCACGCCGCCAAGCTCCCGATTTTCGACAACTTCAACGACACCAATGTCGGCATCGACTCCACCAAGTGGCGCGACAGCGAATCCCTGAGGTTCATCGACACCACCGGCAAGTTGACGCTCGGCCGCTGGACTTACGGCAGCAACACCTCCGACACCGGATTCACCAGCGAAAACTTCAACATCACAGCCACCGACAACGCGCCGGCCAAGGTGCTGAAGGTGACGGTCGTGGCGAACAGCCTCGAGCCGACGCCGTGTGCGGCCAACACCACCGCCTCGGCCGTGCAGGCCCGGACCATCGGCGCCTTCTTCAGCACCCGTGCGGGCGGCCCGGTGGCTGGTGACGCGACCGGCGATGTGCTGGCCCTGATCGGCCTGCGCCGCGCCAGCGACAGCCTTGACGCGCCGCAAGTGATGCGCGTCGTCACCAACGCATTGAACTGCACCAACGCCGATTGCACCACCTTCGTGAGTCTGGGCAGCAACGATCTGGGCACGGCCATGCCCGGAGACAAGGTGGTGCTTCAGATCACCTGGAACGAGGCGAACAGCAAGTTCCAGTTCAGCCGCGATGGCGGTACGCCAGCGGAGGTTTCCCACGCCGCCGTGACCAAGACCGGTCCGCCCGGCAGGCCGTTCAACAACGTCAGCATCCGCAATGCCACGGCCAACTGCACTGCCAGCCGGGTTCGCGCCGGCATGGAGGCCAGTTTCGACGACTTCGCCATCGGCCGCTGAGAGGCTCCTCAACGCCCGAGTCCCCCGCTGCAAAGCGGGGGACTTTTTTCGTTCTGCTCGCCGACAGCCAGATCGCGAACGGGCGGAGCCCGTGTGTTGGATGCGCGAGACAGATGGTCGATCGGGCACTCCGGGTTCCGGCGCGGGCACCAAGCGTCCACCGATTTCCTGCGCGAGATCAACACTTCAGTGCCCGCCGCGTGGGATGTTTGCTTGGTGGTCAACAAAGAGATGAAGCCAATGCACGGAAGATGTATGTCGCTTCAATAACTGATTACTGTGGTACTATATTGGGGATTGACGCACTCCAAGGGGAGCAAGAATGAACGCGAACAGTCAGATCGAAGTCTTGGCCGGTGCACGCCGCCGCGTGTTGCGATGTGGGGCCGCTGGTGTCGCCTTGGCGCTGGCTGGGGGCTGGGCAAAAGGCGCCACGCCGTTTGCCATCCGACGCGCCAGATTCGGCATCACGGAGGACTTCTACCTGCCCAAGGCCAAGATGGTCACCCTGGTTCCCTTCACCAAGGTGGTCTTCCAGGAGAGCAGTGACTGCACATTGCAGGCCAACGGCATGGTGCGCATCAACGTCGCCGGGCTCTACCGCGTGGTACTCGGCCTGGATTGGGTGGCACAGAACGGCACCGACATCGATCTGCGCCTGTACGGCATTCGCCGAAAGCGGGTCGGCGCGCCACCCGAGCCGACCTTGAAGGACGACCGCCTCGCCTCCGCCGACATCCCGGGGTCCGACGCCCCACGCGTCGGCCGCTACCAGGGCACCTGGAGCCCCGGTGTCATTCCGCTGGGCGGCATCGTGAGTACCGAAGTCAGCGTGGTGCCGCTCGGCGTGGCCTCGATCGGCGATGTGGTCATGGCGTCGCACACCGGTGTCAATGATGCCGCCATTGGTTCGCAGGCCGTGGACGCCCTGATCGTCCAGGCCAAGGTCGTAGGAGCGGACCGTGTCCGGGTGACGATCTACAACCCCTCCATGGCGGGCGGCGTGGCCGTGCCGACCGGCGACCTGCGGGTCGTGGCGATGAACGCCGTCGAGTCGCGCGGCGAGTCGGCCGATGCCTGGCAGGTGGTGCACACCGCGTCAGAAATTCTCAAGGCCGGCGAAATGATCTATGCGGTCGGCCGCAACAAGGGCATGGCGAACGATTTCATCCAGGCCACGGACACGACCTTCCTCCAGATCGAGCGATTCGGTTGAGCATCTCCCGCGCAACGTTGCATCAAGCCTCTTGGCCAAAAGGGGGTGCCGCATGAAGATTCTCTGGATCGCTTCCGCACTGCTGCTTCAGGGCGCCCCGGCGCCGGCTGTGGCGCCCCGATACGACACCACGTTGATCGAGGTCTCCAAGGTCTGGGGGTCCGCCGTCGCGGACTACAACCGCGATGGTCACGACGATCTGCTGATCGAGGGCCACGATGCGAACGACCGGATCTGGCACTGGACTTCGGCGGGCTACGTCCCCTCGGGCCAGGTCCTGGATCCAGCCGACCGGCACGCATGCGACGTGGCCGATGTCAATGGCGACGGGCTCCCCGATTTTTACTGTGCCATTGGCGGAGAAGGCGGCTTCGGTTTTGGCAACAACGAGATGTGGGTTCAGCAACCCGGGGGCACGCACGTCGACCGGGCCATGGAGATGGGGGTTCAGGATCCCTACGGGCGCGGCCGGCACCCGGTCTTCTTCGACATGAACCACGACGGCTGGCCGGACATCTACCTCACCAACCTCTCCACTGAACGCCCGGACGGCCACCCCAACATCAACCACGTGTTCATCAACCTGGCAGGCGAGGCATTCACCGAAGTGACCACTGTGGCGACGGGGGCGAAAGGTTCGCGTTGCGTGGGCAAGGGCGACATCGACCACGACGGCTGGGACGACCTGCTGGTTTGTGTCAACAAGGAACCGGGCAGCCTCTACCGGAACACCCGGATTGGCGACTTCCAGCGGCTGACCCCCAAAGCGGCGAACTCGGAATGGAAAGACGCCAGACTCGTCGATGTGAACGGCGACGGCCGCGACGATCTGTTGCTGATCACCGCCTCCAATGTGTTCCAGGTCTGGTTGAACAGCGGTTCAGGCAGGTACTTCGATCGACTCAGCTTTTCCCAGAAACTGGCGGCCTGGGGTGAGTCACTGGCCGTGGGCGACTTCAACCGCGACGGCCGGCAGGATGTCTACATCGTCCAACGCGACCCGAACTGCGACTCGGCCGGCCACGATCTGGCACCCGACGTGATCTTCTTCGGCAGCCCCGGCGGCTGGGTGAAGACACCGATCCCTCAGGATTTCGAAGGTTGCGGCTACCTGGCTGAGGTGGTGGACAGCACCAAGGTGCTCGTGATGAACGGCGGCGGTGACTGGCGAGGGCCGAGCTACCTCATCGAGCTGAAGTGAGGCGACGGCGGGCGCTCACTGCTGGCGCCAGGCCACCGTGTCGCCACCACGCAGGGGCTTCAACTGTGCATCGCCAAAGGGCAGGGATTCGGGCAGTTGCCAGGCCTCTCGTTGCAGCGTCACCGTGCCGGTGTTGCGCGGCAGGCCGTAGAAGTCGGCGCCGTGGTGGCTGGCAAAACCCTCCAGCCGGTCCAGCGCACCCGCGGCCTCGAAAGCCTCGGCGTAGAGTTCCAGCGCCGTCAGGGCCGTGAAACAGCCGGCGCCGCAGACCGAGGCCTCCTTCATCACCGAGGCATGGGGCGCGGAGTCGGTTCCGAGAAAGTACCGGTCACTGCCCGAGGCCACCGCCGCCACCAGGGCCTGCCGGTGGGCCTCGCGCTTGAGCACCGGTAGGCAGTAGTAGTGGGGGCGCAGACCGCCCTGGAAGATCGCGTTGCGGTTGTAGAGAAGGTGGTGCGCGGTGACGGTGGCTGCCGTGTGCGGGCCGGCCTCGGCCACGTACTGTGCGGCCTCCTTCGTGGTGATGTGCTCGAACACCACCTTCAACTCAGGGAAGTCGCGCCGCAGCGGCCGCATCACCTGGTCGACAAACACCGCTTCGCGGTCGAACAGGTCGACCGCCGGGTCGGTGACCTCCCCATGCACCAGCAACAGCAAGCCCTCGCGCTGCATGGCCTCCAACGTGGCGTAGGTCTTGCGGATGTCGGTGACGCCGGCATCGCTGTTGGTGGTGGCTCCCGCTGGGTAGAGCTTCAGCGCGACGACGCCGGCGGCCTTCGCTCGCCGGATCTCGTCGGGTGGCGTGTTGTCGGTCAGGTAAAGCGTCATCAGCGGCTGGAAATCCAGCCCGGCCGGCAGTGCAGCCAGGATGCGCTCCCGGTATGCCACCGCGTGCGCCGTCGTGGTGACGGGCGGGCGCAGGTTGGGCATGACAATGGCCCGACCAAACTGGCGCGCGGTGTGCGGCAGCACCGCCGCCATGGCAGCACCGTCGCGCAGGTGCAGGTGCCAGTCGTCCGGACGGGTGATTGTGAGGGTGGTGGGGATGGCAGGCAGGGCGCTCATGGCGCCATTGTCTCGCGCGGCCAGGCCAATCTGCGTGACCCCTCTCCCAGGCGGGAGTTCCTGCACGGCCGCCCGCTGACTATCATGGGACCCCGGATCTGCCCACAGCCCGATGGCCGACCTGCCCCCTTCAGTCCCGGACGAATTCAGCGCCGAGCAGTTCAAGCTGCTTGCCGACAATGTGCCGGCCCTGATCGCCTGCTACGACGCGACGACGCGGCGTTGCATGTTCGCGAACAAGCAGTACGCACTCACCTTTGGTTGCGACGAGCGCAACATCATCGGCCGCACCTTTGCCGAAGTGATCGGTGAAGAAGCTGCACGGGAAATCGCCCCCCAGGTGGACCATGTGCTGGAGCGGCGAGAGGCCGTGGTCTACGAGCGGCAGGTGCTCGGCAAAGGCGGCCAGAAGCGCTGGCTGGAGGTTCACCTGCTGCCGAACCTGGCGCCCGACGGCACGCCTCAGGCCTGCTTCGTCCTGATCTCGGACATCACCAGGCACCGCCTGGCCGAGGCGGCGGTGCGCGAATCCGAAGAGCGGCTGGCCAAGTTCATGCAGGCCAGCGTCGAGGGCATCGTCTTCCACAAGGACGGCCTGGTCACCGACGCGAACCCGCCCATCCTGGCGCTGACCGGCTACACGCTGCCCGAGATGCTGGGCCGCCACGTGCTCAGCTTCATTCCCCCGGAGCACGTGGCCCGCGTGCTCACCGTGATGAGTTCGGGGCAGGAGACCACTTACGAGCTCGCCATCCTGGCCAAGGACGGCGCTTCCATCCCGGTGGAGTTCATCGTGCGGACCATGGTCCGGGGCGAAGAGCGTATCCGCATGACCATCGTGCGCGACATGCGCGACCGCCTCGCCGCGCAGGCCCGCATCCACCACCTGGCTCACCACGACGCACTGACCGGCCTGCCCAACCGCGGCGCGTTCATGGATCGGCTGGAACCGATGATGGCGAACGCACGCGACAACGGTGATCACCTGGCGCTGCTTTTCATCGATCTCGACCATTTCAAGCGGGTCAACGATTCGCTCGGCCACCTGGTCGGCGACACGCTGCTGCAGACGGTGGCGCGCCGCATCACCGAATGCCTGCGCGCCAGCGACCTTGTGGCACGTTTCGGCGGCGACGAGTTCATGGTGCTGCTGCCCGCCGCCAACCTGACATTGCACGCACAGGAGGTGGCACTCAAGCTGCTGCGCACCATTGAGCAACCGGTAGAGGTGGAGGGCCAGTCCATCTCGGTGACGCCATCGATCGGCATTGCGCTGTTCCCGGTCGACGGGGACACGCCGGCAACCCTCATCAAGCATGCCGACACGGCGATGTACGTGGCCAAGTCGCGCGGTCGCGCGAACGTCCAGTTCTTCGAGCCCGCGATGGCCAGCCTGGCCTACGAGGCCCTCGTGCTCGAAAGCCAGCTGGCGCAGGCCCTGGAGCGCGGCGAGCTGGAGTTGCTGTACCAGCCCCAGGTGCGAGCCAACGACGGGCGATTCGTCGGCGCCGAGGCCTTGATCCGCTGGAACCACCCCGAGCGGGGCGTGCTGACCCCGGACGAGTTCATCCCGGTGGCCGAGCAACGCCGGCTGGTTCACCGCATCGGCGAGTGGACGCTGAGGCAGGCTCTCCGGGCCGTGCGCCACTGGCAGTTGCCGAACACAGGGCAGCCGCTGGTGCCCGTGGCGGTGAACCTGTCCAACATGTCGTTCCATGCGCCGGATTTCGTCGACAGTGTCGCTGCGTTGCTTGCCGAGGAAGGGGTACCGGGCCACCTGCTGGAGGTGGAACTGACCGAGCGCATGCTGATGGACGATGTGGCCACCGTGCGGGAGGTGCTCGGCAGCCTGAAGCGTCTCGGTATCCGCATTGCCATTGACGACTTCGGCACGGGCTACTCGTCGCTCGGCCACCTGAAGGATCTTCCGATCGACAAGATCAAGATCGACCGCAGTTTCGTGCAGGATCTGCCCGGCGACCCCGGTTCACTGGCCATCACCCGCGCCGTGGTGCAACTGGCCAGAGGGCTTGGCCTGGTGGTGATCGCTGAAGGCGTGGAGACCGAGGCCCAGCGCGACTTGCTGTGCGAACTTGGCTGCGATGAACTCCAGGGATTCCTGATCAGCCGCCCTTTGCCCGGCGCAACCCTGCAGGCCTGGATCAGCGAGCATGCCGACCCGGCCTCTATGCCGCGCCGCGTTCCTTCTGGCTGACGAAGTAGACCACCTTGCGCGCACGCATCACCTCGCCCAGCGGGCGGTGCTCGGCCAGAGCCTGCCAGGGGTCGAACACCGATCGTTCGACCTGAGCCGACAGGGATTCGGCATCCGTGCTGGGCACCGACACGCTGAGCGTGCCCACATCGACGTAGGGTGATAAGGCCTCGGGCCAATCCACCGAGGCGTCTTCGATGGGCGTGCGGGCTTCGTCGACAAAAAACTGCAGCTGCAGGCGGTAGCTCAGCGGGCCGACTTTCAGTCGGGCCAGCAAGTCGTCGCCCCATCGCTGCGGGCGCTCGGCCGGTGCACGCTGGCCCGCTGGGGGCAGCAGCCGCACACGCGCCGCGTACGGTCCGCATGCCAGCGGAGCCGCGCTGTAAAACGCCTGGCAGGCAAAGCCGGGAAACGGCGCGGCCAGGTCCTTGGACAAGCGCGCCATGGCCGGGAACATGCCGAGCGGCCCATAGGTGCGAAGGGCCCAGGGCAGCAGGTGCACCGGCCCCTTGGCCGCGGCGGTCACCAGACCGACAAACGGCCGGCTGTCCGGGAAGGCAAAGGCCGGCCGGTTGATCAGTGTGAAATCCTGGTGGTCCGTGGTACCGCCCAGCGCCGACGCACCGCTGACTCCCCAGACCCGCAGCGAGAAACCGCGGATGTCAGGCGCCCTGTCGTTGGCGACATCGGGGCCGCCGTTGGACAGGCGCACCCACGCCTCGTGGTCGCCGGGCTCGGCGAACAGGCCGTGGCGGGCCGGCTCGGGCAATGCGGCCGGCACGCTGAGGATGGCGCGCAGGGCCAGCAATGGCTTGCGGTGCAGCGCCCGGCCGTTGCCGTAACGCGCCGACTTGGCGCGCTGGATGGCGCTCATGGCCTCGGCGTCGCGCGCGTGGCGTTCGGCCTCGCCAGGCTGAATGCGCTCCTGCCAATCGGTGCGGGGGGCAGCCATGGTGAGCTCAGTGCTGGAGAATCTTCGAGAGGAACTCCTTGGCACGTGGTGAGCGCGCGTCCGGGTCACCGAAGAACTCGTCCTTCTTGCAATCCTCGATGATCTTGCCGGCATCCATGAAGATCACCCGGTGGCTGACCTTGCGGGCGAAGCCCATCTCGTGGGTGACACACATCATGGTCATGCCCTCATGGGCCAGTTGGACCATCACGTCGAGCACCTCGCCGACCATCTCGGGGTCAAGTGCCGAGGTGGGCTCGTCGAAGAGCATCACGATCGGGTCCATGCTGAGCGCACGGGCGATGGCCACACGCTGCTGCTGGCCGCCGGAAAGCTGGCCGGGGAACTTGTCCTTGTGAGCCATCAGGCCGACGCGTTCAAGCATCTTCAGGCCGCGAACCTTGGCATCCTCTGTGTTGCGGCCCAGCACCTTGATCTGCGCCAGCGTCAGGTTTTCGGTCACGCTCAGGTGCGGGAACAGCTCGAAGTGCTGGAACACCATGCCGACGCGGCTGCGCAGCTTGGGCAGGTTGGTCTTGGGGTCGGCGATCGAGACACCATCGACCACGATGTCGCCCTTCTGGAAGGGCTCCAGTGCATTGACGGTCTTGATCAGCGTGGATTTGCCCGAGCCCGAGGGCCCGCAGACCACCACCACCTCGCCCTTCTGGATGCTGGTGGTGCAGTCCGTCAGGACCTGGAAGGCGCCGTACCACTTGCTCACGTTCTTGATGTCGATCATGGGGGCGTCCCTCTCAGCGGATGATGGCGATCTTCTGCTGCAGGCGACGCACGAGCATCGACAGGCTGAAGCAGATGACGAAATAGACGACGGCAGCGACCAGGTAGGTCTCGACCGGGCGGTTGAAGTTCTTGCCGGCGACTTCGAAGCCCTTCAGCAGGTCATAGGCACCGATGGCGTACACCAGCGAGGTGTCCTGGAACAGGATGACGGTCTGTGTCAGCAGCACCGGCAGCATGTTGCGGAAGGCCTGCGGCAACACGATCAGCTGCATGGTCTGGCTGTAGGTCATGCCCACCGCGTAGCCGGCATGCACCTGGCCGCGCGGCACGCTCTGGATGCCGGCCCGCATGATCTCGGAGTAGTAGGCAGCCTCGAACACTGTGAAGGTGATCATGGCCGACAACTCGGCCCCCATCGGGCGCCCGATCATCAGCGGGATCAGCAGGAAGAACCACAGGATCACCATCACCAGTGGGATCGAGCGCAGGGTGTTGACGTACAGCGCCGCGGGGGTCACCAGCCAGGGCTTTCCGGACAGCCGCATCAGAGCCAGCAGCGTGCCGATGACGATGCCGCCGACCATCGCGACCAGGGTGAGCTGGATCGAGAACAAGAATCCCTTGACGACGAAACTGGAGACCACACCCCAGCTGAGGAAGGCAAAGTCGAGGTTCATCTCACCGCCCTCCACCAATGAGGCCGGGCACCTGCATACGCGTCTCGATCACCTTGGCAATGCGGTTGATGGTGAAGGCCGAGATGAAGTAGAGAAAGGTCACCGCGAGGTAGATCTCGATGCCGCGCGACGTCTCCTCTTGCGCCTGCATGGCGAACTGGGTCAGTTCGGCGATCGACACCGCGAAGGCCACCGACGAGTTCTTGACGATGTTCATGCTCTCGCTGGTCAGCGGCGGGATGACGATGCGAAAGGCCATGGGCAGCAGCACGTAGCGGTAGGTCTGCGGCAAGGTCAGGCCCACGGCAAGGCCGGCATAGCGCTGACCCTTGGGAAGGCTCTGGATGCCGGCCTTGACCTGCTCGGCGATGCGCGCGGAGGTGAAGAAGCCCAGGCCCAGAACCACCAGCACGAAGCTGGGCACATCTTTCAGCGGCGGTATCAGCGACGGGACCACGTGGTACCAGAGGAAGATCTGCACCAGCAGCGGGATATTGCGAAAAAGCTCGGTCCAGCCATTGCCCAACCACACCAGCGGCTTGCTCGGCGTGGTGCGGAAGATCCCCATCAGCGAACCCACCAGCAGGGCCACCACCAGCGCCAGCAGCGCCACGGAGAGCGTCCAGCCCCAGGCGGAGAGCATCCAGTCCAGGTAGGTGATGTCTCCGCCGCTGCCAAAGCAGCGCGGGATCACCTCACCGTCGATGGTGTTCTTGCAGAACACCTGCCAATCCCAGTTTGCCAAGGCAAATCTCCGTTCGCGCAAAGAAAAGGCGCGGCAACCGTGGGCCGCCGCGCCGTCAGCCTGCTGGCCCGATCACTTCTTGGCGTAGTCTTCCATCGGCTTGTCGTTCGGCGCCGCCCAAGCTGCCTTGGTGGCGTCGGATACCGCCAGCCCCACCTTGGTGTTCGCCGGGGGAATCGGCTGCAAGAACCACTTGTCGTAGACCTTGGCGATCTCGCCCGACTTCATCATGCCCTCGAGCGTGCCGTCCACGGCCTTCTTGAAGGCCGCGTCGTCCTTGCGGATCATGATGGCGATCGGTTCGACCGACAGCACCTCGCCGACGATCTTGTAGTCGGCCGGCGCCTTGGACTTGGAGATCAGGCCCGCGAGGATCTGGCCGTCCATCACGAAGGCATCGGCGCGGCCGGATTCGACCAGCAGGAAGCTGTCAGCGTGGTCCTTGCCGAACACCTCCTCGAAGTTCACGCCGGTGGCACGCTCGTTCTTGCGCAGCGTCTGGACGGAGGTGGTGCCGGTGGTCGTGGCGACCTTTCGGCCGTTCAACTGGCCGATCGAGGTGATGCCCGAGTTGGCCTTGACCGCGATGCGCACCTCTTCGACATAGGTGGTGACGGCGAAGGCGACATCCTTCTGGCGGGTGGCGTTGTTGGTGGTGGAGCCGCACTCGATGTCCACGGTGCCGTTCTGCACCAGCGGGATCCGGTTCTGCGAAGTCACCGGCTGGTACTTGATGTCCAGCTTGGCCAGGCCCAGCGACTTCTGCACGTCGGCCAGCACCCGGGTGCACAACTCGATGTGGAAGCCCACGTACTTGCCGTCGCCCAAGGTATAGGACAGCGCGCCGGAGGACTCGCGAACGCCCATGGTCACCGCGCCGGTGTCCTTGATCTT
>Ga0075163_10011105_pt1 | contig 11742 bp, 9 predicted proteins | sample JI1023141ADNA_FD_71478 | JGI IMG/M metagenome (GOLD analysis project Ga0075163, IMG submission 71478) | Wastewater effluent complex algal communities from Wisconsin, to seasonally profile nutrient transformation and Carbon sequestration -... | ecosystem: Engineered > WWTP > Effluent > Algae... | reverse complement strand
TGATATTGCAAACCTTTATTACAATGCACAAATTCTGCAAGCACAAACTTTATTTTTAGAAGGAAATTTAGTGAACGCAAACAAGCTACTTTCAAACTTAAAACTTCTAAATGAACAACTTTTGGCTACAGGAACAGATGTAGAAAAAGTAGCGCTGCAAGTTGCACAATTAAACACTCAAAAAAATATTTTAAGTAGTAAAACAAATCAAATTTTGAACGCTTTAAAATTTGCAATCGGCATTGAAAGCAATAGTGATTTTGAAATTGAAACTGCCATTTTTTTAGAAGATGAAAATACATACAAAAACAAAACTTCTATAGACACAAGAATGCTTGAAATTCAAAATAAATTATTAAAAAGTGAGCTTAAAACATTAAACTTTTCTAGGTTTTTGCCAAGTATAAATATAGTGGGTAGTTATGGTACTACAGGTTTTGGTTATGACAAAGAACCAAATGCATTTTTAGATTTTTACGCTGTTGGTTTTGCAGGTTTACAAGTTTCTTATCCTATTTTTAACGGAACGGTTACTTATAGAAAAACGAAACAAAAGCAAATAGAAATTGAAAATAATGAGTTGAAAAATAGTCTTGTTGAAGATCAAAACGCTATGCAAATTGCTAATGCAAGATTGCAAAGAAGTAGCACTTTTGAAACTATAGAAACAACGAAACAACAAATAAAACAAGCACAAAATATCTACAACAACACCATTTTACAACAAAAACAAGGTGTTGCATCGCTTACAGAAGTGCTTTTGGCAGACAATGCTTTGCGCGAAGCACAACAAGCCAATCTTTCGGCAATAATAGATTACTTAAAAGCCGATTTAGAATTAAAAAAATTAACAGGAAATATTTAACTAAACATTAGAAATTTAAAATCATGAACTGGAAAAAAATCATAGCAATAGTAGCAGCATTAGCACTTTTAGGAGCCTTTGTTTTTAAACTAAAAACTAACAAAGAAAAGACTGTAGAAAAAGTTTATAACTACGATAAAGAACAAGCTATAAACGTACAAACGCAAAGTATAAAACTGGAAGAAATTTCAGAAAACATACCTTATACAGGCACATTTGAAGCAAACAAAGAAACCAAACTTAGTGCAGAAACGCAAGGGAAAATAAATTTTATTTCTGTAGATGCCGGCGACTTTGTTCAGAAAGGGCAAAGCTTAATTCAGTTGGATAATTCTTTGTTGAAACTACAGCTACAAACGGTAGATGTACAAATAGAAGGCTTGGAAGCAGACTTAAAACGCTACACAATTTTAACTCAATCTGATGCAATTCAAGGTGTGCAATTAGAAAAAACTGCATTAGGTTTAAAGACAGCAAAAATTCAAAAAGCAACTTTACAAGAGCAAATTAATAAGACAAATATTAAAGCACCATTTAGTGGTTTTGTAACGATGAAATTTACAGAAATTGGAGGTTTTGCCGCACCAGGAATGCCTTTATTACAAATTACGGAATTAGATGTTTTGAAATTTACAATAAATATATCTGAAAACGATTTAAAACAATTTGTTTTAGGAAAAACTTACCTAGTTACCGCAGATATTTATGCAGACGAAAAACTCGAAGCCAAAGCTACTATGATAGGAAGTAAAGCTAATATGGGCGGAAGTTTTCCTATTCAATTTACTGTAAAAAACACTAAAGATGCTAAAATAAAAGCCGGAATGTTTGGAGCAGTTTCTATAAAAAACGAAGGCGCAAAAAAGGGAATTTTGATACCATCTTCAGCTATAATTGGAAGCGCAGACCAAGCACAAGTTTATGTAATAAAAAACGGAAAAGCAACTTTGATAAGTGTGAAAATTGCTCAAAAAATATTGAATAAATCTGTTGTTAGCAATGGATTAAATGAAGGTGACATTATTGTTGTAAATGGATTAATAAATCTATTTGATGGAGCAAACGTAACCATTAATTAAATTCTGAGAATAATCAGAATTCAAATTTAAAATTGAAAAAAATGAATTTAACAGAAATATCAATCAAACGACCATCTTTAATAATCGTACTTTTTAGTGTTTTGACGCTATTGGGTTTTATAGGTTATCAAAACTTGAGTTATGAGTTAATGCCAGATTTTAACCAGCCAGTTATTGTTATAAAAACTGGTTATCCAGGCGCAGAACCAGGCGAAGTAGAAACTTCTGTATCTAGAAAAATTGAAGACGCCTTGTCTAATTTGGAAGGTGTAGATTACTTAGTTTCTAAGTCTTTACCAAACGCTTCGGTTATTATTGCCAACTTGAAATACGGTACAGATTTAGATAAATCTATGCAAGATGCGCAGCGATATATCGACAATATTCGTAAGGATTTACCTGCAGATATTATGAGCCCAGTAATGAGTAAAGTTTCGCCAAACGACTTGCCGATTATGTCTATAAGTGCTACAAGTGATTTGCCTGCTACCGAGTTTTATCAACTCATGAAAGATGATTATTTACCACAAATTCAACAAATAAAAGGTGTAGCCGAAATAACACTTTTGGGTGGTGAAGAAAGAGAAATACAAGTAAAAGTAAATCAAGACAAATTGAAATTGTACAAAGTTTCTTTACTTCAAGTCGTAGAATCAATTAATCGTTCTGGTTTAGATTTGCCTGCCGGAAAGGTACAAACTAGCCAAGAAAATAATACGGTAAGATTAACAGGGAAATTTGCTAAAATCGAAGATATTCAAAATGTACAAGTTGCTATGCCAATGCCTGGAAGTCCTGTTTATGTTAAAGATGTAGCATCTGTAATTGATGATATAAAAGAAACTACTTCGTATAGTAGATACAACGGAAAATCAGGAATTGGACTGATGCTAAAAAAGCAAGGCGATGCCAATGCTGTAGATGTTTCGAGATTGATAAGAGAAAAATTTGAAACCATAGAAAAAAACAATCTTAGCTCAAACGTAAAATTTATCATTGCAGATGATAGTACCGACAATACAATTGCAGCAGTAGATTCAGTAGTTTTCGATTTAATTCTAGCCGTTTTATTGGTGTCTTTAGTTATGTTACTTTTCTTGAGAAGTTTCAGAAATTCACTTATTGTATTGATTGCTATTCCAACATCTTTGGTAACTGCTTTTGCTATGATGTGGTTTTTGGGTTACACCCTAAACTTAATGACACTGCTTGCTATGTCATTAATTGTAGGTATTTTGGTAGATGATGCCACAGTTGTTTTAGAAAATATTCAAAGACATTTGGATATGGGCAAAGAGAAAAAACTCGCTTCTATGGAAGGAAGAATGGAGATTGGTTTCTCTGCACTTTCCATTACTTTAGTCGATGTTGTAGTATTTTTACCAATACTTTTCCTACAAGTTTTTGTGGCAGATATGCTTAAACAATTTTCTGTTGTAGTTATTACTTCTACGCTTACAAGTTTGCTTGTTGGTTTTACATTAACACCTTGGTTGGCTTCACGAATTGGTAAAAAAGAAGATTTGCAACCAACAAACTTTTTTAATAAATTTTTACTTTGGTTCGAAAGACAATTAGATGCTTTTACAGAATGGTATGGCAGCATTTTAGAATGGGTACTTTCGCACAAAATTATATTTACCGGCTTCATTTTATTACTTTTTGTTATGACGGCAGGGATTATGAAGCAAGGAATTATTGGAAAAGAATTAATTTCTACTGGTGACCAAGGCAAATTTAGACTAGCTTTAGAATACGATAAAACTACAGCTATTCAACAAAATAATTTAATTTCTACCGAAATAGAAAAATACCTTTTAGCACAACCAGAAGTTTCTACTGTGTTTAGTAATGTAGGCGGACCGAGTACAGGAATTGGAAGTCTTGGAGTAGGTTCGGTAAACAAAACAGAATTTACGATACAACTAAAAAGTAAAAAAGAATTAGACAATTTGCCTACCGAAACTTATATGATAGCACTTCGTGAAGATTTGAAAACTAAATTTCCAAGTATCAATTATTCAATGGCAGCTTTAGGTTTAATACCAAGATCTGCGCCTATTGAAATTACTTTGAGTGGAAGTAGTTTGGAAAAAGTAATGAAAAACGGAACCGATTTGAAAGCAATAGTTGAAAAAATACCTGGAGCCGACAATGTAAAACTTTCTGTAGAAGCTGGAAGCCCCGAATATAAAGTAGTGACAGACAAAGACAGAATGCAGCGCTTAGGTTTGAATACTGCTTATGTTGGTATGAATTTGCGTACGGCTTTCACTGGAAATGAAGACGCCACTTTAACCGAAAACGGAACAGAATATCCTGTAAGAATTTGGTTAAATGAATTTGATAGACAAAATTTTGAAGATGTAAAAAATCTTACAATTGTAAATCCTATGGGCATATCTGTTGATGTGTCGCAATTTGCAACAGTAGAACAAGACAATTCGCCTTCTTTATTGGAGAGAAAAGACCGTCAGCCAGCGGTAACACTTACTGCTGACGCTTTAGGAAGACCTTCAGGAACGGTTGCTGATGAAGTGGTTGCATATTTAAAAGAACATCCATTGCAAGATGGAATAGATATGACTTGGGGAAGTGATATTAAAAGACAAAATGATAGTTTCGGTGCTTTAGGTTCTGTTTTAATGATTTCTTTTTTGCTTATTTATCTAATAATGGTTGCTCTTTACGACAGTTTTGTATATCCGTTTGTTGTTCTATTTTCTATTCCTTTGGCTGCCATTGGAGCATTCTTTGCTTTAAATTTATCTATGAGCAATTTAAGTTTATTTGCACTTTTAGGATTAATTATGCTAATGGGATTGGTTGTAAAAAACGCTATTTTGATAGTCGATTTTACGAACCATTTGAAAGCAGAAGGAATGCATTTTAAAGAAGCTTTACTTGTAGCAGGGAAAGGAAGATTACGACCAATTTTAATGACCACTTTATCGATGGTTATTGGTATGCTTCCAATTGCTATGGCAACTGGAACAGCTGCTGAATGGAAAAATGGTTTGGCTTGGGTAATTATTGGAGGATTACTTTCGTCTTTAATTTTGACCGTATTTTTAGTGCCAATGGTTTATTATTTGGTAGATACATTGAAGGAAAAATTTCAAAAAGCTAGTTAAAAAATTCTGCATAATAAAAATGGCGTGTTTGAAAAAAAAATCAAACACGCCATTTTATTTTAACTAAACAAGAATTTAAGCACCATATTTATTTTTCATAAAAAATGCTTCCACTTCTTCTAAATAAATATTTTTTTCAAAATCACTTAGATAACTTGCTTTAAAAGAATTTTTGGCCAAAGTTGTAATTTCTTCTTTGCTTAAACCGATAGCATTATGCACCGCTTCATAATTTTCAGACAAATAACCACCAAAATATGCTGGATCGTCAGAATTTAAAGTACACATCAAACCTTGTTCCATCATAGCTTTAAGCGGATAATCTTTCATATCTTTTATTACGCAAAGTTTCAAATTTGAAAGAGGACAAAGCGTAAGCGGCATTTGTTCTGCAGCCAATCTTGCTACTAATTTCTTATCGTCCATAGAACGGTTTCCGTGGTCAATTCTTGAAACATTCAATAAATCTAAAGCTTCCCAAACATATTCAGCTGGACCCTCTTCGCCAGCGTGTGCAACCAATTTAAAACCTTCTTGTGCTGCTTTTTTAAATACATTTTGAAATTTAGAAGGAGGATTTCCTAATTCGCCAGAATCTAAACCAACTCCTATTATTTTATCTTTATGATTCAATGCAGATTCTAAAGTTTGCATTGCCGAATTCTCGTCTAAATGCCTTAAAAAACACATTATAATTTTGAAAGAAATACCAAATTTCTTTTCGCCATCTTTCATTGCTTTATAAATTCCATTTAGCGCCACGTCAAAATCAATTCCTCTTTCGGTATGTGTTTGTGGGTCGTAGAAAATTTCTGTGTGCAACACATTTTCTGCATGAATTCTTTCCAAATATGCCCAAGTCATATCGTAAAAATCTTTTTCGTGTATCAAAACACTTGCACCTTCGTAGTAAATATCCAAAAACTCTTGCAAATTGTTAAATTCGTAGGCTGCTTTTACTTCTTCTACACTTTTAAATTTTATGTTAATTTGGTTTCTTTTAGCTATTTCAAACATCAATTCTGGTTCAAAAGAACCTTCGATGTGAAGATGAAGTTCAGCCTTTGGTATTTGGTATATAAAATCTCTGATAGTCATAGGAATGTGTTAAATTATTGAAAACAAAGGTAAAAAAAATGTCGAGATTCTTTTAGTTTTCATTTTAAATATACCTTTACATTAAATTAAAAAACTCAAAAATGAACTTTTACGACTTTAATATAAATTCGCCATCGGGCAAAGAATTAAAAATGGCAGACTTTGAAGGAAAAACTGTTTTAGTAGTAAACACTGCTACGCAATGTGGACTTACACCTCAATTTGAAGGCCTTGAAGCTTTACATCAAGAATATAAAGATAAAGGATTGGTGGTTTTGGGTTTTCCTTGTAATCAATTTGCTGGGCAAGAACCTCTTGAAAACGATACAATGGAAGAAAGTTGCCAAATAAATCATGGTGTTACTTTTCAACTAACAGAAAAAATAGACGTAAACGGCGATCAAACACATCCAATATTCAAATATTTGAAAGGTGAATTAGGCGGTTTGCTAGGAAGTAACATTAAATGGAATTTTACTAAGTTTTTGATAAACAAAGAAGGAAAACCAGTAAAAAGATACGCACCAACTACAGTTCCAAAAAGCATAGAAAAAGATATTGCAAAATTATTGAAATAGTGTAAAATCGTTTATACTTTGTTGATATTTATAGGAATTCAATCTTAATTTCTATTTACTTTTGCACGCTTATGAAAAGAATGCATTTGTTTGAGTTTGAAGATTTTGCTTGGTTTCCGCAGTTTTTGCGCATCAGACTAACACGTCTTATAGATGTAATGCATGGTCTTTTAGACTCCAAAAATGAAATCATAAAACTCATACAACCAATATTGGTAGAAACTTCTAACAATTTCGTAATAGATTTATGTTCTGGAAATGGAGGCCCAATGCCAGACGTTATAGAACATTTTGTTTACAATGAAGAAATGACTAACTTGAGTTTGACCCTTACAGATCTGTATCCAGATATGCTAAGTGCTAAAAAATTTCAACCTATAAAGCACATTTCATATTACACTAAACCCGTTAATGCAGCACATTTAAATGAAAATTTAAAAGGTGTGCGAACAATGATTTGTAGTTTTCACCACATGAAGGTAGATGATGCAAAGGCAATTTTGAAAAACGCTGAAAAAGACAATACACCTATTTTTATTTATGAAATAAGCGACAATAGTACACCTAAATATTTGTGGTGGATTGCCTTGCCAATAAACTTTTTGATGTGTTTATTCATTACGCCAATGGTAAAACCTATGACTTGGCAACAATTATTTTTCACCTATATCATTCCAATTATTCCTATCGCTTTTGCTTGGGACGGTGCCGTTTCTAATGCTAGAACTTACACTATCAAAGATTTAGAAGTTCTTTTAGAAGGTTTAGGTTCAAAAAAATACAAATGGACTTCTGGAACTGTGGACGGCAAAATAAAAAAACTCTATTTAATGGGTTCGCCAATAGTAAATACTCCTACTCCACCTTTAGATAATATTTAAGTTTTTCAAACTGAGCTTCCGTTAAAGCATTGTAACTTTTTAGATCTTCAATTTTAAGGAAACCACCTAAATTTTTCTGCAATTTCAAAATATCATTTACCATTTGTTTGTCCATATATGGATGTCGTATCAACTGACCAAATGTAGCTGTATTAATATTAATTTTAGTCGTTTTTGGATTTTCTAAAACTACAAAAGGTTCTATTTTTGCATACACTTCTTCGCTTATGCCATAAGCCTCTTTCAATTGTTCAAGCTTGTAAAAACCACCCAATTTTGTTCTATATTCTATAATTGTTTTGGCATAAAAACCACCAATTCCTTTCAATTTAATAAAATCAACAGAATCTGCTTTATTGATATCTACAATATATAATGTTGGTATTTCTTTAGATTGCTCTTTTGGTTTTTCAATAGTGTTTTCTTTTTCAGGAAAAATAATATAATCTTCTATTTTGCTATATAATTCTTCCGTAAATCCAAATATTTTTAGCATATCTGTTTTAGAATAAAACTTTGCACCTTTATTTCTATATTTTATTAAAATAGCTGCCGTTTTACCATCAAAGCCAAGTGTCATCATCTCTTTGTAAGTAACTGTATTTGGGTCAAAAGGAAAAGGTTTTGTTTGACTCGTTTTGTCGTTTTTATCATATTTTTTAAAATCATTTTCCGGAAAAACTATATATTTTTCCAATTTTGAATACAATTCTTCATCAAAACCATAAACTCTCAATAAATCTTCTTTGTCGAAAAACTTAGCGCCTTTCTTTCTAAATTTATCTAAAACATTGGCAGTTCTGCCATCGATTCCAAGTTTTTTCATTTCTTCTATAGAAACTGTATTTGGATCAAATTTGAAATATTCTGCTACAAAATTTTCATTTTTATAATATTTATTTGTTAAACCTGCTATTGAATCTTGGGTTTGCATTTCTTTTGCCCAAGCCAAAAATTCTTTATCTTCTATTACCTCTGGTTTTTGAAAATAAAAGTATAATCTAGGTACAATAACAAATCCAACAATCAAAAAAAGGAGCACAAAGGCTCCTTTTAATTCTTTTGGTGTAAGCTGAAAAAATTCTTTAAAAAATTTAATCATTACCTTAGTATTTAGTTGTTTTTTATAGCTTTTAAATATCTATTTAATTCTGTTTTAACTACTGGAAACAAAATAAATAAACCTATCATATTTGGCACCATCATTGCAAAAATCATTGCATCTGAAAAGTCTAAAACATGACCCATTTTTACTACCGAACCTACAAACACAAAAACCATAAATAAAACTTTGTAAATAACTTCTGTAGAATTTTTCTTTCCAAATAAATATGTCCAAGATTGTAAACCATAATAAGACCAAGAAATCATAGTAGAAAAAGCAAATAATAAAACTGCAAATGCTAACACATAAGAAAAATGAGGAATCGAATGTTCAAATACAAACGATGTTAAATCTACACCTTCCAAAGATTCTCCAGTAGAATGTATAAACACTGCTTTAGATGCACCACCCAAAACAAAATCACCATTGATACTAAAAACGACTAAGACCAAAGCTGTCATAGTACAAATTACAACTGTATCTATAAATGGCTCCAAAAGAGCTACGATACCTTCACTAGCTGGTTGATTTGTTTTTACGGCAGAATGCGCTATTGCTGCAGAACCAATTCCTGCTTCATTAGAAAATGCAGCTCTTTGAAAACCTTGAATAATAACTCCAATAACACCACCAGTAACAGCTGTTGAAGAAAAAGCAGAATCAAAAATAGTTTTAAAGGCTAAAGGAATTACATCGAAATTTATTCCTAAAATAATTAATGAAGCACCAACGTAAATTACTGCCATAAAAGGAACAATTTTTTCGGTTACTGTTGCTATTCTTTTAATACCACCAATTATTACAACACCAACTAAACCAGCCATTACTATACCAAATATAATATTATTTAATTCTGTATTAACATTAAAAGTTTTTAAGAAAATACTCGATGCTTGGTTTGCTTGAAACATATTTCCACCACCAAATGAGCCACCAACGGTCATTATAGCAAATAAAACGGCTAATATTTTTCCAAGCATTTCAAAATTTCTCTCTTTTAAGCCTTTCGATAAATAATACATTGGTCCGCCATAAACCTTCCCGGTACTATCTATTTCTCTATATTTTACGCCCAAAGTACACTCTACAAACTTTGAAGACATACCCATTAGACCTGCCAAAATCATCCACAATGTAGCACCCGGACCACCTAAAGCTATAGCAACAGAAACACCCGCAATATTTCCTAAACCAACTGTTGCAGAAAGCGCAGCTGTAAGTGCCTGAAAATGTGATACTTCGCCTTGTGCGCCTTCTATTCTTATAGTGTCAGGACTATCGCCCTCTACAACATTTAAATCTGAAGGCAACTCTTCTACATGTTCATAATCTCCACGAACGGTTTTTACTGCCAAGCCAAACAGTCTTATGCCCGGAAAAGCAAAGTATATTGTAAAAAATAAAGCACCAATAATTAAAGGAAATAAAACCCAGGGAACACCAACTCCTGCAATATTTATTGGAGCAAAGATGCCATTTACAAACCATTGCGTTAGAAAACCAAAACCTTCATCAAATTTTTCAGAAAAGCTTTGCTCTTGAGCAAAAGTAAAAAATGGAGTTATTAATGTAATTATGAGTAGTTTTATTTTATTCATATTTTAAGTCTTGTTTTTTTATAAAGTTTAAATTTAATGAATTTACAATAAAAAAAAGAATTTTGTCTATTAAACCAAAATTTTAAGTCCATCATATGCTAAATATATATTTTCTGGTAGTGTCTTTTCAATATCTTTATGTTTGCCAAAATTGTGCGAAAGATGTATAAAATATGTTTTTTCTGGTTTTAACTTTTCTATAAAAGCTAATCCATCTTCTAAATTGAAATGCGAAAAATGCTCTTGATGACGTAAAACGCTCAAAATTAAAACTTTAACACCTTTCAATTTTTCAAATTCTTCGTTGCTAATGGTTTTAATATCTGTGATATATGCAAAATCGCCAACTCTAAAAGCTACAACTGGTAGTTTGTGATGCAAAACTTCTACAGGAATTACTTCGATACCCTCAGCAATAAACTTTTCTTTCTTTATAGGAATAATGTTCACACCTGCAATACCAGGATATTTATTATCATTAAAAATATAATCAAAATGTTTTCGAAGTTCCATTTCTGCTATTTCATTTGCATAAACATCAATGTCTCGTCCCATAGAAAAATTGTATGCACGTATTTCATCTAAACCTGCTACGTGGTCGTGGTGTGCATGAGTTACTAAAACAGCATCTATTTTCTGTATGTTTTCTCTGAGCATTTGCTGCCTAAAATCTGGACCTATATCTACCAAAATATTTTTGCCTTTATGCTCTATAAAAATAGAACAACGAAGTCGTTTATCCTTGGTATCTATAGAACTACAAACCGCACAAGTACAAGTAAGAAGCGGAATACCACTCGAAGTGCCAGTTCCTAAAACTGTAATTTTAATTTTTTCTGAATTCAACAAAATTTTAAAATTTAAGTTCTAATTGAGAAAGTTTATCGTAAAGGTGTATCGACTCTTCTGTCATTTTTTGTTTATCTATCTTTATTTTTGTTAGAATTACTACCAAACTATTCACTTTCGCTTCTGTAGTAAAATATTTGTTTACTATAACCACTTTCTTCTGTTCCAAAATACAGTAGTCAGGATTAAAACTACCTTTTTCATAACGTATAGTATATCCATTTTCTTCAAATATGGTTTCTACTTTTTTTAAAACACCTACGGTAAACTTCATTTTTAACAAATATCTATTTAAATTTTATTAATTTTACAAACATAAATTTATTCATTTCATGAGAAATATTTTGCTTTTTACGGTTTTACTTTTCCCCTTACTCACATTTAGTCAGGATGATATTAAAAAAGAATCTTTTCAAGATAAAAATAGACTTTTTAGAGGGTATGCAGTGGCAGGCATAAATTTTACCCAAATAGATGGCGATAATTCTGGTGGCTACAATAATTTTGGAGCAAACTTTGGTGGCGGTGTTTTTGTTACTTATACCAAAAAGTTTT
>Ga0075163_10011104_pt1 | contig 11744 bp, 10 predicted proteins | sample JI1023141ADNA_FD_71478 | JGI IMG/M metagenome (GOLD analysis project Ga0075163, IMG submission 71478) | Wastewater effluent complex algal communities from Wisconsin, to seasonally profile nutrient transformation and Carbon sequestration -... | ecosystem: Engineered > WWTP > Effluent > Algae... | reverse complement strand
AAGAAACAAATGGAATTGAAATAATAAGAAGAATAATTCAGCGAAAAGAGGTTCAAAATCTCAGATGCGGTTCACTGATCGCCATCCCTGTTATCAATATCATTTCTTTTTTATATGGTAGTCGCGATCTTCCTGATGGTCGAGATCTCAACCGTTGCTTTCCCGGATCCAAACAAGGTTCTATTGGAAGCAGAATTGCTTATGACCTCGTGAAACATATCTTCCCGATCATTGATTTTGGAATTGACTTTCATACGGGAGGAGCCAAAATAAACAACTATCCTCAAATTCGATGTGTATTTGAATTTGACGGTAATTTAGAATTAGCCGAAAAATTTGGCGCACCATTAATTATCAATAGTAAATACCGCGACGGAACATTAAGAAAAGAAGCAGCCAAAAAAAATAAACCTATTTTAGTTTATGAAGGTGGCGAAAGTATGCGCTTTGATTATTTAGCAATTAACGAAGGCTACAACGGCTGTTTGCGCTTAATGAATGCGTATCAAATGATCAATGCAGAAGTACCTGATATGCCTGCCGTAAAAATAGTGAAGGATACATGGATCAGAGCGAATTCCAGCGGCTTATTTCATATGAATAAAAGCAACGGATCTCATGTTCTTAAAGGCGACCTCCTTGGTGTTGTTTGTAATCCTTTTGGTAATTTAGAAGATAAGATCTATGCTCCGGAAGCCGGTTATCTTGTGGGCATCAATAATCAACCTGTAGTAAACCAAGGCGATGCTTTGATACATTTGGGATTTACTGAAGAATAAATTAAAAATATCATTTCGTGAGAATTAAGACTACTTTCCTTTTCATTGCAATAGCCCTTGGATCTTTTGCTCAAACTTTTCCGGTTGGCTTTATGAGCATAAACTTTAAAGATCCTTCACGAAGCGGTGGCACTTCAATTGCTAACTCTGTTCAAATGCCAGGTGCAGGTAGAGATATTGGTGCGGCAGTATTCTATCCGGCCGTGAGTGCAGGAACAAATGTGGCAGTTGCTAATGGCATTTTTCCAATAATTGTATTTGGTCATGGCTTCCTTATGACGTATGATAACTATAATAATATTTACAATTCTTTAGTGAGTAGAGGATTTATAGTTGTATTACCGCGCACGGAAGGATCTGCATCTCCTAACCATCTTGATTTTGGAAAAGACCTTGCCTTTTTAGCTGAACAATTTAAGTTATTGAACACAGCAGCTACTCCTTCCGACATCACCATTTTCAATGGTAAAGTATCGCAAAAAACAGCTATCGGCGGACACTCTATGGGTGGTGGATGTTCCTTTGTTGGCGCACAAAATAATTCAAGTATCACCTGTTTTTTTAATATGGCGGCTGCAACATCTAATACAGGCGGTATTTCATCCATTGCCGGAGCAAGCTTGATAAATGTTCCTTGCTTAGTAATGTCAGGACAAAAAGATTGCGTGGTTGATACAACGGTTCAAAATGCACATTACACGAATTTATCATCCACAAAAAAATTCCATGTTATTTTAAAAGGATTAACTCACTGCGATTTTGGTAATGGCTCAAGTTTTAATTGTACGTTTGGTCAAAGCGCCTCGGGTTGTCCAAATACGATAAGTAATTCACTTGCTTTTACATCGTACATGAATTACCTTATTCCTTTTTTAAATAACCAATTGCAACTTGATTGTAATGAAGGAATTCGTTTTATGGATAGTATTTCAAATCCATCGAGTTTGAGAATTGGCAGAAAGGTGACCGGCACTATTGCCTGCACGCCCTCAGGTCTTTCAAACTATACTCTCGAAAATAGTGTTCGCCTATTTCCTAATCCTGCAGTAACTAATTTGCATGTGCAGTTTAAAAGCGAAGTTCAATCGCTAACTAATTTATCGATTACAGATAAATTGGGCCGAATTGTATACACATTGAATGGTAAATTAAGTAACAATCTTAATAACGAAATTATTTTAGAAACAAGCGAACTCGATCCGGGTATCTACTTTATAAACATCAATTATAACTCCAAAAAAGAGGTTTATAAATTTCTAAAAGAGTAAAAGCTGAGAAGAGTAATATACTTTGTTCTACTATATTATAGCTTAACAGTACTCGTTGCTTTTTCTACACACCCTAAAATTTTTCCTGCTAATTCGGTCATGTCTTTTTCTGTCCACGTACAACGAATACCAAACGAGATCAAGCGTCCTACTACCTCTTGCGTTTTAGGTAGATCGAGATTATTATAATCTTGTGGTGCGCCTAAAACCTGAATTGGAAGTTTTGAAGCCGTTTTTAAATTTTTAATATGCTCCCATTGATTGATAAAGTGATACATATTGGTGAACCAATAATTAAATCCACCTACGCCAGCTTTATTGAATTCATCAATGGTTCTTTTTGCAGTTTCAGTATCAGGCATTAAAATATTTAAGAACGTTCCAGAATCTCCATTCTCATCTCCAAGTTTAGAAAAACCAATAGCAGAATTTTTTGACAAGTGTTTTTGTAAAAATGCTTTGTTCTTTAAATTAGATTCGCGAATTGAAGGCACTTTTCGTGTTTGAGCCGCGCCAACAGCAGCATGAAGTTCAGAGATACGGTAGTTGAAACCTATAATTGGATGATTTTCCATACCGCGATTACTACCAACGTGATCGTGACCATGATCACAATAGCTATCTGCCAAATGATATGTTTTTTCATCGTTAGTAACAAAAATTCCGCCTTCTCCTGCAGTAGCTATTTTAAAAAAATCGAACGAGTATGCTCCGGCCTTACCAAACAAACCTGTTGCAGTTCCTTTATACGATGCGGCAAATGCTTGCCCTGCATCTTCCACTAAGATCAACTTATGCTCATTTACAACTTTCATGATCTCATCCATATTGGCATTACCACCACACATGTGCACCAAACAAACTGCTTTTGTTTTTGGCGTAAGAACTTTTTTAATTCCTTCTGCGCTTAAGCATAAGGTTTCATCAATTTCTGCAAATACCGGTAACGCCCCAAGCATTAATACGGCCTCAATAGTTGCTATATAGGTGAAGGGTGGACAGATCACTTCATCACCTGTTCCAATACCACTTGATGCCAAAGCAGCTAATATAGCGGCCGAACCGTTTGAAACTGCTAATGCATATTTTGCGCCGGTAATTTTTTTTGCCTCTGCTTCAAAATCTTTTGCTTTCCAAATATTATTACGTTGTGCGTCATGATTGAACCGGAACATTATTCCAGTTGATAAAACATCTTCAATTTCTTTGCGCTCTTCGGCGCCAAATAATTCTGTTCCTGGCATGGTATGTGTTTTTAGTAATACAAATATACGATTTAATAAGAACGCTATTTTGCGTTGATTATTACACGTCGATAAAAATTTCTGATACTTTTTGATTGTCAAAAAAAATGGTGACCCCCGCTTTTTCAAATACCAATTGTTTTTCTCCCCAATCTTTATCTAATTCATGATCAGGAAAACCATTTTTTTCAAAAAGCGAGATCAATTCTTCTTCACGCAAGTTAAAAATGGCTTCATCAAATAACTTGAAAGAAGGGTTTGCAACGGCAATACACAACAAATTCTGAACATTAAAAAAAAGCGTTAATTGAAGACTATTGAAAAAGTAAGTTAAAGAACCCTCTCCGAAGTTGTTGTTCTCATTGGTTTCGATCTCGTCAGGTTCTTGTAAAACTTTTCCAACTGTGGAAGGCGTAATTTGCTCCAAAGCCACGCCAGACAAGGATCTTACAGGTTCAAACTCGAAAAAGAGATTCATTTTTTTTATGTTGAAAATGCGTTAAAAACTAAACTAAGTTAAGACTAAAAATAACCCCAAAATAATTTTTGTAGATTAAATAATGATGGTATATTTGCACTCCGATTTTAACAATCGTGATGATTCCGTAGCTCAGCTGGTAGAGCATTACACTTTTAATGTAGGGGTCCTGGGTTCGAATCCCAGCGGGATCACAGAATAAAACAAAAAGCCACTCAATTGAGTGGCTTTTTGCATTTGCATCTTCTTATACTCTTTTCCAGGATCAATTTATTCCTCTTGACTTTTTAATATTCTCGTAAGCTTCTTGAATCTTCTGAAATTTTTCTTTGGCACCTTTTTGATATTCTTCGCCCATGGCAGCCACTTTATCAGGATGATAACGAATGGCCATTTGCCTATATGCCTTTTTAATTTCTTCTTCTGTAGCTGTGGATTCAATTCCTAATACCGAGTAATCCGAATTTACATTGCGATAAAACATGTTCTTCACGCTTTCAAAATCGGCATTGGGTATTTCCAAAAGCCTTGCAATGTTCCTGATCACATTCAGTTCTTGTTCTGCTACATGTCCATCTGCTCTTGCAATACCAAACAAAAAATGCAATAACTGAATTCTAACTTCCACTTGCGTTCTTAAACGAATATCAGCACAAACTTGCTCTAGGGGAATATTCCCACCATCTAAAAAATGCTTTAACGTTTTTAAATGTTCGCTGGTAAATTGTGGACCAAATTGCTGCGTGAAAAATGATTTTAAATACTCTAATTCACTTTTTAATACCTTTCCATCAGCGCGCATCACCGCAGCGGCTAAAGTAACTAGCATCGTTGCAAAATCGCCTCTTCCTTGATTTGAATGTTGCCTGTAATACTCAAAAATATCTTCAGGCTTTGCACCCGACTTTATTTTACCTGAGATCGTTACATAGCTATCAATAAGCGACCCCACAACAAAACCAATAATGATCCCGAAAAAATGCCTCCCTAATAAAAAATAGCCTATAATAGCTCCTATGAATTTGAACATAAATGTGGCTGCAAAGATAAGATAAAGCCGCTTTTTTAAAAGAAAAAGCCGGACTCCCTTTAATCCGGCTTTATGATTTTTAATTAAAATATGCCCAAAAACAAGAAACCGTATCCCACCTTGGCTGATGCTTCAGGTGTCGGCGTGTGGTAAAAGCAGGCATATACCTATAACCATAACAAAACTAGTGCCAATTTGTTATGGTTCTGTTATGTATACGTGTGCCAAGCGTTATTTAAGGTTCTATAACACTTTTTAATTCAACATGTAATCAACATAGTGGCCAGAATGTTCATCACCTGTTGATTACTCTAGATTTTAAGCCAAGAAAAATCCTCTTTTGACTTTATTCAGAGCCATCAGGCTTTTTTTAGTAATATAGAATATGTAATTTGGTCTTCGCTATGGTAAAAAGAACCTTAATTATTGCAGTAGGCTTGTTATTAAGCCTCCATGTTTGGTGTCAGGATTGGACATTAAAATTAAGCAGCAATGTTGAGCTCCGTACTTGGAAGCTCACAAGCACTTACGAAAAAGAAGAGAAAGCATTAGGCGGTGCAAAGATCGTACTTACCAAAGGAGGATCAGTAGTAGCCGAAACTTCCACTGATGGGCAAGGTGATTTTACGGTAAATGTTCCACCAAATGGCGAGTTCCTACTTACGGTTTCTTTTCCTGGATATAATACCAAGCGCTTTTCTGTAAATACTAATAATGTTCCTGCTGATTTTGCGAAAGACAATTATAAACCAACATTTAGCATTGGTGGTTTTATTATGGCAAGAGCTTATCCTGGAATTGATTATTCGGGATTAGAACAACCTTTAGTAAAAGTTGAATTTAAACAAAAGAAAAAAGTATTTGATCACGACGATGTTGTTACAGAAAGCGGATTAAATACGGTTATGAAAATATATGAGGCTGAAAATGCGCTAATCCAAAAATTTTGTAATACGAATAAAGCCGGTGATGTTGCTTTAGCAAAACCTGATTGTCCACTTGCTAAAAAACTTTACCAAGAGGCAATGGCTATGATCCCCTTTGAAACATATCCCGGCATGCAATTACAAAAAGTAGGCGAATGTTTAAAGAATCAATCAGAGGCACAAGCCAAAGCAGCTGAAGAAGCGGCTAAGAAAGCGGCGGCGGAAAAAGCAGCGGCAGAAAAAGCTTTAGCTGATGCAGCCGCAAAAGCAAAAGCCGATGCTGAGGCCGCCGCGAAAGCAAAAGCGGATGCCACAGCCTCAAAAGAAAAAGCAGCCGCTGAAAAATTAGCCGCCGATAAAGCAGCACAAGAAAAAGCAGCGGCCGACAAAGCTGCGGCCGCTGATAAAGCAGCCAAAGAAAAAGAAGCTATGGCAGCAGCAAAAGCCGAAGAAGATGCAAAAGCCAAAGCTAAAGCTGAGGAAAAAGCAGAAAAAGAACGTAAACAAAAAGAAGGTTTAGCAAAATCAAAAGCCGAAGATGAGGCAGCTGCAAAAGCCGCTGAAGATAAGAGAAAGCAAAAAGAAAAAGAAAGATTAGAGGCTGAAGCAAAAGCTAAAGAAGAAGATCTGGCAGAGGCGAAAGCTAAAGCAGAAGAAAAGAAAGAGAAAGAACGTAAACAAAAAGAAGGCATGGCAAAAGCTAAGGCCGAAGATGAGGCAGAAGCAAAAGCACTTGCCGAAAAAAGAGAAGCCGAAAGAAAAGCAAAAGAAGAAGAAGCTAAAAAATTAAGTTACGAAACAAAATCCTCCGACTCCGAAGGAGAAATGGGAAAAGGTAAAGGCAAAGTATCGGTACCGCAAACTGTATTTGGCGTTGACAAATACAAAACCACTATAAAAAAAGCCGACGATCTATTTAAAATGAAACGATGGAGTGAAGCGAAAACGGCTTATGAAGAAGCATTAAGCATAAAAAAAGATGATCCCTATGCTATTTCAAAATTAGAGATAGTAAATAAGAACTTAGCTCCAAAATAAAATGGACAGCTCAAAAGAATTACCAATTTTAAATGCGGTTGAACAAAGAGTTTTAGGATCACTCATTGAAAAAAGTGTGGCTACGCCCGATTATTATCCAATGACCCTAAATTCATTAACTGCAGCATGCAATCAAAAGTCTTCGCGTAAACCTGTTGTAGAATACGATGAACAAACGGTAATGAATGCACTCAATAGTTTAAAAGCGCAAAGTCTTGTTTCCACCGCCGTTGGTGCCAGTATTAGAACCGCCAAATACAAACACAACTTTACAACCGTGCATCCGTTAACCGATGGACAATTAGCCATTATTTGCTTGTTACTTTTGCGTGGTGCACAAACACCCGGTGAACTCAATACAAATTCAGGCCGCTTACACGAATTCAGTTCGTTAAGTTCGGTTCATGAAGCACTTGATGCATTAAGAACATATGGTGGTGGTTTTGTAAAAGAACTTCCTCGCCAGGCCGGACAAAAAGAAACTCGTTTTGTTCATTTACTTGGAGAAACTCCTGTTGAAACAGAAAATACAAGTTCATATGAAGAGCCCGTGCGAAGCTCATCCAATGATCTAGAAGTGCGTCTTTCTGCCTTAGAAGATGAAGTTAAAGAGTTAAAAGAAAAACTACGTGATCTTTTAGGATAAACGGTTTTTTTCGTCTTTACATATTACCTAACTTTGCGTCATGAGTAATCCTCTTCTCCCCAAAAGTAGTTTCGATTTTTTAAAACTTCTTTCAAAAAATAATGATCGCGATTGGTTCAATGCTCATAAAGACCGCTACTTATCAGAATTAAAACATGTTGAATTATTTGCCGATGCATTATTGGCGCAAATGAATAAACATGATGTGATAGAAACATTAAGTGGCAAAAAGAGTTTACATCGCATTTATCGCGACATTCGATTCTCAAAAAATAAAACACCCTATAACACGCATTGGGGTGGTAGTTTTTCAAGAGCAACCAAACTTCGCAGAGGCACCTACTATTTTCATTTGGAACCGGGCAACTCTTTTATTGCTTGTGGTTTTTGGGGGCCGGAGCCTGCAGATCTAAAACGCATTCGCGATGAATTTGCTTTTGATGCCACACCTTTTCGAAAGATCCTTAAAAACAAAACATTCGTAAAAACATTTGGTAGCTTAAGCGGTGAACAAATAAAAACAACACCAAAAGGCTATAATGCCGATGATAAAGCCATAGATCTTTTGCGTTACAAACAATTTTTGCTCATCAAACGTTTTACTGATAAGGAAGTCTTAAGTTCCGATTTTGTAAAACAAGCGAATGAGGGCTTTAAAGCGATGCGACCTTTTTTAAATTACATGAGCGAAGTACTTACAACAGATGTGAACGGTATTTTAACCGTTTAAGAAATATACAATGCTTAAACGCGGGTTGAATTTATACAGATCTTCTTTCACCGGTCTTTCGCGTGAAACCTGGTTGCTTTCGGTTATCATGCTCATTAACCGAAGCGGAACAATGGTATTACCATTTATGACGCTGTATTTAACCAGCAAAGGCGTTGATCGAACGTTAAGTGAAGCGGGAACTGTGGTTGGCTTATGGGGATTGGGCGCTATTATTGGTGCTTTTTTTGGCGGCAAACTTACCGATAAGATCGGTTTTCATAAAGTGCAACTCATCACTTTGTTTTGCGGCGGAATTTTATTTATTATTCTTGGGCAAATTCGTTCTTATCCACTCATTTGTGTGTTCACACTTATTTTAAGCATGGTTAACGAAGCATTTAGACCCGCCAATGCCACGGCTGTAGCGGTTTACAGCAAACCCGAAAATCGCACGCGTTCCAATTCGTTGAACAGATTAGCAATAAACTTGGGTTGGGCATTAGGTGTTTCGGTTGGTGGCATAATTGCAAGTTACAGTTACACATTGCTATTTTGGGTAGATGGCATTACAAATATTCTGGCGGCATTAAGTTTATTTTATTTTTTAAAGCCTGTTTCACAAAAAAAAGAAGACAAAGCAAAAGAAATTGTATTACAACCGATACAACAATCGGTATACAAAGACAAAAATTTCCTGGCTTTTGCATTCTTTACCATGCTGTTTGGTTTTTGTTTTTTTCAAATGTTCTCTACCGTGCCAAGTTACTTTAGAGATGGTTTGCACTTGAGTGAAAAATATATTGGAGCCATAATGGCATTAAATGGTTTGCTAATTGTTTTAATAGAAATGGTGCTCATCAATTTTTTAGAAGGCAAACGACATCTTATGATCTATATTTCTTTAGGGACTCTTTTGTGTGCCATTGCTTTTTTGTTGTTGTTACTGCCACTTCCTGCTAAGCTCATTTCTCTTTCTATGATACTGATGATCACCGTTGGCGAAATAATCTCCATGCCATTTATGAACTCCTACTGGGCCGCAAGAGCAAATGATAAGAACCGAGGACAATATGCTGCCTTAGTAACAATAGCCTGGAGTATAGGACAAACCATAGGACCCTACGCCTGCTCAAAACTAGTTGAGGCCAGTAGTTTTAATATGATGTTTATAGCATTAGGAGGCTTACTATGCTTTACAGCCCTTGGTTTCAGTTGGTTAAAGTCGAAAGACTAATTCTTCAATTCCTTTCAAAATCTTATCTTTAGGCTATGCAATTCGCGTTTTTAAACGAACCCATTTATCAATTAATAGGAAAATGCGCCGATGAACTTGGGGTAGAAGCCTATTTAATTGGCGGTTTTGTGCGCGATATTTTTTTAGAACGACAAAGTAAAGATATTGATATAGTTGCTGTAGGCAGAGGAATTGATCTTGCTACAAAAGTAAAAGAGAATTTAGGTGACGAAGCGAATTTATCTATTTTCAAGAACTTTGGTACAGCACAAATAAAATATAAAGAGTTAGAGATCGAATTTGTTGGAGCTCGTAAAGAAAGTTATGATCGCAATTCGCGCAAACCGGTTGTAGAGAATGGAACTTTAAGAGACGATCAGTTACGAAGAGATTTTACCATTAACGCTTTGGCTATTGGTGTTTCTAAATTGAATTTTGGAAAATTATTGGATCCATTTGATGGCATGAATGACATGAACAGTAAGATCATTCGTACACCTTTAGATCCTGCCATTACCTATAGCGATGATCCTTTACGGATGATGCGCGCCATTCGCTTTGCAAGTCAACTTGGATTTACAATAGAAGAAAATTCATTTAAAGCCATTAGCGAAAACAAACAACGGATTGAAATTGTAAGCAAGGAAAGAATTACAGATGAATTAAATAAGATCATCCTCTCTCCTACTCCATCATACGGATTCAAATTACTATTTGATACAGGTTTATTACATTTAATATTTCCGGAGATGGTAAAACTACAAGGTGTAGATACCATTAAAGGTTTATCACATAAAGACAATTTTTATCATACGTTGGAAGTTTTAGACAACCTTTCTAAAAAAACAAACGACCTGTGGCTTAGATGGAGTGCCATTTTGCACGATATTGCCAAACCGGCCACCAAACGTTTTGAAGAAGGAAAAGGATTTACATTTCACGGGCACGAAGATAAAGGTGCGCGAATGGTACCAAAGATATTTGCCAATTTAAAATTGCCATTGAACGAAAAAATGAAATACGTTCAAAAATTAGTGCAATTGCATTTACGTCCAATTGTGCTAGCAAAAACCGAAGTAACTGATAGCGCTGTAAGAAGAGTGCTATTTGAAGCCGGTGATGATGTGGATGACCTAATGGCCTTATGTGAAGCAGATATTACTACAAAAAATCCGAACAAAGTAAAACGCTATATGCAAAACTTTGAGATCGTGCGAAAAAAACTCGTAGAGATCGAAGAGAAAGATCACCTTCGTAATTGGCAACCTCCTATTGGTGGAGAAGAGATCATGGTGTTATATAATTTAAAACCCGGAAGAGAAATTGGCATCTTAAAAAATGCATTAAGAGATGCGATTTTAGACGGCGCGGTAGAAAATAATTACAACAGTGCCAAAATATTTTTAGACAAGAAATTTAGTGTTTTAAAAAAATAATGCAATTTCATTTAAATCATAAGCCAAAACCTTCTGTAATTAAGATCGATCATTCCCAAAAATTGATGTTAGTTGGCTCGTGCTTTTCAGAAAATATTGGAATTACCCTGCAAAAACACCATTTCAATTGCCTTGTTAATCCAAACGGCATTTTGTTCAACCCGCAAAGTATTCATCAATCACTTGTGCATTGCTTGGAGAACAGTACAGATATAGCATCACACAGCCACGAACGAGAGGGTTTACATTTTTCATTTTTACACCACAGTAGTATTTCTGAAAATAGCGAACAAAAACTAAAAGCCTTAATTACAAAAAAACAAAAAGAAGCACATGATCATCTTAAAACCACAGATGTTCTTGTATTAACTTTTGGGACAGCTTATACCTATTTTCATAAAACGCAAAATATAACAGTAGCTAATTGTCATAAACACCCCGGAACTATTTTTGAGAAGAAATTATTGAGTGTTGAAGAGATCGTAAATGATTATTTTAGCCTCATTGATAAACTCAAAGCTTTTAATCCTAAACTAAAATTCATATTTACTGTTTCGCCGGTAAAATATTTAAAAGATGGCCTTGAAGAGAACAACCTCAGCAAAGCCACGCTATTACTAGCTATCAGCGAGCTTAAAAAGAAATTTGGTATAGATTACTTTCCGGCTTATGAATTAGTGATCGATGATCTACGCGATTACCGCTTTTACAAAGAAGACCTTGCACATCCAAATGATGCAGCCATAAAATACGTTTGGGAGAAATTCTCTGATACTTATTTTTCCGATGAAACAAAAAAACTTAATTCGGAATTGCATTCTATTAATGCTTCAGAAGATCACAAGATCTTATTTCCAGAGAGCGAGGAAGCGAAATTGTTTAAAGACAATTTGAATACCAAAAAGAAAGAGCTTTCAAAAAAACATCCATTTCTTAAATTCTAAATTGTCCCG
>Ga0075163_10011103_pt1 | contig 11744 bp, 11 predicted proteins | sample JI1023141ADNA_FD_71478 | JGI IMG/M metagenome (GOLD analysis project Ga0075163, IMG submission 71478) | Wastewater effluent complex algal communities from Wisconsin, to seasonally profile nutrient transformation and Carbon sequestration -... | ecosystem: Engineered > WWTP > Effluent > Algae... | reverse complement strand
TCGTTGTTGAAGCCCAATCGGTTGATGAGCGCCTCGGCCTGGCGCAGCCGGAACATGCGCGGCTTGGGGTTGCCGGATTGCCCGAGCGGCGTGACCGTGCCGACCTCGATGAAACCGAAGCCCATCGCCCCGAGTCCGTCGATGCAGCGACCGTTCTTGTCCAGGCCAGCGGCCAGACCGATGCGATTCGGAAAGCGCAGACCGGCCAGCGTGACAGGGTCGTCGATGCGGGGCTGCGCCCACAGGCAGTCTGCTGCCGTGTTCTGCAGCCGGGCGAGGCTGGACATCGTCAGGTCGTGGGCGTGTTCGGGGTCCAGGCCGAACAGGAAGGGCCGGGTCAGGGCGTAGGGCAGCGGCAACATCTTCGGATTGTCGCCTCGGGGCCGCGTCGATAATCGGGTCATGACTCAGGACGAACTCAAGGCGCTGGTCGGCTGCGCGGCGCTGGACCACGTGACCGATGGCAGCATCGTCGGCGTAGGCACCGGCTCGACGGTGAACTGCTTCATCGACGCGTTGGCGACGCGCAAGGAGCGCATCGCTGGCGCCGTTTCCAGTTCCGACAAGAGCACCGAGCGGCTGCGAGCGCATGGCATTCGCGTGCTCGACGCTGGCGCGGTCGAGAGCCTGCCGGTCTACGTCGACGGTGCGGACGAGATCGACCACCGCGGCCACATGATCAAGGGCGGTGGTGCGGCGCTGACCCGCGAGAAGATCGTCGCCGACCTGGCGCAGCGCTTCGTGTGCATCGCCGACGCCTCCAAGCTCGTCGACACGCTCGGTGCCTATCCGCTGCCGGTGGAGGTGATCGCGATGGCCGCACCGCAGATCATCCGCCGCTTTTCAGCGCTCGGCGGCCAGGCCAGTTTGCGCGCCGGCGTGCTCACCGACAACGGGCACCCGATCCTCGACGTGCGCGGACTCGCGATCACTGATCCGGTGGCGCTGGAAGGCGACATCAATCAATGGCCCGGCGTGGTGACGGTGGGCATCTTTGCACGCCATCGCGCCAGCCTCTGCCTGCTCGGCACGCCCGAGGGCGTGCGCACCCTGCGCTTCTGATCCAATACGCCCCCAACAGACACAAGGACCGCCCGTGGCCAAACCCAACTACTCCTTCGAAAAGCGTCAACGCGAACTGGCGAAGAAGCGCAAGAAGGAAGAGAAGGCCCAGCGCAAGTCCACGCCGGGCCGACCTGATGATGCCGGCGATGGGGCTGCGTCGGCCGAGGGCGATACCGCGGCCGCTTCGCCAGGCCCGGCCGATCCGGCGCCGAACTGAACACCCGGCCGACTCAGGTCGAGGAGCCCCTGCGTTTTGCCCGTACCCACCAGCGCGCCGGGTCCATCGCTTCCGCCAGGCTACGCTCCAAGGGCCAGGGCGTGCCCGTGATCTGAGCGGCCAGCAACTGACCCGCGACGGGCGCGAGGGTCAGGCCACGGCCCCCGAAGGCCGTGGCAACGTAGAGTCCCGGCCGCTTCGGGACCAGGCGGGCCTGGTCCATGCGCGCGTCGGGGATCAGCGGCCACGCTGGTACGGGGCCGACGATCGGCAGCCTGTCGTCGGCTTGCAGGCGCTGCCCCGCCCGACCGGTCCAGAGGCTGCGATCTGCAGGAGGCTCGAGGCCCGTCATGCGCCGCAGGCGTTCAAAGTTGATCAGATGGTCGGCCATCGTCACGCCGAGGTCGAGGTCATCGGACTGCGTAGCGCCGCACAGGAGCCCGTCGGGACCCAAGGGCAGGGCGTAACCTTCGCCGGCCACAGGCCGGCGCAAAGCAGGCGCTGAAGCACCGTCGCCCAACCAGGCGCTGACCTGTCCGCGGGTCAGCCGCAGCGGCCAGGCGGCCGGCCACAGGTCTGCAAGCAGGCGCTTGGCGTCCGCGGCATTCGCCAGCATCAGCACCTCAGCAGCGGCCACGCAGGTTCCCTTTGCATCGAAGACCTGCCAGCGTGCGCCGTCGTGGCCGATGCGTTCGATGGCCACGCGGCCGCGGAAGCGGACCCCACGGCGATTCAACCAATGGTCGACCAGCGCCGCGGGTGATACCCAGCCTCCTCGAGGGTAGTGCCACGCCGGGTGCGCCAGGGGCACGCCCGCCATCGCGCTGGCTTCGGCAGCGTCGCAGGCGATGACGTAGTCGGCCGGCAGACCTTGCTGCGCGAGCAGGGCGCGCATCTCGTCGACACCGAGTTCGAGTTCAAGTCGCAACAGACCGTCGAGACGGCCGGGGATCTGGTGCTGCTCGAAGGCTTCTCGCACCGCGGCGGCTGCGGCAAGGGCACCTGCTCGGAACAGCCGCGCATGGATGCCGTCGTCACGATGCAAGGTGCCGTGGAACAGCCCGGCGGGATTGCCCGAGGTCTCGGCAGCAGGCTGTGCTTGCCGATCGATCACCGTCACGTCACAGCCGAGGCCGGCCAGCGCCGCGGCCGTGGCACCCCCGGCCAGTCCGGCGCCGACGACCAGGACCTCACAGGGGCCGCGAGCAGCCGCTGCGGCCGGACCTCTAGGTTCGAAACGTGGGGTCCACCGGGCGACCGTGATCTCGCGTTTGCCGCCGATGCCGGACCACAGGTCGACCTGGAAGCCGGCCGCTTGCAGGCCTTCGCGCACGCCGCGGGCGACGCTCCAGGTGGCGGTGGTGGCGCCTTGCGCAGCATGCCGAGCCAGCGCCTTCAGCACCCGAGTGTCCCACATGCGGGGGTTCCGGGCCGGGGCGAAGCCATCGAGGTAGAAGGCGTCGAAGCGCCCCACAAGCTCTCGAAGCAGATCCTGCACGTCGCCTAGCGCGAGCAGCAGGCGAACCTGCCCGGCCTCGAAATGGAGCTGATGCAGGCCGGGTGTCAGCGGGGGCCAGCGGGCGGTCAGTTCTTCCGCGAGTTCGGCAAGCTCGCTGTGGTGGTGGGCACGCCGCAGGTCGGCCACGACCAACGGGTGCAATTCGAGCGACACGAAGTGCAGCCGCCGCGGCCGCTTCGGATCGCGGCGCCACAGGTCCCACGTGGCGAGGAAGTTGTTGCCCAGGCCGAATCCCGTTTCCAGGATCGCGAAGTCGTCTCGGCCAGCCCATCGCTCCGGCAGCCCGTTGCCATCGAGGAATACATGCCGCGCTTGTGCCAGTGCGCCGATGCGTGGGTGGAACAGGTCGTCGTAGAGCGGCGAGCGAGGTGCATCGCCGGCATCGAAGTCGATGACGGCCGGCGTGATGCCGCGGCGGGTCATTCCTGCTGCCGCGCGGCCAGCCAGTCGAGCAGAGGTTGGCGCACGGCCGTCAGGTTGCGGTAGTCCAGCACGGCCGCGCTCATCGACCCGATCGCCTCCGAGAGCCGACGAGCCCGATCGGCGCTGCCGATTGCCGATGCCAGCGGTTGCACGTCGACGGCGATCGTGAAGATCGCCTGCTGTCGCTCCGGCAGCGGAATGAAGGTCTGCCGCTCAGTGCGCCACCACGCTTGAGAAGCGATGTCGGCGAATGCGGTTTCCGGCCACCGACAGGGGTCGACATGGGCGGGATGGGCGTGCAGCCGCGGGTGGCCGGTGACGTTCCAGACGAAGCGTTCCCAGGCCTGCGGTCCGGCCACCAACCGGGTCAGAGCCTGTGCGCTCTGCAGCAGCAGCGCGTTGTCGGCCACTGGCGCATGCACCTCGGCGAAGTGCCGCCCGACCTTTTCCTCTGGCGCCCAGTGCGAGGGCAGGGCCACGGCCATCCAGGGGATGGTGCCGTCGCTGGCGTCGACCAGGGCAAAGTCTTCGGAAAAGGCCAGGCTCAGCAGGCCGGCCAGTCGCCACTTCGGGTCGAGTTGGCGAAGACACCGGCCAATCTCGTCACCCAGACCGAAACACCCGGCGGCGAGATCGACCACCTCACCGGCCGCGACCGCCACCCCCAGACCGCGGGCCTCGGCGCGGTGGCCGTCCCAGGACAACGCGGTGGGGTGCTCACAGGCCGCATGCGCAGCGAGTCGGTCCAGCGCGGGCGCGGGATCGAACCCCTGGCGCTGCAACAGGGCCAGGTCGGGGAAGGCCGATAGCACCGCGAGCTTCTCGCGTTGATGTCGCGAGCCTGGTGACAGGGGCGTGAGCTGGGCGACACCTGGCGCGATGCGGCGCAGGCCGGGCTGCATGCGGAACGGCGCGCTGACCGCGGCCTCGAAATCGAACGACATGGTCGACATCATGCCCAAAACGAAACAGGCACCCCGCGGGTGCCTGCTGCTGGAACCTGGAGAGGGTCAGACCCGCTTGCGGTACTCGTGGGTGCGGGTGTCGATCTCGACCTTGTCGCCGTTCTCGACGAAGATCGGCACGCTGATCTCGAACCCCGTGCCGACCAGCTTGGCCGGCTTCAGCACCTTGCCGGACGTGTCGCCCTTGACCGCCGGGTCGGTGGTGATCTCGCGCACCACGGTGGTCGGCAGTTCGACGGAGATGGCCTTGCCGTCGTAGAACACGACCTCGACGCTCATGTTGTCTTCGAGGTAGTTGATCGCGTCACCCATGTTCTCGGCTTCGACCTCGAACTGGTTGTACTCGGCGTCCATGAAGGCATACATCGGGTCGGCGAAGTAGGAGTAGGTGCACTCCTTCTTGTCGAGGATGATCTGGTCCATCTTGTCATCGGCCTTGAAGACCAGTTCGGCACCGGAGCCGTTGAGCAGGTTCTTCATCTTCATGCGCACGGTGGCAGCGCCGCGGCCGCCGCGGCTGTATTCGGTCTTGAGCACGACCATCGGGTCCTTGCCCTGCATGATGACGTTGCCGGCGCGGATTTCCTGAGCGAGTTTCATGGCTGGTTTCCCTGGGAGAAAGCGTCCCGTCGCGTCAGGCTGGGGACATGTCGTGGGCGGGGCGGGCGAGGAGGTCTCCCGGAGCAACCCCATGCATCGAGCTGCCTGCCCCAGCGCTGCCGGGGCCGTGACGACCCCTGGACCGGATGGCATCGAACCGCGATGACACCCGTGCGCAAAGCCCGCAATTCTAGCAGCAGCCAGGCCGTCGTGAACGGCAGAACGCGAGGAGTTGCTCGGTCAGCGAGTCCTGGGCTTGCAGTCCGTTCGACCATCGTTGGCAGTGGGCCAGCCACTCCGCGAGGTCGGGCGCAGCGGCCGGGCGGTCACCTGCTCCGTTCCAGGAGTGAAAGAGGGCGTGCAGCGAGGCAGAGGCCCCTTCCTTCGTGTCGGCCAGAAACCGACCCAGAAAGGCGTCCAGCTTGGCCCAATGGGCACCGTCATGCTGGGGGTAGATCTGCCAGATGAAAGGGACCTCGGCCCACTGCGCCCGCACGAATGAGTCCTCTCCGCGCACGAAGTTCAGGTCGCACGACCAGAGCAGCCGGTCGTAGTCCTCCTGGGTCTGCCAGGGGATGTCGAGGACGCGCAATCGCCCCGGCAGCGGGGTCGATGCCTTGCAGGGCTGGACGACGCGCTGAGGTGCCCCGGGAGGCACCAGCAGCAGGGTGGGCGACTCGACCAGCCAGCCGAGCCAATCGGCCAGTGGCGCGGTGTCGTAGCAGAACAGGCTGACCACACGCTCGCCTTGACGAGCATGCCAGCCGCGAGCGGCCAGCCAGGCCGGCCCGTCGTGGGCCAGGCGCGCCTGCTTCAGCCCCGGCTCCCGGATCAGGCCGCCGGTCGCGCGCGTGAAGCCGGGATAGAAGAACCACTTGTCGAGGCCGGCGCCAGGCTCGACGAGTCGCGGCGAACGCAGGCCATGCGACCGTTCGACGTAGGCTTCGGCGCTCAGATACTCGAGATTGATCCACGTCGGAGGGGCAGCGGCGGCGGCCATGGCCGCGATGAACGGGTCGGGCAGTTCGCAGCCGAAGGCTTCGACCACCACGTCGCCGTGGGGCGTCGAGGTCGAAGCACCCGCCCAGGCCATGACGTCGATGCCGGCCGCCCCCCCCGGCGCCATCCACGACAGCGCAGAGGCGTCGTCGATCCACAAGCGCACCGCCTCGCCGCGACCGGCCAGGTCGCGCGCCAGCCGCCAGCAGACGCCGGCATCGCCATGGTTGTCGATGACACGACAGAAGAGGTCCCAGCGCACCGGCCGGATTATCGAACCCTGCAAAATGCGGCCCCGATGAGCGACCAACCGCCTCCCCCCGCAGATCCGCGCGAACGGCTGCTCGCCGAAGTGGCCGCGCTGCCGGGCATGCCCGGGGTCTATCGCTACTTCGACGCGCAGGGTGGCGTGTTGTACGTCGGCAAGGCCGGCAACCTGAAGAAGCGCGTCTCGAGCTACTTCCAGAAGGACCATGGCGGTACCCGCATCGGCGCGATGGTCAGCCGCATCGTCCGGATGGAGACGACGGTGGTGCGTACCGAGGCCGAGGCGCTGCTGCTCGAAAACAACCTCATCAAGACGCTGAACCCGCGATTCAACATCCTGTTTCGCGACGACAAGAGCTACCCGTACCTGAAGATCACCGGTGTCCCTGCGGTCGAAGGCGCAGTGGCGATGTCGGCGGCCCAATGCGCGCGCATGGCCTACTACCGGGGCTCGGTCGACCGCAAGCACCGCTACTTCGGTCCTTACCCCAGCGCCTGGGCCGTCAAGCAGACCATCCAGTTGCTGCAGAAGGTGTTTCGTCTGCGCACCTGCGAAGACACGGTGTATGCCAACCGTTCACGGCCCTGCCTGCTGTACCAGATCCGGCGCTGCTCCGGACCGTGCGTGGGCCTGGTCGCACCGGTCGATTACGCCCGCGACGTGCGCGACGCCGAGCGATTCCTGCTCGGTGAGCAGCAGCAGGTGATCGAGGACCTGCAGGCGCAGATGATGACCTGCGCCGAGGCCCTGGAGTTCGAAAAGGCAGCCGAGGTGCGCGACCGCATCGGGGCGCTGTCGCGGGTGCTGCACCAGCAGTCGGTCGACGCCAGCAGCCTGTCGGCATCGGACAAGGACGTCGACGTGCTGGCCGTGCGTGTTGCCGGTGGCCGCGCCTGCGTCAACCTGGCGATGGTGCGTGGCAGCCGCCACCTCGGCGACCGCGCCTACTTCCCCAGCCACGTCGACGACGGCACCGCCCTGAGCGCCGCCGAGGCCGACGAGTTGGCTGCAAGCAGCCCGGAAGGCGCGGTGCTCGAGGCCTTCATCGCGCAGCACTACGTCGGCCAGCCGGTGCCACCGCTCCTGGTGGTCAGCCATGCCGTGGACGCCGGCCTGATCGATGCGGTCGCCGAGACCTCCGGCGTGCGCGTACGAGCCCAGCACCAGCCGCGCGAGCAACGCCGCATCTGGCTGGAGATGGCGATCAAGGGGGCCGAGCTGTCGTTGGCGCGGCTGCTCGCGGAGGAAGGCTCTCAGCGCGAGCGCACGCGGGCCTTGATCGAGGCGCTGGACCTCGACATTGCCGATCCGGACACCTTGCGCATCGAGTGTTTCGACATCAGCCACACGGCTGGCGAGGCGGCACAGGCATCCTGCGTGGTCTATGAGCAGCATGCGATGCAAAGTGACCAGTACCGCCGGTTCAACATCGAAGGCATCACCGGTGGTGACGACTACGCGGCGATGCGGCAGGTGCTGACCCGTCGCTATTCGCGTCTTGCCGAGGCCGTGGCCCAGGACGGGAGTGATCCCGACGAGACAGTGGTCGCGCCTGTCGAAACACCCGACGATGCGCAGGGGGCCGGCGGCACCGATTCGAAGAGGTCGGCGACTGCCATGGCTCTGGCGCGCAAGCGCAGCCGCGCCCGTCTGCCCGACCTGGTGCTGGTCGACGGTGGTCGCGGTCAGGTCTCGATGGCGCGCGAAGTGTTCCAGGAGCTCGGGCTCGACCTGGCCCTGATCGTCGGTGTCGAGAAGGGCGAAGGCCGCAAGGTCGGTCTCGAGGAACTGGTCTTCGCCGATGGTCGCAGCAAAGTCTGGCTCGGGCACGACAGCGCGGCCCTGATGCTGGTGGCGCAGATCCGCGACGAAGCGCATCGCTTCGCCATCACCGGCATGCGCGCGCGGCGGGCCAGTGTGCGCACCGGGGGCAGCAAGCTGGAGGAAATCCCGGGCGTCGGGCCGCGCAAGCGTGCGAGACTGTTGCAGCGCTTTGGCGGGGTGCGCGGCGTCAGCAATGCAGGCGTCGACGATCTGGCCAGCGTCGAAGGCATCTCGAGAGAACTGGCCGAGGAGATCTATCGTGCATTGCATTGACCCGCTTCCCCGGTCCCGGAACGGCCCCTGGCCCGCCTGGGCCGGCATCGCCTGTCTGCTGCTGTCGGCCTGCGGCACCCCGACCACGGACCGCGCGTCGGCACCGGTGCCCGCGCCGGCACCGGTGGCCACGGCCACGCCGGTGCCACTGTCTCCGTCGACAGCAGAGCCCGCGCCGGCTCCGCCCCCCCCACCGGCGCCCGGCTCGCCCCGCGCCGGCGCGGCGCCAACGGCCGTATTGCCGCAGGCGGCCGCGCGCCCGAAACTCGGCCCACCCAGCCCTTCCCGCAACTGGACCGAGTTCCGGCAGCAGGCGGCACGCCGACTGGTTGCGGCCAATCCCGCCATCACCTACCTCGGTCGAGTGCCCGAGCCGCTGCTGGCGATCCCGGTGCTCGAGGTCGAACTCAATGCCGATGGCTCAGTCCGGCGGGTCCAGGTTCTTCGCCATCCGACGCAGGCGAAAGACACGACGCAGATGGCCATCGACGCCGTGCACCGTGCGGCGCCCTATGGCGACATATCGCGCTTGCCCAAGCCGTGGAAATGGGCCGAGGTGTTCCTGTTCGACGATGACCGTCGCTTTAAGCCGCGCACGCTCGACCTCTGAGCGGCTGACCGGGCGGCAGGTGAGGGGCCCCGACTTCGGCACAATGCGGCCATGTTCCTGACCATCCCGACCTTGCTGACGTGGGCGCGCATCGTTGCGATTCCGTTGATCGTCGTGGTGTTCTACCTGCCGCTCGATGCCGGCATGCGCAACCTGGTTGCCACCGTGATGTTCGTGTTCTTCGCGCTCACGGACTGGCTCGACGGGTGGCTCGCACGAAAGCTGAACCAGACTTCGGCCTTCGGAGCCTTCCTCGATCCGGTGGCCGACAAGCTGCTGATCTGTGCGGCGCTGGTGGTGCTGCTGCGGCTCGACCGGGTCGATGCGTTGGTGGCGCTGGTGATCATCGGTCGCGAAATCGCGATCTCGGCCCTGCGTGAGTGGATGGCGCAGATCGGCGCCTCGCGCAGCGTCGCGGTGCACATGCTCGGCAAGCTCAAGACCACGGCGCAAATGATCGCCATCCCCTTCCTGCTGTTCGACAGTGCGCTGTTCGGCGTCATCGACACGCGCATCTGGGGCACGATGCTGATGTACGTGGCCGCCGTGCTGACGGTGTGGTCGATGGTCTACTACCTGCGCAAAGCCATCCCTGAAATCCGCGCCAAGGTCAGCTGAGCCTGACGCCGCGATGAGTTCCACCGCACCGGACCACCGGCAGGCCGCCGCGCTCGCCGCCATGCCTGCGGTGTTCGTTCTGATCTGGAGCACCGGATTCGTCGTCGCACGTTTCGGGATGCCGCACGCCCCACCGATGACCTTCCTGGCCTGGCGCTATGCGCTGTCGGTGGCGGCCTTCATGCTCTGGATCGGCATGACACGAGCACAGTGGCCGCGCGACCGCACGCAGTGGCTGCATCTGGCGGTCACTGGCGTGCTGATGCACGGTGGCTATCTGGGTGGCGTGTGGGCAGCTGTCAAGTCGGGGCTCGGTGCGGGCACGACCGCGCTGATCGTCGGCCTGCAGCCGGTGCTGACTGCCGTCTGGATGAGCGCGCGCGGAAGCGAGCACCGAGTCACGCTGCGTCAGTGGGCCGGCTTGCTGCTGGGCCTGTTGGGGTTGGTGCTGGTGGTGGGGCAGCGACTCGGCCTGGGGGAGGTCCATGCCTGGAACCTGACGCTGGCGGTCCTGGCATTGCTCAGCATCACCAGCGGCACTCTCTATCAGAAGCGCTGGGTCCAGCCCTGCGACGTGCGCACCGCCAACACCATCCAGCTCGGAGCTGCATGGCTGGTGACCGCGCCCCTGGCCTGGTTCGAGCCGCAGGGCATGGAACTTCACCCCGAACTGCTCGGCGCAATGGCCTGGTCCGTGCTCGCGCTGACTCTCGGCGGCAGTTCGCTGCTGTACCTGCTGATCCAGCGCGGCGCCGCCACCCGGGTGACCAGCCTGATGTACCTCGTGCCGCCCTGCACAGCTTGCCTGGCGTGGTTGCTGTTCGGCGAGCAGTTGACCGTGCTGGTGCTGCTCGGGCTCGCATTCACGGCCATCGGTGTCGGTCTGGTCGTCCGGGAAGGTGGCGGCGCGAAGCCTGGGCGTTGAGAGCGGGGCGTCGGACGAAGGGTTTGTCAAGCGTGAAAGCACGCGCCTCCACCTTGCGGCAGGCCAGGGTGGAGCGCGTATCGATACGAATAGAATCCGCGGCGCGCCTTGACACTGCCATAGGGCCCGGCTGTAATCATCCGCGGCATTGACCGAGTGCTTTGCGTCCCGCGCCACCATAGCCAATCAAACAGCTGACACACCTTGAGAGGGGGTCCCCACGTGAACAAGACGGAAATGATCGAACACATCGCCAAGCAAGCCGACATCTCGAAGGCTGCCGCGACGCGCGCGCTGGAAGCGTTCGTCGGCGGTGTCAAGACCACCCTGAAGAAGAACGGCAGTGTTGCGATCGCCGGCTTCGGCACGTTTGCTGTCACCAAGCGCGCTGCCCGCACCGGCCGCAATCCGCGCACCGGCGCGGCGATCAAGATCAAGGCAGCAAAGGTGCCGAAGTTCCGTCCGGGCAAGGCGCTCAAGGACGCGGTCTGACGCTGAGCATTTCCCGCTCGGCTTCGTCCTTGCGGGAAAGTCGTCCCAACCGGGGTGCTTAGCTCAGTTGGTAGAGCGGCGCCCTTACAAGGCGTAGGTCGGCGGTTCGAACCCGTCAGCACCCACCACAACTGCCGCAGATGATGAACGATCCATCCTGCGGCCGCGGCTAGAATCTCCGGCTGGCAGGGGAGCCGGCACTACAGCCAGGCTCCGGTTCATTGAAGGCGAACCCCGGTTCGCCTTCGTCGTTTTTGGTCTCGACCGCCGGTGCGCCACGCCCGGCGTCGATCGGCAGACTCCTCCCGAGGTTCCCAGGCATGTTCGATTTCGTTCGATCGCACTCCCGACTGATGCTCGGCCTGATGGTCCTGCTGATTTTTCCGTCGTTCGTGTTCTTCGGCATCCAGGGCTATTCGCGCTTCACCGACGGCGCCAACTCGACGGTGGCCAAGGTCGATGGTCGGCCCATTACCCGTGCCGAGTGGGACCAGGCCCATCAACGCAACGTCGAGCGCATCCGGCGGCAGATGCCAGGCGTCGATGCCAAGCTGCTCGATACCCCGGAGCGCAAGCGGGAGACGCTCGATGCGATGGTCGACGAGCGCGTGCTGCTGGCCGCCGCATCCAAGTTGAATCTCGCGCCAACCGATGAGCGGCTGCAACGCCTGTTCGTCTCCGACCCGCAGTTTGCCGGGCTGCGCAATCCGGATGGCAGCGTGAATCGTGAACTGCTGGCAGCCCAAGGCATGACCTCAGAAGGCTTCGCGCAGCAGCTTCGTCAGGAGTTCGCCGTGCAGCAGGTGACGGCCGGGCTGCGGAACACCGGCTTGGCCACGCCGGCTGTCGCTGCGGTGTCGCTCGACGCACTGCTGCAGCAGCGCGAGATCCAGTTCGAGCGATTCGACGCCCAGGCCCTGAAGGGCAAGGTGGCACCGACAGATGC